>Ga0209311_1001145_pt1 | contig 22080 bp, 17 predicted proteins | sample AD_UKC045_MetaG_FD_184417 | JGI IMG/M metagenome (GOLD analysis project Ga0209311, IMG submission 184417) | Active sludge microbial communities of municipal wastewater-treating anaerobic digesters from USA - AD_UKC045_MetaG (SPAdes) (version 2) | ecosystem: Engineered > Bioreactor > Anaerobic >... | reverse complement strand
CAAGAGCCACCTTCGCCTTGAACGCCGCGTCGAATCTCTTCTTCATCGTTCAGTTCCTCCAAAACTGGATTCTACACCACCCCTCTTTCCACCTTAAACCTCTGTCCAGTTTTCGGGGGGAAGCTCAGAAACTTCATTTTTTTGTTGTGGACAATGCAATCGAACGCAACGACCTGTTTATGCCAGCCCGGCATTTTTTCAGGGTCGCTCCATGCGACCCACTTGATTTTCCGGTCGGGCATGGAGGCGCTTATCATCATCGCGTCCCAGCCGAACCAGTTCGTGTGGTTGGCGGCGATGACGAACCCTGTTCCATCTGCGGGGATGTTCTCCACTCCGCGCGTTTCCAGTCTGTGATAAACCTGAGCGAAAGGTTTGATGATTTTGACGGCTGTTTCATAAACGCTCATCATCTGCCTCCAGAATTCAAGCTCTGCGCGCGGACTGCGGAAGAATCACCTTTCGCCTCGACCGGATTTTTTAAGCGCGTCGAGGAGGACTTCCAATTTTCCTTTTGCGGGCGCGCCGAAAGCTTTTTGAAGCTCTTCGGCGGCGTAGTTGTTCGTCAGGAATCCGGGCGCGTCTAAGATGCTTTCCCAGCAGACAAGCAATTTAGGGCAGGGCAGGGAGTCGTTCGCCTTGCGGCAGTGCTTGAAAGTGACAGGGCCGCCCAGAGACGGACAACGCCAGTGGGTCATCTCATCATGTTCTGAAATATCGGGCATAGCTTTCCCCATTTGCTCGCGGGAACGCGGAGTTATCTTTTAAGCGTCCTTCCCGGCATAGCGTCAGGAAGCAATTCGCCGTCTTTCACTGTATGGCAACCGTTTATAAACACGTGTTCGACGCCGGAGGGATTTCCTGTCGGGTTTACGAACGAGCAGTTGGGAGCGATGGTGTTCAAATCCATCACCAGAACGTCCGCGAACCATTTTTCTTTCAGCAGTCCGCGGTCCTTGAGTTGGAAGTGTTCCGCCGCAAGCCCGGTCATTTTCCTCACGCCCAGTTCGAGGGGGAGCAGCTTCATGTCCCTTACGTACCGGCTGATGAATTTCGGGTAACAGCCGTGGAATAGGTATGAGGGTTTGCCGAAGCCCATCAGGATGGTGTCCGTGCTTATCGAGACGTTCGGGTCTTTCAGAGCGGCGAAGAGGGAGCGCTCGGTGAACCTGTCTTCGGGTTCTCCCATAGACTCGAATACCAGCACGCAGCCGTCTTCTTCGACAAGCAGGTCGCACGCGGCGTCGAACGGGTGTTTGCCCTGTTCGCGGGCGATGGTCAGAAGCTGCATGCCCTCGTATCTCTTGTTCTTTTCAGAGACGACAGCCATAATGCGGGCGCAGCCCCAGCCCATTATTTTAAATAGGTTGAGAGACCATGTGTTCTTGCCGGTGTGCGGCCATATCAGTTTGCCGTGAGTGATGTCGTAAAGCATTTCTTTTCGGGTTTCGGGGTCTTTGCAACGTTTTATAATCTCCTCTTTGCCGCCTGTCAAAGCCCACGGCGGGAAGAACGCGAAAAGGTGGGTGAATCCGGTTGTGGTCGGCATGGCGTCCACGCTTATTTTCACGCCCTGTTCCCGCAGCTTGTCCAGTTTCTTGAACTGTTTGCCCTCCTCGCCGTCGAGCGGGATAGGTAGAGACCAGTATTTCGACATCTTTATGAGCGCGCCTGCGAACATCCTGAAGACGCCGCCGAACCATCCCATGTCAGGGACCCAGAATATATGAGAAATCTGAGCGCGGATGTCGTTCGTCCGGGCGACTTCCACCACTTCATCCACAGCTTCCGGAAGGGTGTTCATATAACTGCGTAGGTGGCTGGTGAAAATGCCGTCGTATTTGGAAAGAACCTTTCCGAGCGCGACCAATTCGCGGGTGTCGCTCTGGAGGCCGGGCATGTATTGAAGTCCGGTCGAAAGCCCGATTGCGCCCTCTTCGAGCGATTTTTCGAGCGTGCGCGACATCTTTCCCACCTCGTCGTCGGTGGCGGATCTGGTGTCCATCCCCATAGCGTCGATGCGGAGCAATCCGTGAGGGGCCAACAGGCCCATGTTGAGCAGCATCCCGTTTTTCTCTATGTGGGAGATGAATTCGCCCGTGCTGTTCCACTTGACTGCCGCCTCGATGTCCATGCCGGTGAAAGCCGCCAGATAGTCTCTGATCAGGTTCTGGTTTTCGCCGCCGTACGGGGCCATGGACATTCCGCAGTTTCCGCCGATGAATGTGGTGATTCCCTGTTTGACCAGCGGCGCGAGTATGTCCCGGTGGTCTTCCCGGAATATCGTCATATCCGCGTGAGAGTGCGGGTCGACTATCCCCGGACACACAATTTTTCCGGTGGCGTCTATGGTTTTGCAGCCGTTGACCTTTTCAAATTTTCCTATAGCCTCGATTTTATCTCCTGTGATAGCGACGTCCGCGACGAACCCCGGCGCGCCCGTTCCGTCCACAACTGTTCCATTCTTGATGATGATGTCAGGCATGGTTGCTCTCCCGATTCAATTAAATTCAATACATTATCCATCATTAATGTATAAACATAAGCCTTTTTTTCAAATAATGAGGGAAAAGCGAAGATGTCTGGCGACGGACGCTGACTGTCCGGGATGGGGCGCGGCAGGGTCAAAAATATCGCCGATGTTGGATTTTATATTAATTGGACTAATATGTATGTCTGTAGTGAATATATGATGGAAGCGGGAGAAATATGGGAAAGAAACCGACAGGCGGCGCAGGACCGGCGAAAAGGCCGGTGAAGAAAGCGGCGGCGGGCCCGGCAAGAAAACCGGCAAAACGCGCTCCTAAGAAAAAACTGGGCGGCGGCCCTTCCTGTTTTATGATAGCCGCCGGATTCATAGTCACACTCATTGTTTTCATCATCACTATGGCATTTGTGGTGGTCGGCGTGGTGGCGAAATACACCCGCGAACTGCCTGAACTTCAGCAGATTGTTATGCCTGACGTCAAAAAAACGTCCATCGTGTACGCGTCCGGCGGAGAAGTGCTTGCCGAGTTATACGAGGAAAACAGGGAATACGCTCCGTTGTATGAGATACCCGACAGCGTGAAACTCGCGTTCATAGCGACTGAGGACGAGCGTTTCTTCTCCCACAGAGGGTTGGATCTCAAGGGACTGGTTCGCGTGGGAACGAATTTCATAACGTCTTTTGGCAGAAAACGCCCCGGAGCGAGCACGATAACACAACAGCTCGCCCGCAACACCTACCTCACTCAGGAACTCAAGATGGAATCCTCCCTGAGCGACAAGATAACAAGGAAAATCAAAGAGATTCTGCTGTCGATAACGATTGAGAAGAAATATTCCAAAGAAGAGATACTTGAGCAGTATTTGAATCTGATATATATGGGCAACGGGGCGCACGGGGTGAAAACGGCGAGCAGAATCTATTTCGGCAAGCGCATGGAAGATGTCACTCTCGCTGAAGCGGCCATGCTCGCGGCGACGATCAAGGCTCCGACCATCTACAATCCTTACAAACATCCTGAACGCGTGGTTAGAAGGAAAAACGCGATTCTTGGCAACATGAGGCGGCTGCACTTCATCACAGAGCAGGAATACAACAATTCAGTTGCTGAGGACATAAAACTGGCAAAGCGCACAGGCCCCGGATACGAGAATTACCGCGCGCCGTGGTTCGTCACGTATTTGCTTGAACAGCTTCAGGACCCGAACGGGCCGTATCCGATGACCGCGACGCAGATATACCGGGGCGGGTTCAGGATATACACCACGTTGGATATGAAGACGCAGAACTACGCGGATGAAGCGGTGGCGCACGGGTTTGAGCTTGCTTCAAAGAGAGGCAAGCAGGGATGCAACATGACGCAGGGCGCGCTTCTGGCTATGCGTCCGCAGACGGGCGAAATCCTCGCGATGGTAGGCGGCAAGGACTATAAACAGTCGAAATTCAACCGCGCGTGGCAGGCCCTTCGCCAGCCTGGATCTTCGTTCAAGCTCTTTGTCTATGCCACAGCTCTTAAAAAAGGCTTTTCGATGGAAAGCAAGATATCAGACACTTCGATTTGCTATAAACCGGACGGATACAACTTGCTCAAGATGTATTGTCCCGGCAACTACGACAACAAATATCATGGCACGATGACGTTGCACCGGGCGCTAGTGATGTCGCGGAACATCCCGGCGGTGAAGATAGGCCGGATGGTCGGCGAGAAGAATGTGGCGGAAACCGCCAGAGAAATGGGCATAACAACGAATATGTACATAGGTCCGTCGCTGTCTCTCGGAACGGCGGAAGTGACAATTCTCGACATGGCGGTCGCCTACTCGACAGTCGCCAACAACGGGTTCAGAAACACCCCGATAGCAATAAAAAGAATCGAGACGCACGACGGCAGGGTGGTGTACCAACACAGAATAAAAACCGGTGTAAAAGTGTTGGGAGACAACGAGATAGCTCGATTAGTGCCGTCGCTGAAGGGCGTGATCAATGAGTCGGGCGGCACGGGCGGACGCGCGCGCATCGACCGGCCCGCCGCCGGTAAAACTGGAACCACCAGCGACTACCGCGACGCTTGGTTCTGCGGCTTCGTTCCTCAGATGACGGCTATCGTTTGGGTTGGAAACGACAACAACTCGCCCCTTCGCGATTTAGTGGGCGGAAAACCCACAGGCGCAGGCATAACAGGCGGCGTTCTTCCCGCTCCAGTTTGGGCGTATTTCATGAAGAAGGCTCTGAAAAACGAGCCGGTCAGGGATTTCGTTCTGCCTGATGTCTCTCCGCTGAAAGGCATTCAGCTTGACTCCGCCGCGCGCGCTTCCGGAACGACTTATCTCGATTTTCTGGATTCAAAAGAGAGTTCCGGCAAGACGTCGAAACCTTCTTCAGACAGAAACCTAGAACCGGAATTCTTCGAATTCGAGGAAAGAGAAAAGAACCGTCAAAGAGGCGGCGGCGGTCTTCTTCTTGAACCCGAAGTAGTGTCTCCCGACGATAGTCAAGACAATCTATTCTAAAGCCGACGCGCTGCAGACCCGATTCTTCCCTTCGTCATAGTGACGAAAGGGTCATTTCACTCTGCATTCAATTCCTTGAGAAGGGATTTGTAATCTTCGTCGTCGAGGTTCATCGTTTGGCGCAATTCCTCGGCGAACTCTTTGTTCAGCTCTTTCATTTCATTGATCATATCAGGAACGTATAGCTTCATGATAATGCCCATCGCTTCCGCAGTAATGGCAGGAGTAGTCTCAATGGTTTTCTTCCCTGCAGGCGACTTGTAAAACTCATTTATCGCTTTTATGTCTTCAAGTGTGAAGTATTTTGCGTACAGCGGAACGTATACTTCATCGACCATCTTGTTTATATTGAAAACGCTCAACGCTCTTTTCATAACTTTTTCCATGTAGTTCGGCATTACTTCTTCGAACAGTACGGACTTCTGTTTTTCGGACAAGGCAGATGAATCTCCCATGTCCTTTGCAATGCTTTCCATTAAGGCCGGCAATTGCGTTTTGAAGTTCCCAACCATCATAGTCGTCATCTGCTCGAACATTTTATCCATTTCCATCAGGTCGAACATTTCTTTTATAAGGGCGTTTTTTTCCGAGTCGATTTTTTTGCTCTGCGCAGAGGCCCCTATTTGAAACCCGCAAACCAAAAGGAACATCGCCGCAAACGATATCGTCGTCTTTTTCATGATTTGCCTCCGTGGCACAAAATGTTTGTTGAAATATATCACTTGAAAAACTGAAAAGCAACGTTATAAAGCCGTCAATAGAGACTTGTTCTCCGCTTTTATTAGAAGAAGCTGAATCCGCCGGTGAGGAACGGGTTGTGCGCTTTTTCGTGCCCGATGGTGGTGGCGGGGCCGTGGCCGCAGTACACCACCGTCTGCGGGGGCAGCGTCAGAAGCTTGTTCTTTATGTTGTCCAGCAGCAACTGTTGGCTGCCGCCGGGAAGGTCTGTTCGTCCTATCGAGCCGTTGAAAAGCGTGTCTCCCGCGAACACCCTCTCTCCGAAATCGAAGCAGAGACCTCCGGGCGAGTGGCCGGGGGTGAAGATAACTGTCGCTTTGAGATTGCCGACCTCTATGATGTCTCCATCTTTGAGGAAGCCGTCAATCTCCGGCTTGTCGCCGAACCTTACTCCGAAGAACTGGCATTGCCTTTCATAGCCTTCCACAAACGGGGCTTCGGTTTCGTGGAGCAGAAATTTTGCTCCTTTGGCGACCCGGATCGCCTGAACCGCGCCGATGTGGTCTATGTGCGCGTGCGTGTTGATTATGCGGGAAACGTTCAGTCCCCGCTTGTCGATGGCGGCCAATATACGCTCCGGCTCCGCTCCGGGGTCTATCACAACTGCTTCTTTGGTCTCTTCGCAACCGACGACGAAGGTGTTTTCCATGAACGGCCCGACTTCAAGCGTCTCTACTATCATTTAGCGTCCTCCGGGGCGGGCGGCGGCCCTTCGCTGCCGCCTCGTCCTTGCTCGTTGTATGATGCTATAATAATGACAGGGCATGGATGAGTCAAACTGTGGGATAGCGGCGTCGGCCCTGAAAGGCGGATGACGCCATGTCTGTGGGACACAAAATGAAAGTTGACGTTTTAGTTCTTGGTGGCGGATTGTCGGGAGCGGCGGCGGCTTTCGAGGCGGCTCGTAACGGCGCCACTGTCGCTCTGGCGGAGCGCTCCTTCATGCTCGGCGGCGCGGCAACTCTGTCTCTCGTCAATCCGTGGCAGACGTTCCACTCGCCCTCAGGCAGGGTCATCGGCGGCTTCGCTCAGGAACTGACCGAGAAGTTGCGCGCGCGCGGCCACTCCCTCGGCCACTTGCCCGACCCGGTGGGTTTTGCAACATCGGTCACGCCGATTGACCCTGACGGCTTGCGCTCGGCTCTCGACGAAGAGGCGAAGGAGCGCGGAGTCGCCGTCCTTTACGGGCACAGGCTGCGCGACGCGGAGATGGTTGAAAATCGCTTGCGCTCCGTCACCCTCGAAGACGAACACTTGGGAACTATCTGTGTCAGGGCGCCCGTATTCATAGACGCTACCGGAAACGGAGACCTGTCGAACATGGCGGGTTGCCGGATGGAGATTGACTCCGACTGCCAGCCGATGACGCTCATATTCACGATGGACGCCGTGGATTTCGAGGCGGTGGCGGCGTATCATCGGGCGCGCCCTGAAGAGTTCTACGAGGGCGCGGCGAAAGACGGCCCGCTCAGGGGCGGCTACATCGGCGTGTCCGGCTTCTTCGAGCATGTCCGCCGCGCGCGCGAGTCAGGCCGCCTGATGGTTCCGCGAGACCGCGTTTTGTTCTTCGGCAACACTCGCCCCGGCCAAGTCGTCGTCAACGCCACCCGCGTTACCGGGAAACACGGCGCGTCGGGAACCGAACTTTCTGAAGCTATGCGCGAGGGGCTTGAGCAGACAAAGAACCTTGCCGACTTCATGACTTCCGAACTTCCCGGTTTTGCGCGCGCGCGCGTCGTCCGCATAGCCGACCAGATTGGAGTGCGCGAAACCCGGCGGCTCATCGGTCGCTACGTGATGGACGAAAACGACATTCACGCCAACGCGAATTTCGACGATGCCATCGCAAAAGGCGCTTTTCCTCTCGACATCCATTCCGGCGCGGACGCCTCCCTTTCCTATGAAAAGGTGTCCGGCAAGGGCCGTTACGACATACCACTGCGCTGCCTTCTCAACTCGGAGGTAGAAAACTTGTTGACGGTCGGAAAATGCATATCCGTCACGCACAAAGGTTTTTCGTCAACGCGCGTGATGCCGACATGCATGGCGGTCGGCCAAGCCGGAGGGGCGGCGGCCGCGCTCTCCGCCAAGATGAAGCGAGACCCGGAGGAAATCTATCCGCTCATCAGAGACGCGCTCAGGTCCGCCGGAGCCATCATCTCAGAGGAGGATATCGTTAACGACATCGACGCTCTCGCGCTCGGTTAAATCATATGGAGGGCGCGCGAACCGGCTATTTATCGCGCCGCGCTCCGAACACGGTTTGCTCTGATATGTTTTCTATCTATATCCATTATCCTTTCTGCGCGAGCAAATGCGCGTACTGCGATTTTGTGTCCCGCCCCGGAGCTTCTCATGAAGAGCGCGCGGCTTACGTTGATCTTGTTATGACGGAAATCGCAGGCGCGGCGGAGCGCGCACCTATTTCGTCGCGACACGCGGCGGACACCCTTTTCTTCGGCGGCGGAACTCCGTCTTTGATGGAGCCTCGCGAGATCGGGCGGATTATCAAAGAAATTGATTTGCGCTTCGGCATACGGCAGGGCGCGGAAATATCCATGGAGAGCAATCCTGCCGCGCGCAACGCTGACGTGTGGCTGAACGGCGCGCGCGAGGCGGGCGTGAACCGGCTGGTCGTCGGCGTTCAATCCCTCGATGATAAAGAACTTGCTTTTTTGGGCAGGGCGCACAACGCGCGGCAGGCCTCCTCGTTCTTTGCCAAAGCGCGCGCCGCAGATTTCCATTCCGTCGGCATCGACTTGATTTACGGTCTGCCCGGACAGCGAGCGCGGGACTGGGAAATTACTCTTGAACAGGCCCTCGACATGAATCCCGACCATGTCTCTCTTTATTGCCTCGAAGCGCCGCCGGGGACGAGGCTTGCCGCCGATATCGAAGCTGGTAAAATTAAACCTCTCGACGGGGACGCTCAGGCGGATATGTATTTCGCCGCCGCTCGCGCTCTCGAATCGTCCGGACGGGCGTGTTATGAAATCTCAAACTTCTCGCTCCCCGGACACGAATGCCGCCATAATCTGGTTTACTGGCTCGGAGGCGACTATCTCGGAGTCGGCATATCCGCCTGCTCTTACATAGACGGCGAGCGCTTCGATAACGAGAGGGACTTCTCAAGATATAAAGAAAAAGTTGAACGCGGCGAACGCCCCGCGCGCTGCTCCGAACGGCTCAGTTATCCTCGGCGGATCAGAGAGTCGGCGGCTATGGCGTTGCGGACTTCGGCGGGCTTTGTTTCGCCGGACATCCACTCGTTTCACGGGCGCGCCCTTGAAGCTGACCTAGCCGCTTTGGAGCGAGACGGGTTCATCGAAACGAAGCCCTCCGGCGCTCGCGCTCTTTTGCCGGATAAGCGTTTTGTGAGCGACACCGCGTTTTCCCGCCTGATATGAGCGCGCCTGCTCTTGACGCGGACTCCCTTTTGCGGCGAAACTTGTTTGTGGCGGCTATGCTCGGCTGGGCGGACCCGCGACGATACATCGAAATCGGAAATCGATTATGGCTCAAAAGAAAAAACTCTCCGTCGTCATCCCCGTTTACAATGAACGCGACACCCTGCGGGAGATTGTTTCGAGAGTCAAATCCGTCGCCGTCGATGGCGTGGACATCGAAATCGTACTTGTAGATGACTTTTCCACAGACGGCACAAGAGACCTGATAAAGAATGAGATAGCCGGCGAAGTCGGCGCTGTGGAGTTCCATGACAAGAACATGGGGAAAGGCGCGGCGCTCCGCACAGGCTTCAAACGCGCCTCCGGCGATTTCATCATAGTTCAGGACGCCGACCTCGAATACGACCCTTCCGAATATCCCAAACTGCTCGCCCCTCTGCTCGACGGACGCGCCGATGTCGTTTACGGCTCCCGCTTCAAAGGCGAGGGCGCACACCGCGTCCTTTACTTCTGGCACTACGTCGGCAACGTCGCCCTCACTCTCATCTCTAACATGTTCACCAACCTCAACTTGTCCGACATGGAAACCTGCTACAAGGCGTTCCGCGCCGAAGTCATAAAAAAAATCGACATCGAACAGAATCGGTTCGGCTTCGAGCCTGAAGTCACCGCCAAAGTTGCGAAGATGAAATGCCGCGTGTACGAGGTTGGCATTTCCTACAGCGGGCGCACCTATGAAGAGGGCAAGAAAATCGGCTTCAAGGACGCCGTCGTCGCCCTCTGGTGCATCGTCAAATATAGATTCAAGAAATGAGCGTCGCAACCGGCCCGCTTTTTCAGTCTCCGGAGAACAAGACATGAAAACGGAATCGAATACCGAATCGGCGGAACTCCTCCACTGCGCGGTCGCGACAAGCTCGGAAGAAAACGCCGACGCGGTGTTCAGGCGGCTGTTCGGGATGAGCGTGGTAAAGGAGTTCATGGTCGGCGAAGAGCTTGGCCGGGCTTTGTTCGGGTTCGGCGGGCAGGCCAAAGTCATTGTCTATTCGGCGGGCGGCGCGACCATCGAGGCGTTTATCAGTCCCGAACGTTCCGGCGCTCTCGACCGCTACGACCATATTTGCCTTGCGACGCGAAACAGGCTCGACCTCATTGAGCGCGCATCCCGGATGGGAATGAGCGTCTCCTCGTTCGCTCGCGAGGGCGGCGACGTGGTTTTTATCAGAGATTCAGACGGCAATTTCTACGAGATTAAAGAAAAAGAAGGAACAGGCTGAATCCCGGCGGCGCGCAGCCATCGGGCTTCGGCTATTTCGGACTATCAGGAGCGGAGGCGGCTATGGACTGGAAAATATTCGCAATGTGCTTCGGCGCGGTGTTCCTCGCCGAACTGGGAGACAAAACGCAACTCGCAACCATGATGTTCAGCGCGCAGGTCAAAAGCCCGTGGCTCATATTCGCGGCGTCATCTCTGGCTCTCGTGACTTCAAGCCTGATAGCTACCACAGTCGGCTGCGCCGCCGGCAGATGCCTTCCCGAGACGCCGATAAAGATTGCCGCGGGCGCGTTGTTTCTGATAATCGGCGCGGTAATGCTCTACACCGCATTCGCGGGCGGACGCGCGGCATGAGCGCAGAAGATAAAATCGCCCTCCTCTGCGACGAACTTCAGGTTCTCGCCTTCAACATGGCTGAGGAAGTGGACACTCTCAACTTCCATTCCCAGAGAGAAGCCGCCGCGGATATGCGCCGCCGAGGCGTCTTCGACTCTCTGGATGAAATGAGAGACAAAATACGAAGGCTCGAACGCGAATTGCGCTCCTGTGGCCGCGACGCCCAAGCGGAAGACGTCGTCGAGATGGACGCCCTGCTGGAAGTAATGCATAAATGCGGCGGCGAGCCGGACAACTTCCGCCAGTTCGTTTCCGAGCTTATCCCTCTAATAAGAATGCTCGACAAATGGGGTGAACGCGGCCCCATCGACGGCTGCGGCTCCCCTTTGTAATCCGCGTCGCGTTGCTTTGCCCTCTTTGCTTCTTTATATTTATCACGCGGGCGTTTGATGATCCTGTTCACCGAGTGAATAGGCAATTGACGGAATATTTCGTCGAACCTGCGGAACTTGGCTTAGCAAAAATGTTCTACCAAATTTGTTTGGCACGAATGTTGCCGCCCTTCTTTTAAATCTTAACTTTTGTGCTTTATAGCAGGTGTGTGATAAAATCCACGTAATTCTGTTGATTGCCGTATAGATATGAGCAAAAACGAGAAACGAATAATTATAGCGGCATCCGCAGTATATTGCTCGTTGGCATTTATCGCGCATTTAGGTTTTTCACATCCCGGTTTTTATGATGAATCGCTATTTGTTGAATTTTCATCGTACATGATAGTATTAGTGGTTCTTCCATTGCTGATAATAATGCCGTTTGCCGGATTGCTGCTAATTATCGCTTCTGTTTTCGTTGGAAGGAAAAGAGGAAATGCGACAATGCTGTTTTTTGGTTGCGTTTTTCTTATAAATGCTATTGTCACGCTTGTTGAACTTGGGATTTGCGACGAGTTAAGGAATCCATATCTTAGACGGACTGCGATTGTCGGAGATCAATTGATTGACGCAATAGAGAAATATAAGAATGACGTTGGAGACTATCCTGATTCCTTCAGCGAATTGACACCACGCTATATGAAAAATATTCCCAAGACGGGAATGACAAAATATCCTGAATTTAAATACAAAAAGTTGCCGAGAAAAAATGGAGACACATATGAGATCAGTGTGATTACGACTTCCGGCTTTGAGTATTGGACATACTTAATATATATGCCCAGCATGAAGTATTCGATAAATTGCGAAAAGAGATTTGGCAAGTGGGCGTATTGTCACGAGTCTGGTTGAATAGTGTGAGCAATCATGCTTTGTCCGAATTGAGCTTCCACCCTGATATCGGATTCCGCAAGCAATAAACATCTGTAAGGGCGAATGTTTAAGTTGTGGCAATTATCCTTTATTGGGTTTGTCAGAAAGGCGGTTAGTCCATCTGACCTATGATATTCCCAAATTTTGCGTTTTTGATATGGTAGAGTCAGTCATTAAGAATATTCGGCGACTCCTCTTGCGCGCCCGGCTCAGGCATATTCGCGCCATCCTTGAATCGGGGCAAATCGTAATGATGGGGCGGCGGACCCTGTGGCATGTCCGGGTAACGCTCTCGGAATTCCGGGAGGTCGTAGTGATGCTCAGGTAGGCCCTCCGGCATCTCAGACGGAAGACCGCCTACTCCCGGATGGCCTATATTTCCCACGATGCTGTTCAACTGCCGGTACATCTCCGGCGTTGTCTCCGGTCTCCAGTAATTGAACGCGGACGCCGCGTTTGCCGCCACGATGAACGCCGCCACTGTGATGAAACCGTAAACCGCCGCGCTTATCGGCTTTGGAACAAACGCCGCGCGAACCCTTAGCGCGTTCTTCACCCGGCACGCGCCGACGCAACTGTAGCACGCCATACACTCCGGGGCGTTAACTCTTCTTTTTTTATCAACCTTTATCATGTTCGGGCAAGCGGCCGCGCATTTGCCGCAACCGACGCATTTTTCCGCGTCTCTGCTCACCGCAGTAGGACTCGCCAGCGAGACCAACCCCAGCAGCGCACCGTACGGACACAGATATCTGCACCAGAAATTCTTAAAAACCACCGACAACGCGAAAATGACGAATACCACTATCAACGCGGTACGGCTGATGTTTGCGAAAAACAGATACATCTTTACATCCGCCATCCGGTTGTACGGACTATGAATGAAAGACTCCAAACCTCGCAAAGGCATTCGCAGAATGTGAAAGGCGAAAAAACCTAGCAGAAAATACTTCAAACCCTGAAGGGGAACATCAAGCCACGCCGGAATTCGCGGATTGCGGCCGAATATCCACTTGCCCAATTTGTGCGCCCACTCAGACGCGAATCCGATAGGGCACACCCATGAGCAGAACCCGCGCCTCAACGCCAGCGCGAGAAACAGCGTCAGCGAGAATATCACAAGCCCCGCCGGATGAATCCTGTTGGCGACCCCGCTCTTAGCCAGATAAACCAAGCTCATCAGAGAGCTTATCGGAAGAAACCCCTCCACGCCCGGAGGACGCGAAGCCACAGCTTCTGCCGGAGACCCGGACAATGATTTTACAAACGCCCCGAATTCAATCCCTATCAGGATGATGACAACCGCGAATAGAGACTGGACGGCAGGGCGCAGCCATCGCAAACTATTTGAGCGCGATGTCTTCGCATCGGCCGTCTCGCCGTTGTTGTTATTCTCTGCCATATAAGCCCCCCGGCGCCACGACAATAATAAACAAGTACCACAATGCCATTATACCGGGCCGATACGCCCGCGTCAAGTCATTCAAACATGTGTAAATGATCGTCAGTTCTTCCATCAGCAATCTGATAAACATTCGGGTTGGCAGACGAAAAACCGCGCAGTCGCCGCCGCCGCTTTTTCAAGTTGCGGAACTTCGTTTATAATGAACATTGACGCGAAGGGAGTTCGGTATGGTTCCGCCGCCGGAGGGATACGATGGCTGCTGACAGCCGCAAAGGATACACGCTTGAGCGCTTTCCGAGCGTGCGGCGCCTGACCGTTGACGCCGGATGGATAGTTTCGCGCAGGCACAACGTTCACGGCTTGTTCGAAATAGACGTCACGGAAGCGCGAAAGATAATCAAGGAGCGGCGGGCGGCGACGGGCGAGTCGATTTCGTTCACCGGAATCATGGTTCACTGCATAGCGCGCGCGGCGGCGGACACTCCTCACATTCACGCTTGCCGCGATTGGCTGGGCCGTCTGGCGGTGTTTCATGACGTTAATGTGAACACGATGATCAGCGCGGAGATAGACGGCAATCTGACGGTAATCCCCCTCATCATCCGCGCGGCGGACAAGAAGAGCGTCAAGCAGGTCAGCGACGAGATTCGCGCGGCGCAGGAAAGCCACAAGTCGGGGCGCGGCGGGCCGGAAGCAAAATACATTAGCCGATTCGTGACGCTTCCCTCGGCGTTGCGGCGCTTGTTCTACCTGTATCTTTATAAGAAGCCCGCGATGTTGCATGAAATGTTCGGGACGGTCGCCGTGACCGCGGTCGGCATGTTCACGGGCGGCGGCGGCTGGGGCATCCCTTTCGGCAACCACACCCTGAGCGTCGCGCTGGGCGGCATAGCAAGAAAGCCCGGCGCAGTCGGCGACGAAATACAAATCCGCGAATACCTGTCCGTGACGATTACCATAGACCACGACATTGTGGACGGCGCGCCCGCCGCGAGGTTCGTCAGCCGTCTCAGGGAATCGATCGAATCCGCAAGCGGCCTCAGCGAAATATAAACCGCCTCAAAGCTCGGCCCCAATCCGATATTATCATTGAAGAAAAATGTCAATACCGCGCGCCTCTCCGCGACAAAATATATTTTTGCCATTGGGAGAGTTTTGCCATATAAATATGCGGTCGCGCGAAGCGGCTCCGGCGGCGGAGCAATCGCGAAATGCGGCCGGCTCGGACTATTTGGGAAAAGGGAGCGACTTGCGGCTATGGCGGAAATGATTGTTTTGCACAGCATGGTTTCAGGCAAAGCTGGAGCGGATGCCGGAATGAAAAGAATCTCCGACATCGTAAAAAAAGCGCTCGGTCTCGACACGCTCATTGAAAACACCACAATCGCGTGCGTTTCGACCGTTGAGGAAGTCAAGGCCGCGTTGACCAAGATGATAGAGACCCGCGCTCCTAAAATCGCCATCAGCGGCGGCGACGGCTTTTCCGCTTTGTTCGCGAAGTGTTTCTTCCAGATAAGGGAATCGATGAAGAGGGACGATTACAATCCCGACGTGCTTTTTCTGGCGAGCGGCACCGGCAATGCCATATCATATTGCGCCCGCTTCAAAAACCCGATTGTCGCATTGAGGAACTTCTACGAGGGCCACTATAAGACCGAAAAACTCAACATGCTCGAAGTGTCGTTCAACAAACTCAAAGAGATAACCCATTTCGTGAGTTTCGGCGCGGACGGGGAGATTCTTGAGATATACAAGAATCAGCAGCGCAAGGGGCTTATCGGCTACATCGGAGCCGTGTTGAAATACTCATTCAGCCGCAAGCTTTACAACCCGTTCAGCAAGAACGACGCGAACTACACGCTCGACATAGCCAGCGACGGCAAACACATATTCAGAGGCAGATACGAAGGCGGAGGCGTTTCCAGCATTCCGTATGTCGGCTACGGGTTCAGGCCGTACCCGCTCGCGACAGGGGGCGACGCCCACATGCGGTTTGTTCTATTCGGCGCCATACTCATGCCAACATTGTTCAAGTTCACCAAACTGGCGTTTCCGAAACGCCCCAACCGTTTGATATATGACAACAAGTTGAACGTCCCGGCGGTGCTGGATTTCGCCTTCGACCGGGACGTCCACGTACAGACATCAGGAGACAACATCGGGAAACAGTCCCGCGTCCGCGTGGTGTTCTCCAAAAAACTAACCCTCAACATCGCCACAAGAGCGAAATAGTGGTGCGGCGGCATCGACAGAATCGCAATGACTAAAGCCTCACAGGAATCAGACGCGGCAAGGAACGAACTAAGCCGGATTTGAACATCTCCGCGATTCTGTCCGTTATAACTGTTGCTGATAATATCTGAGCGACTCACATAGGAATCATAAATGCAACGCTAGAGATCGGATGAATTTGTTATTGCTTGAGAAGAAAATAGCAATTTGTTTTTCAGTCAAGGAAACGAGATCAAAACCCACTAAAAGAACTACATCTAGTACCTGAATTACGCCGTCTAGCTTTTTGACCGCATATCAGCCTGATGGTCAGGCAAAGACGCGGCTGTGAAAATGTTGTGTAATGTGATGCAAGTGAGGTTGACTCGCATAGATTAGAATAATATCATCTGTGAGCAAGGTGTTATAAATGGATGAATTCGTTTCTAAAAAGATTCAAGACTGTATTAATCGCGCCGAAGATCTGATTCGCTCAGCGAAAAGAGTTTTAATAAGCGAGGATCTTCCGAATATCTCTTTTTTCCTGTCAATATTAGCGTTGGAGGAAATTGGCAAAGCAGAAATACTTGCGATGTGTGCGATTTTCAAGGCGGTAGGAAAACCTTATGATAATCAGCTGAAACGCACACATGATCATGTTGGTAAAATATTCTGGGCATTATGGCATCCAAGCATCTCAAGCGAGCACATAACAGGCGAACAAATTGGATATTATCAAGGACTTGCAAGAGATCTGTTTAAAAGAAGAAATCTTGCATTGTACGTTGATTGCTATGAAGGCAAAGTAAACGGTGGCTCACAATCAACCGAGGATATTGAAAAAGAAGAGGCCGAGAGCATGATCGATCTTGTGCAAGCCAGAATTAGCCTCGCTAAGGAAAAGGACATCGCATTTATTGATTCAGAGCCAGATGAACTGATTGAGTGGTTTTTTATGATCACCGAGGACGATAGGAAGAGAAACCAAATATTTGGTGATTTCTATTTGTCGAAGCTTAAAGAACTTGGCAGCGTAAGAGAGTGGTTGGGTTGGTTAAAAGATTGGTTAGAAAAAGAAGAAGAAGCTGTAAGACAGGTTCTGGTTAAAGAGATTAACAGAAAAGCACCTCAAAAGGGTGAAGGAATATCGAACAAATGGGAAATAACGATACGTCTTCAAACACTTTCACACTCAATCAGGCCGAAGACATTGAAACTATGGAACGACAAAGTGGATTCGATACAAATTGCGCCCGTTAGGAGCGGCAAGAATGAGATCGACGTAAAGTTCATTCTGAGAGAAGATATCACGGTGGACTCTCTCTACTATGCAGGATGGGGTATGGCACGCATGTTCGTAACTGCTATCAACATAGGCACGATGGGATTGTTCTGGTGGTATGTGCCAAGAGATATTGATAGGTATTTTATAAAAGTAAAGGATCTACAGTTAATGCATGAAATAGAAATGGGGATACGGCCAAAGCTTCAGTTGGATTGGGAAAAACATCAAAGAGCATTTTCTGAACAGGATATTGAAAACACGATTTTGAGTTTCATTTTTATTCCTAGCTCAAATGAAAGGAACCAGCAAGAGCCATTCACTCATTACATAAATGGATTGGCATTTATGTGCAAAAACGATATTTATTTGCGGTTTGAGGCTAATGCATATTTTGAATTCTACAAATCTCTAAAAAAAGGAATGGAGTTATATGCAGACTGGAATCCAAGTGAGGATTATTTAAAAGCGTTCACTAAGTTTATGTTTGATTTGAAGCCAGATGCTTCTGATTTTGAGAAGTATGTTGCATATGGCGAATTACTCGAAAAACAAGTCGAGACGCCTCAATTAACTCTCGAAGATGTGGCAATGATGAAGGCACTATGCGACTGGTATTTTATGAGACAGTTTATGAGAATGGCCGAAGATAGGGCCCTGCAGGAAATCAGAACCGACGATAATGACAACTCTTGATTTGGTGAAGCTTGAGGAGCTGAAAAAGATATTAAACTTGAATTGCTTTGGAAAATACAGTGTATTTATCTCCTAATTAGGCCAACCTTGTTTCCTCTGTAGCTTTGTCACAAAAGTTCAGATAGGCAGGGGTCACCATTCGGCTTTGAGGCCGAAGAAGAGGGGGCCGCCGACCCGGATGTGGTTGTGCCTCTTCTGGATGAAGTCGTACGCGGCGTCGGGTATCTTGACGTTTATCTGCTGTGGCCGTTTGGCTATTTTCCAGCGCTCTTCGAGCGGGGCTTGTTTGCCGTCGCGGACGGCGGACTCGACGTCGGCGGCGAATCCGGCGATGACGGCGTCGATGAAGCGAACGCCTGAGCGCGCGCCTTCGTCGTATATCGGCGCGTATTTGTCGCCGAGCGCCATCCTGTCCTGCGGCAAGCCGAGGACTTCTCCTTCGTGCGCGTAGATGGTGTTCATGGCGGCCAAGCTGAGCATGGGTTTGCCGGCGTCCCAGTTGAAGACGGATATTTTTACGTTTTTGCCGAGGACGTCTCCGTCGAAGAGGGGGACTTCTGCGGGGCCGGGGGTGTCTTTGGCGGCGATGGCTTTTGCGGTCATGGATTCGAGGGCGGAGGCGAGGGCGGAGGATTCGGGCCGCCGGTCGAACGTTATCATGGCGGCGATTTCGGCGTCCGTGAACTCGACTTCCTCGTAGAACTGCGGGAACACGAGCGCCCTGAGGTCGGACGCGCCCGTGAGTATCATCGCCATCCGCTCGACTCCGAATCCGATGTTGAAGACGGGGAGGTCGATGTTGTAGTTGCGGAGCGCGGCGGGGGCGTAGAAGCCGAGGTTTCCGACTTCGATCTGTTCGCCTTTGTATTTGACGAACACTTCGGTGTCCGTTTCGGGGTCGTAGTATCTGCTGGCGATTTTTTTCTTCTGGAAGTTGCACTCGTCGAAACCGAGGCGTTTGAGGACGTCGATGGTTAGGCGTTTGCCGTCTTCCATAGTGAGTTTTTCGTCCATGACGACGACGGAGGCGGATGTGCTTTCGAATAGGTGGCGGGGGTCCTGCCGTTGTTCGCGCCTGAAGCGGGAGCCGACGGAGAACAGCCTGACTGGCAGGGGCATCTTGTGGCGCATGCGTTCGAGAACGGGGAACCAGTTGCTGGTCATGTGCGAGCGCAGGGTTTTCTTGGTGACGACAGGCTTGAGTTCCTTGAATTCCGGGAAGACGCGTTCGAGGATTTCCGCGGCTTGGTCGCCGGTGATTTTCAGCCTGAGGGCGAGTTCTTCCAAGAAGTCGTCGGCTTCGATAGCGGCCTCTTTGTATTCGCGAAGGAGTATGCGGAGGTCTTGTTCGCGGTCGAAGCCGGGGACGATTGCGTTGATGAGTTCGAGTTTGGGTTTGCTGAGTCCGATGTCCGCGCGGTCGAGTCCGGCGATGTAGAAAACGCGGTCGAGGATGAGCGGGGCTTCGGGGCCGTATTGTTTATAGACGTGTAGGTCGTCGACGATGGCCGGGTTGATCATTTCGTCGAGGCCGAGGTCGAGGAAGGCTTCGCGGAAGCGCTGGTTGAGGGCGGCGACGGGGTGCTCGCGCCCGGTTTTCATCGCGAACGCGAGGGCTTCGGCGGCCCCGATTTCGATGGAGCGGCTCAGTTCGCTCATGGGGTGTCCGCGCCCGGCCATCTCGAATGATTTGTACCAGCCGAAGGGACACCGGATGATGGGTAGGTCTTCCATGGCGGCCCTCATCATGCGTATGATGCGCAGCGAGTTTTCGGGGCGGCCGAGGTTGTTCGACAGATGGGAGTATGGATATAGGACGATGGATTTCGCGCCTGTCTGCTGGAATACTTTTTGGATTTCCTCTCGGGCGCGCGCGACCACCGCGTCGGCGGTTTTCTCGTCGTTCTTTTCGGCGGCTATCATGACCACCAGAGCGTCGTCTACGGCTGCTTCGCGGACGACGGGCGGCTCTATTTTTTCAGCGAACTTCGTCTGTTCGGTCGCCCTGAAGGAAAACGGGGCGGAATGTATCATAAGCAGTTTCATCGAAGCTCTCCTCCGCCGGGCCGACTGTGGTTTCTGCGTCCGGCGTTCCAATAATGTTAATACATAAGGGCGAAGAATTAAAGGCGCGCGGGCGCTCGCGGCGTCGCGTGGCGGGGGGCTGCGGGTTTTCGGGCGGAGCGCGGCGGGTCTGCGGCGACCGCAGAGCGCGCGTCTTCAAGTTGTGATTTGCGGGAGCCATATATATAATCAGAAATAACATATTTTGGGAGACGGATATGGACTGCGATTGCGGCTCGACCGGAACGATGATATGGAAAGAGGCGGATACGCTTCCTCCGCGCGTCAAAAGGCTCCGGGACGAGTATTTCTCGTTCTACGAGCGGGACTATTTCCGCAACGAGGCGCTCGGGTTCTCCACGGGCGCGCAATGGGACGTGCTGTGGCGGTCATATAACTGGGGCATCAATCCTGAAATTTTTCCGTTTTTCGCGGCGATTGAGGACTCTCTGCTCGCGTCGGCGGTCATTGTGAAAACGCCTGAAAGTTTCTGGAAGCTGCCGCTTGTCCGTCGGCGGTCGCTGTTCTTTTCCGAAGTTTTAAGAAAGCATTTGCCGGCGCAGATACTTGAGGGCGAGTTGATTGTGGGCGCGCAGTTCAACAACGCGATGTCCCTGTGCCTGAACAAGGCGGAGGCGAAGGGGTTCCGGGCGGCGCAGAAGAAGTGGTGGGACGCCGCGCAGGTTCTGAACGACACCGGTGTGGGCAACTGCGGGGCGGTGCCGGGGCATCTGATTCCGAACTACAAAAAAGCCGTTGAGATAGGATTCGCCGGGTACGCCGAGGAGATAAAAGCGGAACTGAGGAAGCAGCCGGATGAGAGGAAGCGGGCGCAGTTGCAGGCGATGTTGGAGTGTTGCGAGGCCGTTCCGGATTTCACGTCGCGGTATGCGGCGGAGGCGGAAAGGCTGGCGGCAGCCGAGGGCGACGCGGCGCGCCGCGCGGAGCTTGCCGAGATAGCGCGAGTCTGCCGCAAGGTTCCGTGGAACCCGCCGGAAACGTTCGCGGAGTCCCTGCAGGCGGTGTGGTTCACGCACATGCTGGCGATGTTCTCCGAGTCCTATCCGGGGCCGGGCGTCTCGCACGGGCGCATCGACCAGTACCTGTTCCCGCTGTACAAGAAGAGCGTCGAGCAGGGAATGACGAGGGAGCAGGCGCGCGAGTTGCTGATGTGTTTCTGGATAAAACACAATTATGCTTATGATTTCATGGGCCGCGTCGGGGCCAATCAGGGAATAAATTCAGGGTTCGGGCAGTTGGTCACGTTGAGCGGGTGCGGGCCTGACGGCTCAGACCTGACGAACGAGCTGACGATGCTCATGCTGGACGTTATCGAGGAAATAAACATGCTGGAGCCGAAGCCGAACGTGAGGCTGCACAGGAACTCGCCGCCGGAGCTGGTGGAGCGGGTGGGCGGGATGCTGTCCAAGGCGCAGGGCGCGCCCGTGCTGCTCAACTTCGACGAGGCGTCCATGCGCGGCCTCAAGTGGCAGGGCATGCCGGAGGGCGAGCTGTGGGACTACGCGCCCGTCGGATGCCTAGAAAACGCGTTTCAGGGCTGCGATCGCTCCGGCACGGTGGACGTCAACCTCAACTTGGCCAAAGCGGTTGAACTTACGCTTAACGACGGTTGCGATTTGGCTACCGGATGGCGAATCGGCCCGAAGACGGGCGACCCGGCGGCTTTCGACTCGTTCGACAAATTCTACGCCGCCTTCAACGCGCAGCTTGACGCCCTGCTGGACGTCATCTGCGAGTGCGTCGAGACGGCGGACTTCGTCCGCTCCAAATACGAGTTCATCCCTTATCTGTCCGTCCTTGTGGACGGCTGCATGGAGAACGGCAGGGACATCAACGAGGGCGGCGCGAAATACAACTACATAACCGTCGAGGGCATCGCGTTCGGCACGACGGTGGACTCCGTCGCGGCTGTGAAGAAGGTGGTGTTTGAGGAGGGCAGGGTGTCGATGCCCGACCTTGTGGCGGCTATCAAGGCCAACTACGAAGGACACGAAAAGACGCGCCAGTTCATGATGAACCGCGCGCCGAAATACGGCACGGACGACAACGAGGCCGACGCGCTGGCGGCTGAGATTAACAAGAGGTGGACGGAGCGGGCGTTCGCTCGCGTCTCCCCCCACACCGGCAAACGGTTCCGGGGCGGCTACCTTTCTTGGAACTACTGGATAGCGTACGCGCCTTTCACAGCCGCCACGCCAGACGGCAGAAAGCGCGGCTCGTTCCTGTCCAACGGCATAGGCCCGGTAAACGGGATGGACCGCAAAGGGCCGACCGCCAACATCCGCTCCGTAGGCAAGGTCGGGCTTGAGTCCGCTCCCAACGGCGCGTCGCACACCATA
>Ga0209311_1001132_pt1 | contig 22241 bp, 16 predicted proteins | sample AD_UKC045_MetaG_FD_184417 | JGI IMG/M metagenome (GOLD analysis project Ga0209311, IMG submission 184417) | Active sludge microbial communities of municipal wastewater-treating anaerobic digesters from USA - AD_UKC045_MetaG (SPAdes) (version 2) | ecosystem: Engineered > Bioreactor > Anaerobic >... | reverse complement strand
GCCGCCGCAGTCGAAGTCGAACGACACGAGCCTGTGTTTCGTCTGATGAAGGCCGTTGTAAACGCAGTCGCCGGCCTGTTCGCCCTGCGAGTAGGGCGTCAGCTTGGCCATACGTTCGAGGTCGAACTTGTCTGTTTTCTTGAGGATTATGCCGGCGACGATAATCGCCAGAGCGCCGCCGATTAGCATGGCGGACATGAAAATCGAGATTGCGGTGGCGCGCTTGTTCCGCGGAAAATAGTCCGCGATGAGCGCTGTTCCGGAGGGAGCGTAGATGCCTTCGCCGGCTCCCACCGCCGCCCTCGCGGCGAAGAACCCTGTGAATGATTTGCAGAATCCGGATGTGGTGGCCGCAATGCTCCACACGAGCGCTCCTAGCCCGACGAAGAAGGTTCTCTTGCCTCTATCAGACGCAAATCCCATCGGCAACGATATTATCGCGTACACGAACGTGAACGCTCCGAGTATCCAGCCCAGTTGGGTGTCGGACGCGCTGAAATATCTCTTGAGGTGCTCCATCGCCGGCCCGATGCTCAACCTGTCCACATAGTTCGACGTGTTGATCATCACCATCACGAAGAGCGCGTACCACGAGTACCTCATTGATATGGTCTTCTGTTGTTTTTCAGGCATTCCCGGCTCCTCTCAGTGTGTTGTTCTTTTCCCGCTCTGCCGCCGTCCCTCTACTTCGCCACAATGCTCACAAGCGCCGAGTTGCCCTTAGGGTTGCGGTTCACTATCACTTTGGCGACCTGTTTGCCCTCGATATTCTTTTTCACTCTGTCGAGCGCGAGAGAAGTTTTCCGCAGTTCGTCGTCGGGAGCGGAGGCGGATGCCTCGAACCTGTCGCGCACTTTCCCGTTTATCTGCACCACCACCGTCACCGCGTCCGCGAGCGTGAGGGCCTCGTTGAATTCCGGCCACTTCTGTTTGAAAATGCTGTCCGCGTCCCCAAGCTCCTTCCAGAGTTCTTCGGAGAAATGAGGCGCGAGCGGCGCTATAAGAACGAGGAACGCGTCGACTGTTTCGCGACTGACCGCCAGCCCGGCGTTCTTCTCGTCGGCGACGAAGTTCACAAATTCCATCAGGGCGCTGATTATGGTGTTGAAGCGGAATGATTCGAGCCGCTCGGTGCAGTTTTTAATGAGGGCGTGCCGCGCGCGGAGCATTGCCGGATCGTCTTCCGTGCCAGCTTTTTCCTTCATCTCCAGAGTCCAGCGCCAACCGCGCTTAAGAAATCTGAAAATCCCCTCGATGCCCCGGTCATTCCATTCGGATTCCGACTCCGGCGGCCCCACGAACAGCTCGTATATCCTCACAGTGTCCGTCCCGTAGAGCGTCACCAGCTCGTCCGGGCTGACCACGTTGCCTTTCGATTTGGACATCTTTTCGACTTTGCCGCTCTTCTCGCTGTGGCGGGTTATCATGCCCTGATTAAACAGGCGGGTGAACGGCTCGTCGAACTTTACCGCTCCGATGTCGAACAGGAATTTGACGAAGAACCGGGAGTAGAGCAGGTGGAGTATGGCGTGCTCAATGCCGCCGACGTAGAGGTCTACTGGCAGCCATTTGTCGAGCGCCGCCGGGTCCGCCACTCCGCCGTCGAACTTCGGGGAAGCGTAGCGCAGGAAATACCACGAGGAGCCTGCCCACTGCGGCATGGTGTCCGTCTCGCGTTTGGCCGGGCCTCCGCATTCCGGGCAGGTCGTGTTCACCCAGTCCGTCATCGCGGCCAGAGGCGACTCGCCGGTTCCCGTCGGCTCGTATGATTCGACTTCGGGGAGCGTCACCGGGAGCTGGTCTTCGGGGACTGCCACCCATCCGCATTTGTCGCAGTTCACGAGCGGAATCGGCTCTCCCCAGTACCTCTGCCTCGAATATATCCAGTCGCGCATCTTGTAGTTGACGGCTTTTTTGCCCCGGCTTTTTCCGGCCAGCATGGCGGTGATTTTCTCTTTGGCCTCCCGCCAGTCCATGCCGTTAAAATCGCCGGAGTTGACCAAGTTTCCGTCTTCAATATGCGCTTCCGTGAGTGCGCCGGAGGCGTCCCTCTTCGCGTTTTCGTTATAGATGACCTCGATGATGGGGATGCCGAACTTGGTGGCGAACTCGAAGTCGCGCTCGTCGTGCGCCGGGACAGCCATTATCGCGCCCGTTCCGTAACCCATCATCACGTAGTCCGAAATCCAGATAGGTATTTCGGCGCCGTTCACAGGGTTGACGGCGTATGCGCCGATGAAAACTCCCGTTTTGTCCTTTTTCACGTTCGCGCGGTCGATGTCGGTCTGTTTGCGCGCCCACTCGACGTATTCTTTGATTTCCTGTTCTTTCGCCGGGTCGCAAATTTCCGCCACCATCGGGTGTTCGGGGGCGAACACCATGAATGTCGCGCCGAACAGAGTGTCCGGTCTGGTGGTGTATACGGTGACATCCTTGCGGGAGCCATCCCGGGCGCTGATCGCGGTGAACACCACGTCCGCTCCCTCGCTGCGCCCGATCCAGTTCCTCTGAAGCAGCTTGACCTGCTCCGGCCAGTCGAGCTTGTCCAAGTCGGTCAGCAGCCGCTCGGCGTACTTCGTTATCCTGAGCATCCACTGATTGAGATTCTTTTTATCGACAGCCTCGCCGCACCTTTCGCAGACCCCGTTGACCACTTCCTCGTTGGCGATGCCTGTTTTGCACGAGGGACACCAGTTGATGGGCATCTCTCTCTTATAGGCCAGCCCGGCCTTGAACATCTGAACGAATATCCATTGCGTCCATCTGAAATAATCCGGGTCTGTGGTGCTGAACTCCCGCGACCAGTCGTACATCGCGCCGATTTCCTTGAGTTGCCGGCGGATGTTGTCCACGTTTTTCTTGGTGTTTTCTCTCGGATGAATTTTCTTTTTTATGGCGTCGTTCTCGGCGGGCAGTCCGAAAGCGTCCCATCCCATCGGATGCAGCGTGTTGAAGCCGCGCAGTGTCTTGTAGCGCGTCACCACGTCTGACAGCACATAACCCCGCCAGTGGCCCACGTGAAGCCCCGCCCCGGACGGATACGGAAACATGTCCAGACAGTAATATTTAGGTCTGGGATCGTCGTCCTTGCAGGTGTGCATCCCGCTTTCTTCCCAGCGCCGCCGCCACTCTGCTTCAAAATTTTCAAAGTCGTATTCTCTCATGGCCGTGCGAACCTTTCCAATCTAAGCTCCTACCAAGCAGATAAATGTACCATAAAACCGACATTTTTTCAAAGAAATCCGCGTCTTTTAACAGCGCCTCCGGCGGCCATGTAAAATCATTTATGAAAAAATGGCAATGATCCATACTATCAGAGCGACCCAACGGACCGCCCCTACAATTCTTTTCTTGTCAAAATCACTTATCAATTGGATTCCACTGAAAACCATTTCCCAATATCTTTTCACTTGATACGCGCCGAAGGCGGAAGCGAAGCTCCGCCTTCGGCGCTGGCATGAAAGATTTTGAAAGGGTTTAAGGGAAAACTTTTTCAAAAGTTTTCCCTTAATTCCAATAAGTTTTTCTTGCCCGTATAATAGAAGCATGGAAAAAATGTCATTTGAACATGCAGGGTTGAGACTTGCGGGGGCGTGGCATGAAGCCGGGAGCGCGGACGCTCCAGCGGCGGTGATAAGCCACGGGTTCGCAGGCTCGAAAGACAGCGAAAAATGGACGTTCGTCTGCGAGGGGTTGGCGGCGGCAGGGATTTCCGCTTTCAGGTTCGATCACAGCGGCATAGGGGAGAGCGAAGGGAAGTTCGAGGACATCACGCTCACGGGGCGCGCCGCCGAGCTTGAGGCCGCGGCCGGTTTCGTCAGAGAGCGTTTCGGCGCTCGCGGCATAGCTCTCATCGGCAGCAGCTTCGGGGGCCTGACGGCTCTTACGGCGGCGGAAACCGCGCGGCCTTTCTGCTCCGTTATTTGCGCCACCCCGTTCAACTTCGATTTCTTTCCGCGTCTCGGCCCGGAGTATTCCCGCGACGGCGATTACATCAATTTGGGCGACGGAACGAGAGTGAAGCGGGCGTTGGAGACGGACGCGGCGGGACACGACATTCCCGCGATTTGCGCGCGCGCTTCGCGCCTTCTGACATGCCACGGCTCGGACGACGAACTGATTCCGTCTTGGCACGCCGAACGCATCCACGCGCTTGCAGCCGAGCCAAAGCGGCTTGAGATTGTCCCCGGAGCCGACCACGCGTTCACTCGCCCCGAACACAGGGAAATCTTTTTCTCGTTGTGCTTGGACTGGATAAAACAGTTCGCGTGAGCGCGTTCAGTCGGGCAGCCTGCGGGCTTCTCTGACGTATCTGGCCGCAAGGTCCGCGTACAGCGCGGCCCCCGCGTTTTTCATCATTATCTGCGATTCCTTCAGAGGCCCTTTCACAACCACGGGCGACCCTGCGGCGAGGCTCCCGGCGGGTATCTTCATCCCCGATTTCACCAGCGAGTTCTCGCCGATTATGCAGTCGTCGCCCACTTCCGCGCCGTCCGCAACCACGCAGTGGATGCCGACCACCGCGCGGTCTCCCACCTTGCAGCCGTGAAGGACGGCCCCGTGGCCGATTGTCGAATCGGAGCCTACGGAACAAACCTCTCCGGGGCGCGAGTGCATGGCGCAACTCTCCTGAACGCTCGAACGGTCGCCGACGCGGCAACTCCCGAAGTCGCCCCGAAGGACGGCCCCCGCTCCGATAAAACATCCGGAGCCGACCACAACGTCGCCGATAAGCTGCGCGGTCTCGTGGACCCAAGTCCCGTCGCCGACCACCGGCCTTTTTCCGCCCAACTCATATTTCGCCATTACCGAACCATTCGTATGGCCGCGCCGAAGCGGGATCGTCCCAGAGCCGCCTTAGTCGCGCGGTTCTCGCGCGTCAGTTCTTTTTCATCGATTCGATTAAGCTTTTCAACTCGGCTTTCGCCTTTGCGCGGTCCTCTTCGCTTCCGTCCATCAGAGAGGAAATGGCTTCGAGCTTCTGAACGACGGCCTGATCCGAAGGAGCCGCCACGGCAGCCGCCGCCACCGGCGCGGTTTTGATTCCGGCGAGAGCTTCGTTCAACTGAGAGAGGATGGCCTCGTTCTTTGCGTACGCGATATTTTTCTGCAACGCCTTCAACTGGTCTATAGAGTATGAAAACGGGTTCTTCGGGTCGTCTTTGACGATGGGGCGCACGGCGCGAAGTTCGATTATCGCGTTGCCGACGTCCGACGCTTCGACCCCGGCCACTATCTCTATCTTCGCCCATTCCGCTATGCCCGGCAGCGGAATTTCGACCGTCGAGTCACGGGAAATCCAGTTCTTGTGCTCCCAGTTGATCGTGCGAACTTTGCCCTGAATCGAAAATTCAACTTTGTATTTTTCAACATAAGTGTCGCCGTTGTTCCTGAAAAGGCCGGAGCGGTATTTCGGAGCGTAAATCTGAAGCATATAGACCGTCCTCGCCTCGGCGGAGAAAGTCTGCTGCTGGTTCGCCTTCCACACCGCGCTCACTCTCTCGCTGAGCAGAGTCTCAGGCTCTACCGTCTTGTCGATAATCGCCTCCGCATACTGATAGCCGGAGCCGTCGGGGACGGGGCCGCGCAGAATGTGCAGCGTCAGGTCGATCATGGCGTCAATTTGCTGGCGGTAATCCTCCGGGCGCTCGGTGGCCGTAGCGATCATCTTCTCCACATTCGCCGCCGCCGCCGCAGAATCTATCGGCAGCGCCGTTGTCGTCGCAGCAGCGACCGCCGGCAACATCAACGCGACCGCCATCGCCGCAAGAAACGTTTGTTTGAGTCTCTTCACCATTTTTGCCTCCCAAATATTATGAGCGTAATTTAAAATACATTACGGCCATTTTGCAATCCTTTGCATACAATATATCATAATAAAGCATAATCAATCAATTGAAAACAACTCCGAATAAAAAATATTCTCAACACTGGCAAACTTACAGCGAAAACAAAATATCCCTGATTTTCGAGCATGCCGTTAACACTTTCATGATAATAGCGCAAAAAAGAAATCAAGACCTGCCGACTATACGCGCATATACTCCGCGCGTTCATCAAGCGCCTCCGGCGGTTCAAGGAAACTTTGAAAAGTTTCCTTGAAAATCCTTCAAACTTTTCCTTGCGCGTAGTGACGGCGCGCTGCAGCGCGCCGTCACTACGCTCCTGTGAAAATGTTTAAGAAGAAGATTCTCACGAAAATCTCTTTTCCAATATCTTTTCTTATGATACGCGCCAAAGGCGGAAGCGAAGCTCCGCATACGGCGCTAGCGTGAAATGTTTTGAAAGGGATTTTAAGGGAAAACTTTTTCAAAAGTTTTCCCTTAATACGCCCTATAAAATCAAAACAAAAAAAACGGGGCGCGGCAATCGCGCCCCGTTCGGAGTCTATTCGTCGAAAGCCCGTCTCACAGGTCGTAGTAGAGGTCGAACTCGGCGGGGTGGGGGCGTGATTTGACGATACGCAACTCGTCCCGTTTTAGGGTCGTCCACGCGGACACTATTTCCTCCGGGAAGACGCCGCCGCGAGTCAGGAAGGCGCTGTCTTTTTCGAGAGCTTCGAGAGTCTCTTCGAGAGAAGAGGGGGCGGTTCGTATCTTCGCCTTCTCCTCGTCGGAGAGGGTGTAATTGTTGAAGTCGAAAGGGCCGTAGCCTTCGGCGGTGGGGTCCATTTTGTCCAGCACGCCGTCGAGGCCGGCCATGAGCTGTGCGGCGATGGCGAGGTAGGGGTTGCACAAGCCGTCCGGCAGCCGGTATTCCACGCGCTGGTCCGTCTCGTTTTTCGAGTAGGAGGGGATGCGGATGGCGGAGCTGCGGTTGGACTCGCCGAAGAAGAGGCTCATCGGGGCGGCCATGCCGACGCCGAACCTGCGGTACGAGTTGGTGCTGGGGTTGGTGAGCGCCATGAGAGCGGGTGTGTGCCGGAAGAGGCCGCCGAGGTAGCTCAGCGCCATTCCGCTTAGTTTCGCGTATCCGTCATTCGAGTAGAAGAGCGATTTGCCGTCCTTCTCCAAGTACTGGTGAAAGTGCATTCCGTTGCCGGGAGTGTCGAACAGCGGTTTGGGCATGAATGTGACGGTCTTGCCCGCTTGGCGGGCGGTGTTGGCGACCATGTATTTCATTACCATAACGCTGTCTGCGGCGCGCAGCAGAGGCTCGAAATAAGGTTCGATTTCCATCTGGCCGGGGCCGCCGAGTTCGTGGTGGTGGTATTTGACGCGGTATCCGGCGTTCTCGATGCGGCGGACCATCTCTGTGCGCAAGTTGAACAGCCTGTCGCGGGGCGCGTCTGCTTGGCCGCAGCCGGAGGCTCCCAGCTTTGAGCCGAGCTGAGGCCATTTGTCGTTGTCCGCGTTCCAGAAACCCCACTCGCAGTCCACGCTGTAGAACGACTTGTTGATGAATGAGCCGTAGCGGACTTCGTCGAACACGTGGAATTCGAGTTCGGGAAGCCACAGAGAGCGGGCGTTGATGCCGCTGTCGAGGATGTATTTTTCCGCGGCGCGGGCGATGCGGCGCGGGTCGCGCTCGTAGGGCTGTCCGTCCGGCAGCAGGATGTCGCAGATGACGCTGAGGGTCTTGGCATCGTAGAACGGGTCTATGAAGGCGGTGGACGGGTCGGGGACGACTTTCATGTCGCCCTGAGTTATCTGCCTGTAGCCCTGATAGGGGGAGAGGCTGATGCCCGTGCCGTCGGTGAACACTTTTTCGCTGATGTGGCGCGTCGAGTACGTCATGTGATGCCATCTGCCGGGAAGGTCGATGACCTTCAGGTCGAGCATCTCGATGTCCGCGTCTCTGACGAACTTCATCAGGTCTTCGTGGTTTTTGAACATGGGCTTGCTCCTTTTATGAAATGGAATTCTTAATCACGAATTCCGAACTGTATAATACTAAGCCATTTCGCGAAGTGAATAAATGTCCTGTCAGTCTTTTTCTATGATCCTGATGTCGGCGTCGGCAATTTCGTAAAGCTTAAAAACCAGAGAATCTATGCGGCTGTCGGTCGCTGTCGCAAGGCGTTCGACTCGGATTGTTTCGTCCGGGGTTTTTGAGTTGATAATTTTTATTCGCAGGTCGAGCATTGTTTCGACGAGCGACACTATCGTGTCGTGAGCCTTTTTGTCCTCATCGTTGTTGAAATTGATTTGCCGCACCGGAAGCTTCTCAAGGAACTGTGTCCAGAACCTGATGTAACCGCCGCGAAGAGAAGTTCCGATGGATTTTAAATGGTGAAATAGAAGCTTTGAATTAAGAAGCCCCAGCAAATACAACGGCGATAATGATTCGTCTTTTAAAATAATCCCATAGCCGGTTTTGAAAAAAGAAGCGGAGGTGTCAAATGTGAAAGAGGGCTCATCGTTGTAGTCTGGAACAACGATTTTTGTTTTGTCAAACAAGGGCATGCTTTTTGGATAGCCGAAAGCGTGCCACGGTTTGCCTTTGAATTTCCCGTTTTCTCTTTTTTGAAGATTCTTTTTGTTTCTTTTCAGATAATCCCAAGCGAGGGGATATTCGGATGTCAATTCCTGTTCAGAGTAAAGGCGGCAACCAGTCTCGTTGATTTCATAAGGACACACCAAGCGCGAATCAGTGACAAGAGGGTCATACCTCCTGATCTGCCGTCCGAAAAGGAATGGTTTTGTCAAATCCCGTTCTATCTTAACATTTTCATTTAGAGATCTTGAGAATCCCGACACATGCTTTTTTTGTTCTTTGCAGTTTTCGAGGACGAATATGTCGTCTGCGCTGGTTTGCGTGCCGACAAATATATTGGCGATATCGCCTAGCTTGACAGGCATTTTGCTCAATTTATTAAACAACCGTTTTCCATCGCCGACTATGAAATTCCACTCGGCGTCCGATATTTTGTCAGCGCGAATCAACCCGTTGCGCGTCTTTCCTGTTTCCGACCATTCGACTATGTCGTCGACCACGTTAAATCTCATTGACGATGTTCCTGTTTTTTCAAGAAAAAGCAGGCAGGTGTAGGTGGTTGAGCCGTTGAAAACTTGCTGATCTCCGAAATGAATCACCTCGGATAGGTGCTTTCCATCGGCTAGTATTCCGCGAAGAGGCGCGCCATATCGAGAATTGAAAAACTTGTGAGGAAGTATGTATCCTAATCGTCCTTTGGGGTTTAGCAGACTCAGTCCCTTTTCCACAAAGACCGCGTAGATGTCGAAGTTTCCCGAACCGGCTGAACGGTAGGTTTTTTTATAATGCTCTACCTCAAACGGAGCCCATTCTTTCATTGCCTGAATGCGAACATAAGGCGGATTGCCAATCACGCAATCGAAGCCGCCCGATTTCATTATCCGGCCAAATCCATAAACCGGGTCGTTCCAATCAAAAACATTAATGCGGTAAATTTCTTCCTCGTTGAAAAGGCTCAATTGTCCGTTGCAATAAAAATCTGGGCCGATCAGCGAATTGCCGCATTTGATGTTGCCGGCAAGATCGGGCAATGCGCGTTCTCGCCACATAGCAAGCTGAGCGCGCAAAGTCTCAAAACTCTCGTCTTCTAGAACCTTCAACAAAAGAGAAAGCTTCGTCACCTCGACAGCTTGCGCGTCTATGTCCACCCCATAGATGTTGTTAAGAAGAATCCTTTTTTTTTCCGAGGACGATAGTCGCCATTCATTTTTTCTCGCTTCATAGATAGCCTGCCGTGAGCCGGCTTTTTTTCTTGTCGCGGTTGATGGGGAAGACGGAATCTTGCCGGTTGTCTCTTTTTTTTCAAGGTACCATTTCAGGTGATAATCTAAAAGAAACTGGTATGCTCCCAACAGGAATGATCCCGATCCGCATGCGGGATCAAGTATGCGAAGCTTGCTGATTTCAGCCGGAGATTTTCGTTCGCATAACTTTCCGAGCGACTTGGCGACAATGTGGTTGACGATATATTGAGGAGTGTAATAAACGCCGCCAGCCTTGCGGACTTCTGGTTTTTCCTCAACAATAGCTCGCTGCTTGCCTTCGTCTATTCGAATCACTTTTCCCAAGAATCGCTCATAAACATTGCCGAGAATTTCCGCAGGGATGACTCCGAACTCGTAGGGCGATTCAGGATAGTAAAGGCGAGAAATGATATGTTTCAATGGAGCGTCTCGAATGTCCAGCTTCGGAGTCAGGTTGTCCGGCTCTCCGGGTCTGCCGGGTTCGATTCGAAAATGAAATAATCCCGAATTGAATTTATCATCGGCTTTCTCAAAGATTTCGAGAAGTCTAGGATATATGCGAGGTCCGGCGCAGAGAGCTTGCAATTGACCGTGCAACTCTATATTTCTATCTTCGCACATCCGTAAAAAAACAATTCGGTCAATAGTCGTTTGTACCGCATAATTCAGGTCGCGCGCGCCCAATTCAGGATTGCGCGCAGCAATTTCATCGGCAAGAAGATCGCGCCATTCTTCAATTTCGCTAAGAAACTCGGCATCCACTTCGGATGTGCCGCGCCTTCCGTTAACGGCGACCGCGTATTTGTCGAATGAACCTTTCAGAACGGACTCGCGCGCAAACACTCCGGCAATATCATCCCATTTGCTCACATAGTCTTTATAGGTGAAATAGGAGATTCTAGCTTTAGACGCTTTATCTGAGGCATGTGGGCGGAGTCGACCGTCATAAATGGAGAGTTCTTCAAAATTGGTCAAAATTGATATGGGCAGCTTGCTGCTCCAAGCATAGCGGCGCAGTTGGTGCGCGGCGGCGGCGTCTTCTTTTATGTTCAATCCGGGTCGTTTGGCTTCGAGAAAAAATTTTCTCATGCCGCCGACGCGAAAACAATAATCGGGAACTTTTGAGCCGCCGCCGGAAGATATTGGTTCTTCATGGACGACATCGCGATATATATGAGCGTAGCCGGACTCGTTGTCAACGTCCCATCCAAGCTCTTTCCAAAATGGATTGATGAACTCGACGCGCAACTCGGTCTCGTTGTATGAAGAGCTTCTGTAAACGTCGATGTTACGCTCGAAGCGCTCGACGATTTCAATGATTTTATCAGGCGTCATAACGCAATAATATGCGCCGCGTCGCATTTGTCAAATCGCGCGCGGCTCAGGTGGCCATGAAGCCGCCGTCGACGACCATCTCGGCTCCGGTCATGAATTTCGACTCGTCGCTGGCGAGGAAGAGGGCGGCGTTGGCGATGTCTTCCGGCTCGCCGAATATGCCGAGCGGGATGCAGTCGAGAACGGCTTTGAGCCACGCGTCGTTCTTCATGTATTTGTGTTGCATGGGCGTGTTGACCATGCCGGGATGAATTATGTTGCAACGGATTTTGTCTTTGGCGAACTGGATGGCGATGGATTTTGTGAGGATGATGAGAGCGCCCTTGGAGGCGTTATAGGCGTCCTGCGGGATGGATGAGCCGGTGAGGGCGGAGATGGAGCCGATGTTGATGATGGAGCCGCCTCCGGCTTTCTTCATTTCGGGTATGCCGTGCCTGCATGTGTAAACCGCGCCCATGAGGCAGATGTCGGTGATTCGTTTCCAGTTTTCCATGTCGATGTTGACGAGGGAGACGTCTTTGTCTTTCCAGAGAACGCCCGCGTTGTTGTATATGACGTTGAGTTTGCCGAAAGCTTTCACGCCGGCTTTGACGATGGCGGCGCAGTCTGCTTCCTTGCCGACGTCGCAGCGTTTGAAGATGGCGTCGCCGCCGCTTTTCTTTATGAGGGCGACAGTTTCCTTGCCGGCTTTTTCATCGACGTCGCCGACGATGATTTTAGCTCCTTCGCGGGCGAAAACCTGAGCGGCCGCGCGGCCTTGTCCCATGCCCGCTCCGGTGATCAGAGCGACTTTGCCTTTGAGTCTTTTCATTTCCATATCCTCCGCCGGCTTCAGCCGGTTGATGTCGCGGTCGCGCGAGGCGCCGCGTTTTTTTCCATTGTCTCGCGCCCCCCTTCGGGAGCGGGGCGCGCAACCGCCGACTCAGGCCATCTCGAAGTATCTGCGCCTCTCCCAGTCAGTGACGTATTCGTTGAACCTGTCCACTTCCCACTGGGCGATTTTCACGTAGTGGTCGATGACGCCGTCGCCGAAGATTTCGCGGGCCGGTTTGCTGGCGTTCAAGTTGCGCGCGGCCTCTGAGAGCGTGCGGGCCAGAGGCGGCAGGGATTTTTCCTTGTAGGAGTCGCCGGTGATGAACGGGCCGACGGGTTCGAGTTTGTGTTTGACGCCGTAGAGTCCGGAGCCGAGGCAGGCGGCGAGCGCCAGCGGGCCGCAGGCGTCCGAGCCGGGCACGCGGTTCTCGATGCGGAACCCGTTGCCGTGCCCGCAGTAGCGGAATGTCACCGTGCGGTTGTCTCCGCCCCAGCCGACGTTCCACGGCGCGAACGATTCGGGCACGTATCTTTTGTACGAGTTGATGAGGGGCGCGTAGAAATACTGCATGTCGGGCGCGAGCCTCATCATGCCGCCGAGGAAGTGTCTCATGGTGTCTGACATGTTGTGCTCTTTCTTGGGGTTCCAGAACATGTTTTTCTTGGCGGCTTTGTCCCACAGGCTCACATGAATGTGCATGCCGGAACCGGAGTCGTCTGTCTTGTGTTTTGCCATGAAAGTGGCCATGACGCCGTTGAGGGCGGCGATTTCCTTTATGCCCTGTTTGAGGAGCATGTGGCGGTCTCCGGCTTCGAGGGCGGTGGAATATTTGATGGCAAGCTCGACCTGCCCGCGCCCCCATTCGGCCTTGGAGCTTTCCACTTCGAGGCCGAGTTCGTTGAGGTTGTTGCGCATCGCTCCTATGAGCCACTCGTCCATCGAGCCTCGGAACACGGAGTAGTCGGAGTAATATTTCGAGAACGGCTCTACGTCGCGGTAATCTTTTTCGCGGGCCGAATCGATGGAGTCCTTGAAGAGGAAGAATTCGAGTTCGGAGGCCATGAAGGGAGTGAAGCCCATTTTTTCGGCGGCCTCGTGCTGGCGGCGAAGCATGGTGCGCGGGGCAATCTCGACTAGCGAGCCGTCTTCGTATGTCGAGTCGCAGATGACGATGGCGGTCTTGTCGAACCACGGGTAAATGCGTAGCGTGCTGAAGTCCGGCGCGGCCTTCATGTCCTGATAGCCGGTGTGCCAGCCGGTGAATTCGAGGCCGGGGATGAGAATGAGATCCATGTCCCAGCCGAAGTTGCAAGCGCAAGTGTTGGTGGAGCCGTCCGCGCTTTCCAAGAAGAACGAAGCCGTGACTCTCTTGCCGTACAGCCGGCCCTGCATGTCGATGCCGCAGACGATAACGGTTTCGATGGCTCCCTCGGCCGCTCTCTTTTTGAGTTCCTTCAGGTCGATTCTGCCTTTCGCTGCCATGGATGGGTTCCCCTTCCTTTTTATTAGCGCGCCGCCTTCGGGACGGAGAATCACTTGCCGCCGATCGCGCGCGCTCCTCTTGTGTCTATGTTGCAGATATGTATTTTAGATTCCAGCCCATTATTTTTAAATGCCCGCTTCATGGCCTCGCCGATGCGGTCAAGAGGCTGACCCTTGCGGGCGACCGCGAAGATGGACGCGCCCCCGCCGCTGATGGAGCAGCCGAGAGCGCCCGCGCCGAGCGCGGCGGCCTTCACTTCGTCGAACCCGGGTATCAGTTTTCTGCGGGCCGGCTCCACTATCCTGTCGTCTATGCAGCTTCCGAAAAGAGCCGCGTCCTTTTTCGCGAACGCGGCCACAATGAGCGCGGTGTTCGCCATGTTCGAGACGAAATCCTTCATCGGAACAGTCTTCGGGAGGACGGCTCGGGATTTTTTCGTCGGCATCGGGAATTCCGGGGTGGCCAGAATGATTGCGGCGTCCGGGATTCCGCCGAGGCGGGCGAGCTTAAACTTTCCGTCGGAGAATGAACTGACGACGCAGCCCCCGAACACGGCGGCGGCGGTGTTGTCGGCGAAAAATCCGCCGCTGACGGCGGCTTCCGCCTCGGTGCATGCCAGAAGCAGCTCGTCCTTGGGGAGTTTGTCGCCGAACAGCAAGTTGGCGGCGACGCCGCCCGCGACCGCGCCGGCCGCGCTGCTGCCGAGGCCTGAGGGGAAGGGCACGCCTTTTTCGACGACGATGTTCATGCCGCCCTTTGCGCCGAGGCGTTCGAGGACTTTCGCGGCGGCGATGGACGCGGTGTTTTTCGCCGGGTCCACCGGGAGCTTGCCGCCGTCGCCTTTGATGTCGATGATGGAAACGCCGGGGGAGCGCCGCCGCCGCGCCTCCACCACGTCGCCGAGGTTGGTAACAGCCAAGCCGAGAACGTCGAATCCGGGGCCGATGTTGCCTATCGAGGCTGGCGCGTAAACTCTCACTGTCTGCATGATGTCTATCCTCTCCGCCCGCGCGGCGCGCGGGTCAGGCGTCAGCCGCCCGCGACTATGGCGGCAAAATTTTTCATTATCGCCGCGCCTTCCGCGGCGGCGAAGTCGGCGTCGGATACGACCGCCCAGTCCGGGTCGAACTCGTCCACTCCCGGCCCGACTTCGGGATGAAACTGAACTCCGTACACGGATGCTCCCCGCATCTTCATCGCCTGAACCGGGCAGTCGCCGGTCGAAGCGATAACGTCGAAATCCGGCGGCGGCGCGGAGACCATGACCTCGTGGGCGACAAGCTGCCGCGTCGTCGGGCCGAGGCCGTAGAACAACGGGTCGTCCGGGGCGGAGACGCGGACTTCGCGCGAGGCGACAGTGTGCTCGTCGCGTCTTGCAAGGGCGCCACCGAGCGAGGACGCCAGAACCTCGTGTCCGAAGCATATCGCCAGAGCCGGCAAACCGGTCGCGGCGAACCCTCGGACGAACTCCTCAAGCCCGCGAATCCACAGGTCGGAGTCCAGAGGCGAATGGAGCGAGCCGCCGATAATCGCGGCGCGCGCGCCTTGCTCCCGGAGCCATCGCGGGACGTCTTCCGGGAACTTGCCGGACATCGCGCGGAGCCTCGGAGCGCTCCAGCCTTCGGGGGCGAACGCCGCCATCCGTTCATAGTAGAAATCGGCGAGAGCGCCTTCGAGACAGTCAACTATCAGAATCGAGTTTTCGCTCACCGCGGCTCCGGGACCGGGAAGAGAAAGGCCGCAGTTTCGCCCGTCTTCCCGCAAGAATGGAATTGTAGCACAACGGTGACGCCATATTCAACGCGCGCGCGGAGAGCGGCGCGGGAAGTTTTCAACCCGAATCCGTCATTAGGATTCGGGAGCGATTTTTCAGAGCGGATGAAACGCGGAACGCAAGGCGCATTTTTGCAGTGAATAGAACTCATGGTTCATGAACAAAAAAATGCGGCAGCAACGAAGCAGTTCGCCGCTATGAAAATCGCCCCGGTTCGTCGGCTCTATCGCCGAATCCGGGTTCAGATAATGGCGCGGGCTTTTCTCAGGTCGGCGATCTCGTCGTCGCCCAAACCGAGCCAGTCGCGGAGAATCTCGTCCGTGTGTTCGCCGAGGCGCGGGCAGGCGGAATGAATGTCCGGCGGGCATCCGCTCAGCTTCACCGGGTCGCCGGGCACGGCAATCTCGCCCAGAACGGGGTCGGTCGCGACTGCATGCATGGCGCGCGCGGCAAGTTGCGGATCAGCATTGACCTGATGGAAATTGAGCACGGGCGCGCACGGGATGCCGCTCTTTTCAAGGATGGAAACGACCTCGGAGACGCCACGCTCGGCCACCCAAGGAGCGATCATGGCTATGCCGCCGGCGGCGTTCCTGATGCGCGCGACGAAGTTGTTGAACCGGTTGTCCGCCAGCGCGTCCGGCCTGCCGATGGCGCGCATGAAGTCCGCCCACTGCCGCTCGGTGAGCGCCACTATCACAACATGCCCGTCTTTTGCTTTATAGCTATACCAGAACGGGAGCGGGTTGTCGTCGTCCGTGAGCAGGTTGCTCATGGATCGCCCGATGAGCTTCTCGATGTCTCCCAAGACGGGGGAAAGCGCGTTTTCGCTCAGCGCGGAGAAGTTCTGGAAGTACATGACGTCCTGCATCGAGATGTCGACGAACATTCCCTCGCCCGTTCGCTCGCGGCAGAACAGCGCCTCTACCGCGCCGAGGGCGGCGTACGCCCCGCTCACGAGGTCGCCGAAGTAAACCTTCGGGGTGCGGTCTTCCATTTTGTACGCGCTCATTATCCCGGCGGTGGCTTGAGATACGATGTCGAACGCGAGCCTGTCCGCCAGAGGGCCTGTCGCCCCGAAGCCGGAGATGGAGACGTAAACTAGCCGGGGGTTGGACGCCTTGAGGCTGTCGTAGTCGAGGCCGATTTTTTTCATCAGGCCGGGCGCGAAGTTCTCCACGAGCACGTCAGCCTTGTCGGCCAGCCTGCGCACGGCTTCAAGTCCGAGGGGCTTCTTCATGTCGATTGCGGCCCCGCGCTTGTTCTGGTGCAACACGCTCAGCATCCGCTCCGAGCGCATGAACCCGGCGAGCAGGCGCATCGTCTCGCCCTGCGGCGGCTCGATTTTCACAACGTCCGCGCCCTTCATCGCCAGAAGCTGAGAGCAGCGCGGCCCGCTGAGAAACTGCGACAAGTCCATAACCTTCACGCCTTCGAGGACTTTAGTAGCCATAAAGCAACCCCTTCCCCGCGGCGGAGCCTCCCGCCGCGCCCGACGCGATTCGGGGCAATTATATCATTGCGCGGGGGAGCGTGTGCTATAATGACGCGTGAAAAGGGGGCCGCCGGGCCTCCTGCATAATGAAAGCGGCGGAGGCGAGCGCGATGAGGTTTAAAGGAAAAGTTGCCGCAGTGACGGGAGCCGGGCGCGGAATCGGCAAACAGATAGCTCTGGAGTTTGCGCGCGAAGGAGCCGCGCTGGCGGTGATTTCCACGCGGGAGAGCACCATCATGCCCGCTGCGGATGAAATGCGCGCTCTCGGCGCCCATGTCCTGCCGCTCGTCGCCGACGTTTCCAAAGAGGAAGACGTCGAAAAATTCGTCGCGGCGGCCTACGAAAAATTCGGCAGGGTGGACATATTGGTGAACAACGCCGGAATGAGCAGGGACAACCTTTTCCTGCGGATGAAGGCGGCGGACTTCGACGAGGTGGTGGCGGTGAACCTGCGCGGCGCTTTCCTGTGCATGAGACATTTCTCCCGCAGGATGATGAAAGACCGCGCGGGCAGGATAATCAACATGTCGTCCGTCGCAGGCGAGGCGGGCAACGAGGGGCAGGCGAACTACGCGGCTGCGAAAGCCGGAGTGATAGCCCTCACCAAATCCGCCGCTCGCGAGCTTGCCCGGTACGGTATAACCGTCAACGCGCTTTCGCCCGGCCTCATAGACACCGACATGCTATCCGGCATAGAAGCCCCCGTGATGGAAACACTGAAAAAGAATATCCCGCTCGGAAGGCTCGGCTCGGCGTCGGATGTCGCCGCGGCGGCTCTCTTCCTCGCCTCCGACGCTGCTTCTTACATAACAGGACAAACCATCAGGATAGACGGCGGCCTGTATATCTGACCGCGTTTTTCATGCTAATGCTTAAATGAATTTTTTTGTAAGTTTGCGGGGCAACCGTTTTTTGCAAAAACCGGTTTCCCCGCGCCCCTTCCGAAAAAACTCTTGGACGCCGATTTTACAGAACTTTGTTCTAAGCAAAATCGGCTCTCATTCATTTGTGAAAATCCCTGACGATGTGGATTCCGCTTAATCTCTGCTATTGATCCATCCATTTATCGCCGAAGACGCCGTCGGCGCAGTCGGGGGCGTATTTCTCGAGCAATTTTGTAGTTATGCCGTTTTTCTTGACGATGTCCGCATACATGGCGGCGCTGACGCGCGGAATGCGTTTCAGTTCAGGGTCCGCGTAGTCGCATTCGATCAGGCCGAGCTTTTTGATGAAGCCTTCGCGCCACTCGAAGTTGTCCGTGAACGACCACTGGAAATAGCCCCGGACGTCGATCCCGGCGTCAAGCGCGCGGGCGATCTGCGCCATGTGCTCCAGCAGGTAGCGTCTGCGGTCGATGTCGTCGCGTTGCGGATCCGCGCATCCGTTTTCCGTGATATAAATGGGTTTCTTGAATGTGTTCCACACGAATTTGAGAGTGTGGAAGAATCCCGGCGGATAGTTTTCCCAGCCCATCTGGTTCATCTCTATTCCCGGTTGTATTCCGTGGATGTCAATGAGCATGTCGTCTGTTTTCGCGGCGTCGAACTTTAGAGACATGCGGGTGTAGTAGTTCACGCCGCAGTAGTCGTAGCTGTCCTTGAGGCCGGGCACGTGTTCGAGTCCGAAGGGGGGGACGATCCAGCCGGTGGCCACAGAGTAGTCCCACGCCTTGAAGCTGCCGTAAGCCAAGACGGGGGATAGCGCCTTTTCATACGCTCCGGCGAGTCCGGGCGTGCCGAAGGGCGCGACATGCTGGTAGGCGTTTGCCACGCCGACCTTCGAGGGCCAGCCGTCCGGCCCTTTGGGGACTAAGTCGTGAATCAGCCTGTAGCAACGCGCGTGCGATTTCAGCAGCGTGTTGGAGACCTTGCAGAATGAGGCGAAGGATTTCTTTTCGGGCGGGAATACCCCGGCGAGGCATCCGGCGGCGGCGGGCACGTTCGGCTCATTGAGCGTCACCCATAGGTCGGGGTATTCGCCCAACTCTTTGATTATCAGTTCGCAGAAGGCCATAAAGCGGTCCGCCGCTTCCGGATGCTCCCAGCCGCCTTTCTCGGCGAACCACAGCGGGAGAACCCAGTGATACAGCGTAAGGCAGATTTTGATATTGTGTTTGCGCAGAGAGCGCAGAATCTTTTCGTAATGCCTGACGGCCTTCATGTCGAAGACGCCGTCTTCCGGCTCGACGCGCGCCCATTCTATTCCAAGTCGGAACGCCTGATAGCCGAGTTTCGCCATCATTTCGTGGTCTTCCTCGTAGCGGTTCCAGTAATCCACCGCCTTGCCGGACACCGTGCCGTCGTAAACCTTGCCCTCGCTCTCGAACTTCCACCAGTCGGACTTTTCGTTGCCGCCCTCGACCTGATGTCCGGCGGAAGCCGTTCCCCACAGGAACCCTTTCGGGAATATGATTTCTTTTTTCATTTTTCCTCCCGCGATTAGAAGCTGAAAGTTCCTGCGGAGGTTCGCTCCGGGGTCAGGAATCTTTTCTCGGCGAGTCTGTTTTCATCAAGGCCCAGATTCCCATGCTTTGTTTGCGGGCCTCGCTTTCCAAGCCCTCGAATTTGTTTTTGAGGTCGTGGTCCACCGACCTGTCGCACAAGCCGTAGCCGTTGCCGATCAGCGCTTCGGCGGCGTTCGAGCCGTCGGGGGCGACGATGTGGAACGCGTTGCCGGGCGCGTTGTGGAGCTTAGAGGAATCCGGCCTGCGGAGCGATACGGATTTGCCCGAAAGCAACATTGCCACGAACGAGAGCGCCTGCCTGTACACGCCCCTGTTGCGGCTGTAGAACGCTGCGGGAGTCTGGAGTCCGAGCAGCCGTATCTCGCGCCCGTCTTCCAGTTTCAGCGTGTCCAGCCCGAATATTTCCCGCACGACCGCCGGAGGGGCCGCCGCTTCTTTGGTTGTCTGTTTCTTTGTTCTTTTTCGCGTGGTCGCTGGCTTCGCCCCGGCGTCTACGGACGTTGCGGCTGCGGGCTTCTCTGACGCGCCGGACACGGATTTCATTTCCTTTTCGATGACGCTCCGTTTCGGCCGGTTTTGGCTCTCGAACGAAAGCTGTTTCATTGTCTGTCCGCCGGACACCCGCTCCTGAATCACGGGCTTGAGTTTTTCATCTGTTTCGTAGCCGATGGACGCGCGGCCCGTGTCCCGAGCGGCTACCATCGTTACCCCGGAACCGAGGAACGGGTCGAGCACGGTTTCCCCGAGGAACGTGTACATGCGGATGAGCCGCCGAGGTATCTCTTCCGGCATCTCCTCCGGGCTTTTTGATATTCTGTCGTCTGGGAAAGTCCAGAGGCTGTTGAAGAGCCGCCGCCACTCGCGCTCTGAAAGGGCGGACCTTGACGCCGGAACAGACTCCGGCGGCGGGCATTCTCCGGGTTTCACGAAGATGAGGATGCTGTCGTGTCTGACGGCGATTGAGCCGGAGCGGGGAAGGGGGGATTCCGGCGCTGCGGGAGGCGCGGGCGGCTCGTGTCCGGACTCTCGCAGGCGGACTATCTCGGACTCGAATTTGAACCCGGCCTTCGCGCAGGCGTCCTCTATGAGCGCGCGCAGCGAGACGTTTTGTTTGTTTCCGGTTGCGGCATCGACGATTTCGGGGCAGACCCGCACGCAGAGCCTGCATCCGGGTTTGAGGATGCGGTGGCATTCGCGCCACGTCAGCGCAAGAGACGCCGCGTAGTCCTCGAACTTTCGCATGCCCGCCGTCCCGCCCGGATGCGACGTTGCGCTAGGTTTCCACGCCGGCGGGGAGGCCACCGCCAGATGCGCCGTCTCCTGTTCTACCTCGCCCATCGACCGGGCGTCTCCGATTATCACTCTATGCGTTATTTTTGAAGCCGCTTTTTTTCTTCTGCTCATATTTGCTCTCTTCGATGTTGGATTTATGATTCGTCTTCCGGCGATTCAAAGAACCTGTGGAATTCGGCGGGAAGCTCGCTGTAGTCGTGTTGAGCGGCGATGCCTGACATATCGACCGAATTATAGGTGTTCCAGAACAGGACAGTTTTGTCAGAAAGATCGCGGTTTTTCGCCGTGTGGACAAGCCCCGCGAAGGCTTTCCCGGTGTAGACGCCTTCCAGTTTCACACCCGCGCAATCGGCGCACATGGATATTGCGTCCGCGCTCTCCGGGGTGATTCGTCCGTATTCGCCGCCGAAGAATTCCGTGAGTAGCTCGACGTTGAACGGAGTGAACACGCGGACGGGGAAACTCTGATCGATGGAGAACAGTTTGAACGTGGCCTGATTGGCAAGAGAAGACAGGGCGAAAGTGTTCGCCGCCACCCAGTCGGTGACTTTCACGCCTACCACGCGGGATTTCAGCCCGGCGGCGGCGCAGCCTGCGATCAGGCCGGACACCGTGCCGCAAGTGCCGACTGCGGCGAAGATGTAGTCAGGCTCGGGGATGTCTCCTTTCTCAATCTGTTTCTTCAGCTCGAACGCTGCGTTCACGTAGCCAAGGACGCCTGATACGGAGGAGCCGCCGGCGGGGATTATGAACGGCGGGCGTCCGTCGTTGAACGAATAGCGCGCCGCGACTTTCAAGGTCTCGAACGGAACATCTTTATATCCGCCTTCGGCGAGGTTGAGTTCGGCCCCGTAGTGAAGGTAGCACAGCATGTTTCTTTTCACAGCGGGGGTGACAGGTTGAGGAACAAGCACTCCGGCGGTCTTGATGCCCCGCGACGCCGCGTGGATGGTAGTTGCCAGAAAGTGGTTCGAGCCGATGCCGCCGAAAGTGATAATCACTCGCGCGCCCCGCTTCGCCGCCTCAGCCAGAAGGAAATCCAGCTTGCGGATTTTATTCCCTCCATAGTCCGGATGGCTGAGGTCGTCGCGCTTGATGAACAACCTGCCGATGCCCGTTCTTGCCGCCAGTTCGGGTTTTTCCTCGACCGGGGTGGGATAGAATCCGATGGGGCTCCAGTTCAGCTTGTCGCCCAGCGCGGGATACTCCTCGAAAAGAGCCATCGAGCCTTGACTGCCTTGAGTTTTCATTATGCTGGCCACCGAGGGCCGGGAACCGGGGAAGCTTAGTATGAACGCGGCGATATTGCGAGCGCGCCTCCGTTCTCATGCATTCTTCGGGCATTGCGGAAAAAACGGAATTAGAATCTGTAACCCGCATCGATGACGTAATAGTTCTCGTCGAAGCAGTAGTTGAGTTTCAGTTCCATCTTGGACGTGAATCTGGCTCCCAAGATGCCGTGGTAGTCTATGCCTTCCATCGACTTCTTGTAGTCGTGGCCCATGCCGTCGTATGAGATGGACGCGTTGACTTTGGAACTGGCGTTGCGGTATCCCACTCCCAGCCCGGCGTACATCGTCCCGTCGGCCCCGGCTATGCCGGACAGGCCGTCCCGAATGTAGTTGACGGACAACTCGGTGATTTTCAATTGATACCGGTATGACTGTCCGCTGTAGTAAGTGCTTACCACGGGTCTGGAGTACAATACGCTGTAAACGATGTAGTCGTTCTCGGTTTTTTTTCTGTGCATCCAATAGTCCACGCCGATGGAGGCGGAGCCTGAACTGTCGGACACATTGCCCGGCAGGTCGTGTTTGAGGAACATGAAGCCTGTGTGAACCGAATAGAAAGGCTCTCTGGCGAGCGTTTGAGGCTGCTGTTCCGCCGCCAGAGAGCCTTTCTA
>Ga0209311_1001124_pt1 | contig 22313 bp, 13 predicted proteins | sample AD_UKC045_MetaG_FD_184417 | JGI IMG/M metagenome (GOLD analysis project Ga0209311, IMG submission 184417) | Active sludge microbial communities of municipal wastewater-treating anaerobic digesters from USA - AD_UKC045_MetaG (SPAdes) (version 2) | ecosystem: Engineered > Bioreactor > Anaerobic >... | reverse complement strand
TTTCCGAGATCATTACATCTGTTGTGGTAGAACTGATGTATCCCGCGGCGCTGGCCGTGACTTCATAGTTCCCGATCGGCAGCACGAGGTTGTAGGCCCCTGCGCCGTTCGTAGTGGTCTGATATTGTCCCGCTTGAATGAGGGCACCCAGGATGGGAGCATGTCCGGCCGACCTCACTATTCCGGCTAGTGAGCCGGTGATGTTGTGCCGTGTGATAGCATTAGAGATTGCGGGAGAGGCAACTACGCCGTTGGAATAGATGGCGGTCACACTCCATCGATAGAGCCCGTCTGCCAGCGATCCCCAACCCGGATCAGTGTAAACTGTTTGGGAGATAGGCAGTTCTGCGAGATCGGTCCAGGTCTCAGAGGAGCTTTCCACAGCCCGGAAGCCTCTGGCAATGCGGTAGCCGGTGTGCTCTCTGCTTCCGTAACTCCTGGGAAGGGGCTCTGCTGGATGTTTTGCCGCAGGGCCGTTGCCTGATAACTGAATGCTTTTACGAGATCGAGCCGAGGTTCCTCTGCTTCCTGAGACCTCATCAGTAAAGAACTTCAGGGTCTTGGAGGTATTGGACACGCTGACCGCGTCGATAAACCACACATACCAGAGCCCATCGTTGGAAGGAGGATCGAGAGCGTGCCAGGCCAGCTTGACAGCGCTGCCGCCCCAAGGCGAAAGATCGATCTGGACGGGGGTCTGATACTGGTTCCAGCCCGGTTCCTGCTCACTGGCATCCCACAGCGTTATCCAGTTCTGCCCCAGATTGTTACTGAGCTTGACGCTGTAGCTGTCTCCGGCATTGGAGCCGTAGCGGCACCAGGTTTCAAAGCTGAGCAGGGCTTCCGGAGGGCAATTGAAAAGCGGGCTGATCAGCCACTCATCCTGATGGTTGAAGCTCCACCAGAGGCCAGCTTGCCTGGTTCCCGAGGGCGGGCTCACCAGATTGCCGTCGATGCTCACAGGTCCAAAAGAACTCCAGGTGGGCGGGATTCCGGAAGGTCCGGGTGGGTCTGGATTGGTGATCACCTGTTCCCACTGCGGAGGTGGAAAACTATCGGATTCAAAGCCTTCCGTGATTTCGGAGGCCTGCTCGCTGGGAGGTTGCCAACTGAGGTTGATCACGCCATTGAGGCTGTCTTCCACGGCCATGACGGTGTGAGCCGGCCAGGCCAGTTCATTGAGGACCAGGTCTCCCAGGCTCAGGTCCTGATTACCCAAATCCCAAACTCCGTTCAGGGGTGCATAGCCGCTGGCCGTGATGCTAAAGCTATAGCTGTGCTCACCCCAGATGTTTACAAATTGAAAGCCGCCATCCCCTCCTGAAAGTGTCTCTGCCTCGTCATAGCCCCAAATCCTGATCCTGGCTTCGTATATGGGGCTTTGAGTGTCGCTGGCCAGAATCCTGCCCTGGATATTGATCTGGGGATAAGAGCTCAGGCGGTATTCACTTGCCAGAGTACCGCCATCGGGGATTTCGACAGTCCAGGTGAAGGGACGGTAGCCGTGTTTGGAGATGCTGATGGCATTGCTTCCGCAGAGCAGGTTTTCCAGATGGAAGTAGCCGCTCGCATCGCTAAGTGTCTCATCCTGAGAGCCGTTGACGGATATCTGAGCGTTGGCCAGCGCTTGTGAATAGTGATCCACCACCCTGCCAATCAGATGGCCCACGCCTCCATATTGCAGCTCAAAACGGATGAGAGGACAATAGCCCAGCGGAGTTCCCTCGATGGGCAAGGCAGGATCGATCGTGAGGCTGGACGAGCTGGCTCCCAAAGCAAGGCCGGAAGGGATGTTCCAGCTCTGAAAGCGGTTGCTGGCGCCATAGCTCATCACATCCCAGGCCCGGTTGAACATGATCACCAGATTGCGCCCGTCCCGATAGTCGAAAGCCTCATCAAAGCTGAAGCTGAGGGCCTGAGGTCCAGGCGCGATGCTGAGGTTGGCATCATACACAAGGGTTAGCTGGCTGGCGGGAATCCAGCCAGCGCTGAGGTCGTCTCTGCCGGTGCTGCCCATCCATATCTTTAACGGTTTGTTGTTCATGGGGTTTACGAAACTGCCAGAGAGGCTGATGCCAGTAATCTGGCCATAGAAAGACTGCATCTGAGCATGCGGGATGAGCACTTCGTAGAGGCTGTTGTTGGAATTGAAGTTGAAGGGCAGGTTTTCCTGACGCCGGTTTTCACCCAGCAGCAAATAAGCGTTATCGGCTTGCACCACATCGATTTGATAAGGTTGGCTGAGGTCATTCCAGGTTGCCTCGTCACCACTCAGACGCACTCTGGCTTTTATCTGCGTAATCCCAGGCAGGCTTGGATACCAGGAAGCCTCAATTGCAAGCGTTTCAAGAGCTTGCAGGGCAGGACCGACCCCCTGCCAGAGGATGTTGTGATCTACATCGAGCAACTGGAGCTGATAATCGGATTCTACAGCCGCACCCCAGTTTTTTACCTCGATCTGATACCGGGCCAGGGCTCCCAGTAAGGGCTGAGACGGTCCCCCGAGCTGTTGGACAGCCAGATCGTGGATGGGAACGGCGGTGATGCTGATATCATCCAGCCAGATGTAATCGGAATAGACCTCGCCGCCATGCCGGAAGGCGATTCGGAAGCCATCGGGTGGCCTGGCGATATCTATCCAATAACCATTCCATAAGGTCTCCAGATCGTAGCAGGCTTTGGGGGTAAACTCTGTGGCGTCGAGGTTTGCGGGGATGAGGCCAAGCTGCAACGTGACGGGCCAGAGGGCCTTGGCCCAAAACTTGAGCCGGAAAGCCTGGACGGATGCTGAAGAGCTAAAAGCCGGGGCCACAATGTAGAGCGGCGCGTTGCCATCCAGGCCATTGAACATAAACGCCGCACCTGGAGTCTGGCAGCCCTGGTTTTGGGTGCTGCCAATCGCGGCGGTGCTTGCGGTGCTGTGGTTGATCATTTCCCAGCCGTGGGGAAGCTCGTATCCCTGGGCCCATCTGAAGTCTTGCATCAGCGGTAATGAGTATTCTTGCGTCTCAATTTCAGCCTGCAAAGCAGCGGAACCCAGGACAACTCCACCGGGACCCCTTAACAGCAACGTCGCGTGTTTGTCGCCAATCTCCTCTCCATCCACGTGTACGGCAAACTCTATCCTCCTGGACATCGGCAGCGTCATTGGCAAGGGCGGCAATGCTTTAAGTGAGAAAGCCGGGGAACCTATAATCTGGATGTCGGAGATATCCAGAGCAGCCTGCCCCTGATTCATAATGGAAAAGCTCTGCGACGGATTGTTGCCCTGGACAATCCTGCCAAAAGCATGGTCGGTTGGAGTGATAACAGCAACGGCATCAGGCAGATAGGCACTGAAGCCGAAGTTCGTGAGCGGTACGAAACCTCCCGAATAGCTGGTTTGGGGAGGGTCATAGGGATTGATAGCTTGAGTGCTTGACCGGGCCTGGCGATATCTGATACCGGGATTTACCAGGCCCTCAAACACATTGCTGTTCTGCAGAGGAACATCAGCCCAGGGCATCAGGATCGTCATCACCAGATTGCCGCCCTGGTAATCGAAAGGAGTGTGCAGGGTCGCGCCCATCATGCCAAATCCGGTGGAAATGGTGACTGATCCATCAAACACGAGGCTCTGCAGGTGGGGACTGATGAAGCCGTCGGTGAGTTCTGATTGATCAGTGTGCCCCAGCCAGATTTTGATGGTGCGGGTTACACTGCTGTAACCAAAGCGCTTAAATATCCTCAAGGCCGTAATCCTGCCGGTTTGCCGGATCTCGCTCTCCAGAAAGACACACTGGAAGAGGTTGCTCTTGTAACGCAGGTCCAGAGGGGCTTCCGATTCATGGTCATCTTTGGAATAGGCGGCAAAAGTGTAGATTATACCGCTGGTGTCTGCCCTCAGCTTCACATTCTGATCGGTCACTGGCTCGCTTTGAGAGTCGATGTAAAGAATGGCGCGGAGGTAATTCAGACTGCCGCTCAGTTCAAACATACAAGGCACGGGAACTTCCATCATGGCCCCGGCTGCCAGAGAGTAGGATTCAGATTGACCGATTGACTTGCTGTAGTTGATGTTCACTGTGGCGTAAAAGCCCGTGCAATCGGCATTTCCCTCGTTGATCACCTTCACGATATACACACAGGGAGTATCCAGTGAAGGAGTGTTGTTGCCGCGCAGGTCCAGAATGCGGAGTTGCACATCGCTATTCTGACGCGGTGACTCACTTGCCTCAAGGGCGAAGGCTGGCAGCAAAGCCAGCAGTAGCAGCACTATGACTATGGGTCTGGACATATCTCCTCTGCGGATATTGATCGTGAAGATAAGAAACAATTTCGCTGCCTGACTGGATCGTATTTCACTTTCCTGAGCCAGGCATAGCTGTCAAGTGAAAGTTTCAGTCTCGGTATTACTATGCGTAGAGGCTTGCTCTTTTATCTGTCCATGGAACGGAATATGCTTCAGTAACGGAAGTGACAGGGTGTCGGTAAGCCAATGTCATGTGGCATATACCGCCCCCGGGGAGTGAAGATGAAAAAGCTGCTTGTAACGCTCGTTTTTACCGGCCTGATGCTGAGCCTGACGGCCAATCCCATCATTCTGAAGGCCATCGCGAGGGTGTGGTTTAACGATCTCGACGAGTTTATCGTGCTGCTCAGCGATGAAAGCGTCACCTACGGCATGCCTATTCCCTTTGAGGACCTCGTGTTCAGCACCTCGAGCGGGGTGTGGCAGTTTCCCGATGGCTTCAGCGTCCCGGGAGTTCCCTATCAGGTCAATCTCTCTCAGGTGATCCCGGGTTTCACTATCGACAAAAACGCCGATCAGCTTCTGGTCCAGTGCGATGGCGGCCCCGGAGCCTATGAAATGATCAGATGGGACAATCTGATCGATCCCGCCCCCGATATCCGTCCTCTATTAACCGCTCAGGCAGCTGTGCAATTCAGAGTGGTGGGCAACATGATGTGGTCTGTGGACATTTGGGGTAAAGACAACGTTCAGTATCACTTGCCGGCCCATGAGGTCGTAGCCCGTTGCATGATCAACGTCCATGTTCAGGATTATACCGGGAATCCGTTCGAGGGTTTGGAAGTGGTGCGCTCCTATCAGAACTACATCGAGCAGAACTACTATCATCAGTTTTACACGGATGAAAACGGCAATGTGAGCATGGAAAGCTTTCCCTGCCGCATCAGGATTGGCGTGAAAGATCCCGTCACCGAGGCCTGGGTGCTGGACGAGAGCATCTATTGCGAACCGGGAGAGACCTACAACTACACGGCCACCGTCACCCACACCGATACCGATGACCACGTACTGCCTGTGGTTCAAAGCCTTAGCATCTGGCCCAGCGTGATGGGAAGCCAGTCTTCAAACTTCCTCAAGCTCAAAGGCCCGGCCCTCACATCTGAAGGAGAACTGCGACTTTATGACCTCCGAGGCAGGTACTTATGCTCTCAAATCATGCCTATAACAGGTGAGACACAGTGGCGGCTTCCCGATCTGGAGAGCGGGATCTATTTTGTGAAACTTGTGCGGGGCGGTCAAAACTTGGGATCTGCAAGATTCACAGTACTGAAATGAAGCGTATCTGGCTGGCTATCTTGCTGTTGGTCTGGCTGGGCCTGGCTGCTCAGAGTACCGGTTTCAACTTTGAGGGTGAAAAGCTGGACTTTCACCTGAGGCCGGATGCAAAAACGGGTGAGCTGATCTGGGAACTGGATGGCGTGTATTGGTTTAGCAATCTCAGTGAGGAACCGCTCAGCCAGGTGATCGCCTTTCCGGTACCGTCGGACTCTTTGTGTTCCGAAGCTCAGGACCTGAGCCTCAAAATAGGCAGTTATGGCGACAGCACTTACGTCAATCTGCTCAATCAGTGGCCGCAAGGCTTCTCCTTCCGTTTGGAAGCCCCGCAGCGCAGACTTGTGGCCGTCCAGATATCCTATCATCAACGCCTGCAAGGCAAAACTGCCCGCTATGTACTGATGACTACCAATTCCTGGGGCCGGGCCCTGCCACTCAGCGAGATCAGCTTAAGAGTGGACAAGAGCTTGCGGGTAAAGAATATATCATTGTCAGACTATCAGCTTGAGAGCTTGGAAGGTGAAGCCCTCTTCACCTGGTCCCTCAGCGACTTTGTGGCCGCCACTGATCTGATCGTGGAACTGGAGTGAGTCCCGAGCAGGCGTCGAATTCCAATTCGACACTGCGTTTAACGCATAACGCGTAACGCGTAACGTATGAAAACACGGAGAAAAGCAGAGAATCTGATTACAATGAGAAATGAGAAAATAAGAGCCATATTGGAATGGCAAACGTCTCGTTTGCCGTGCTTGGTCTCGCGTAGAGACTATCTCATCAAAGGAACAGAGTCTATTGATTAGCTTAGAGAAATCCCTCTTTTTCCCCTTTTTCCCTTTTTCTGCGTTCTATATGAAACTCAAAACAAGCTTCAGAGTAAGCGGAGAAAGCAGAGAAAACAGAGGTTTGATAAACAATGAGATATAGAAAATGAGAGCCAAATTGGAATGGCAAACGTCTCGTTTGCCTGCTTGGTCTCGCCTAGAGACTATCTCATCAAAGGAACAGAGTCTATTGATTAGCTTAGAAAAATCCCTCTTTTTCCCCTTTTCCCCTTTTTCTGCGTTCTATATGAAACTCAAAACAAACCTCAGAGAAAGCGGAGAAAGCAGAGAAATCAGAGGTTTGATAAATAATGAGATATGAGAAAATGAGGGTTCATTTGGATTGGCAAAAGTCCTCCAATGGCATGCCCGTTCTCGCGTACCGCGTAACCAGTAACCAGTAACCAGTAACCTGTAACCATAAAACCGCATTCGTGTTATCCTGCTTAATCACACGCCGTGAAGATACCGTGGCGCCTCCGCCGAAAATCGCCACAGAGCGCACGGCATCTTCACGGCGGGTAATAGGGAAGCTATATGGGAATTTGAACCTGAAACACGATACTAACGGACTGAGATGTTTTCTAACTATCACTTGATACTTGAGCAGAACCTGATCATGATCTCAACTGACCCATAGCCCATTTTTGAGCTTTGGGTGGGGCATGGTTGGACTGAGAATGAACTATGTCTATAGGGGACAATTGATTATTTGGGTCAGATCAATTATCATGTGTCAAAGTATGCTGGCAGAATTAGTATGTCTTTTGTAAGTGATTTGAAAACAGAAGGTGGAATCATGGCAGTGAACTACATAAAAAACCTGGAAGCCGGCAAAGCATTGAAACTGGAAGCACTTGTGCAATACAGACAGGGACAGATCGTGAGCCGGACCCTGGCCCAGAATAAAGCTGTAAGTCTCACTCTCTTCGCGTTTTGGCAAGGAGAGGAGATCAGCAGCCATGATTCCAAAGGTGACGCGCTGATCAGCGTTTTGGATGGAGAAGGCGAGATCACGATCGGGGACCAGACCCATATGGTGAAAAAAGGTGAATCCATCCTGATGCCGGCTGAGATTCCCCATGCCGTGAAAGCAGTTACAAACTTCAAGATGTATCTGACGGTGGTGTTTCCGGATCAATGACTATTTGCTTTCACGGTATTCAAAGTGAATCTTAGCGCTATCTGAACTGCCGTCCTGATGGGACTCTGATGGTCGAGGGATCTCGTGGTTCTATCTGTACTGTCTTCCCGATGGGACTCAAAGCGCCAATTATTCGCTGGCTCTTAAGCCAGTGATACTAATCAAGCTACAGCTATATTCTGGCAGAATAGTTTACAGCAGGGAGGGAGCTCAGACGCGGACAGGCTTATTCCTGGTGAGGAATACCAGCAGACCGATCAAGGCGGGGATAATATCCTGGACTACAAAGAGGGTGAGGGTGGTGGAGATGGCTTGCGCGGCGCTAAAACCAGCTTCACCAAGGAAATGGACGGCGAAACTTTCACGCAGTCCCAGCCCGGCCAGCGTGATGGGAATGCTGTTTGAGAAGTTGGTGAGGGACATGAGCTTGAGGCTCTCGGGCCAGGAAATCTGAATGTGGGTATTCAGGATCAGCCAGTACTGGCTGTAGGCGATAAGTGCAGCGCCCACTTGCAGTAAGGCCATGCGAGGTGCGAGCTGTTTGTACGCTGGCAGGGCTTGACGTCCTTTTGGCCAGGCTTTCAGGATGGGGATGCCCAAAACGGGGGCTACCAAACAGAGTGTAAAGACGATCACCCTGAGCCACAAGGGTATAGCTGTGAAATAAAAGAGCGCCGCACCCGAGGCAAAGCTCCAGGTGGCCCAGGTGAGAAATCCGCGTTCAATCCCAAAAGCCAGCACCGAGGCCATGTGGCTGGAATTATCCACCCAGAATACCTTTCCCAGGCTGGCTGGCCCTCCCGGAACTGCAAAGCGCAAAGGCAAGCCGATCAGGTAGGACTTCCGCACGTCGCGATCGTTCATTTTGTAGGAGGGATTGAGGCTGAGGGCGTGGCGCCAGATGCGGAGCTGGGCCCAATGCCGTAAAATGGAGCCTCCGCAGAGGACAATAAACATCCAGAGGGGCAGTCTCAGCATGGATTTCAGCAACTCTCTCAAGTCTATGTCTTTAAAGACTATATAGAGTATGTACGCGGTGATGAGGACCTTGAGAACGTAGAGCAGGGTCTTGATCAGAGGGCGTTTTAGCCGGTTCTGCAGTCGGTTGGATATCTGCTCTTTAGGTGGCATTCTGCCGCTTCAGGCCTCAATTCCACAAGCGGCCAAAGCCTGGTTGATAAGGTCCTGGGGCGGAGGGCTCAAATAGCCGTCTTCCATCATCTTATGAGTGAGAGAGCGGGAAGCGGTGATGTCCTCCATGGCGATCTTGAACACCTCTTCTCTGCTAGGCTGAATCTGGGCCACTCCATCGGCGATGGCTTGCATGGCCACGTCAGCCGCCTCATGGGCAAAGACTTCCGTCTCATCCATGGTGGGAACGATGCTCTCTGTGTCAATACCGCGGTTACGTGCAAAGAGGGCCAGAGAATGGGCTGCGGCGATGGCCATGGAGTCCGTGATTTTGGTGGCCCTCACTGTGAGCGCGCCTTTGAGGATGCCGGGAAAACCGCAGGAATTGTTGACCTGATTGGGGAAGTCACCCCTTCCGGTGGCAACGATATAAGCCCCAGCGGCTTTGGCATCATAGGGATAGATCTCCGGCACGGGATTGGCGCAGGTGAAAACGATCGCCTTGGGGGCCATCAGCCTGATCCAGTCAGGTTTGATAGTATTGGGACCGGGGGTGGAAAGTGCGATCAGCAAGTCAGCGTCCCGCATGGCTTCTTCCATGGTGTTGTTACGCAGGGGATTGGTATTCTGTGCCAATGCCCATTGTTTGTAGCGAGTGGGATCCATCTCAAGGTCTTTGCGGCCCAGATGAATGCCGCCCTTGCTGTCGAAAACGGTAAGGCGGGCAGGGTCTAAACCGCTCTGCAAGAGGAAGCTGGCGATGGTGGTGTTGGAGGCCCCGGCACCAAAGAGCACCGCTTTGATGTTGCCCATAGTCTTGCCGGTAAGCTCCAGAGCGTTGATCACACCGGCCAGAGTTACACAGGCAGTACCCTGAGCGTCGTCATGCCAGACCGGGATCTGGCAGGCCTCGCGCAGTTCGTCCAAAACCCGGTAGCAATTGGGCTGGGAGATATCTTCCAGGTTCACAGCCCCCACGCTGGGTTCCAGCATTTTGACAAATTCTATCAATCTGGCGGGATCGGGTTTGCCATTGGCATCGCGGTTATTGACACAGAGCGCGATGGCGTCGCAGCCGCCCAAATACTTCATCAGCATGGCTTTGCCTTCCATCACACCCAGTCCTCCCGAGGGACCGCAATCGCCGTCTCCCAACACTCTGGTGCTGTCTGAAACTACGGCTACCAGGTTGCTGCGGTTGCTGAGGTCCCAGCTTCGGGACGGCAAATCACGGATGGCCGTGGAGACGGAAGACACGCCAGGCGTGTACCAGACGTTGAACCAGTTGAAGCCCCAAATTCCAGCTTTGGGGACGGTCTGCATCTTGCCTCTGAAATGCGAGTGCGTGAGTTCCGAGAGCTTTTTGAGAAAAGCCGTCTGCGCTCCGGCTACTTGGGCGGCCGGAACTTTGGCGGCAAAAAATTCCTTCATGTTGCTGAGGTCCTGGCGGAGTTGGGTCATGATCGCATCCTTTATGAAGTTTGTCGCCATGCTGTCACTCAGCCCGATTCTGTCAAGCCTGGCAAATGGAGCTTGACAGCAAAGGCCATTTGGAGGCGATGGAGCCATGAAGAATAAGATATCGATCATCGGAGCCGGACTGGCTGGCAGTGAAGCAGCCCTCCAACTGGCAAAGCGCGGTTGGGAAGTGACGCTTTACGAGATGCGGCCGGGAGTGATGACCCCAGCTCATCAGACTGGCCTGGCGGCGGAGCTGGTCTGCAGCAACTCACTCAAATCCACCCGATTGGATACAGGAGCTGGAATGCTCAAAGCGGAAATGGCACTGCTGGGCTGCCAGCTCTTGCCTCTGGCCGAGAAGTGCAAAGTGCCTGCCGGTCACGCTCTGGCTGTGGACCGTCAGCTCTTTTCCGAAGCGGTGGAAGATGCCCTCAAAGCGCAAGACTCCATCACCCGTGTGAATGAGGAGATCAAAGACCTTCCGGATGGACCTGTGATCATCAGTGCCGGTCCGCTGGCCACGGATAATCTGATGCGCTCGCTCAGTGCCCTTATCGGTGATCAACATCTCTATTTCTTTGACGCCATTGCTCCCATCGTGGATGCCGCCAGCCTGGATAGCGGCATTGTCTATATGAAAGGACGCTATGACAAAGGCGAGGCCGATTATATCAACTGCCCCTTTACCAAAGAGCAGTATCTGGACTTTGTGGAGGCCCTCCTGAGCGGCGAACAGCACCAGGCGCATGAGTTTGAGAACGAGTTTTTTCATGATCCCAAGTTTAGCTACTACGAAAACTGCACGCCTATCGAGGAACTGGCCAGACGGGGAGTGGACACGCTGCGCCATGGAGTGATGAGGCCCATGGGCCTGGAGGACCCGCGCGGGGGTGGCAAACCCTACGCCGTCCTGCAGTTAAGAGCAGAAAATACCGATTTGACCGCCTATAACCTGGTGGGATGTCAGACCATGCTGCGTTACGGCGAGCAGAAAAGAGTGTTCAGATTGATCCCGGGACTGGATCAGGCGGAATTTTTGCGCTACGGCTCCATCCATCGCAACGCCTATCTGGATGGTCCGAAAGTATTTAACGCGGATCTATCGCTCCAGGCCCGTCCGGATGTATGGGTGGCCGGCCAACTGAGTGGAGTGGAAGGTTATGTGGAGTGTATCGCCAGCGCTTTGATCGTGAGCAGGATCATATCAGAGGGGCTGGCGTTGCTGCCGGAAACCAGTATTTTGGGCCAGCTTTGGCGGCGTCTGATCACCCCTCAGGACCGCAAATTTCAGCCTGTCAATGCCAATTTTGGCTTGCTGCCTGATTTGGACAGCAAGATCAGAGACAAAAAACTCAAGAAAGAGCTTATGGCCCAACGCGGTCTGGAAGCCATGCAAGCATATATCGATCAAGGAGATAAAGATGAATAAATACCTATCCGCCTGCGGACTCGCCTGTCCCGATTGCGAATGCTACAAGGCCACCCTGAGTGGCGATCTGGCCCAAAAACAGGATATTGCAGAGCGCTGGAGTAAAAACTATCAGGCCTCCCTGACCGCGGATGACATCCACTGCGAAGGCTGCATGAGCTCTGGCCGCAAATTCAGCTGGTGCGATAAATGTCCCATCCGGGCCTGCGTAGTGGAAAAAGGATACCAGAGCTGTGCCGAATGCGACAGCTTCCCCTGCCAGACCAACGCTTTTCTCTATGAGCATGTGCCGGCGGCTAAAGAGAATATACTTAGCTTGAGGTGAGAAACACCGCGCGCGGTTGAAATCTCTTTAAGCTTGATTTGTGACTTTCTCAGTCAGGGAGAATCAGCAATAGTCCCAGGAGCGCTTAGAAGCTCATCCACGTTTATCTTAAGGAATTCATCCAGGATTGCGGCTTTGTAAATCGCTCTATCCTTTGCTGCCGCGGAAGCGGAGCCATAGATATTGCCAAGGTAAAAGCCAGTAAAAACCGAAAACACTATTCCAGCCGACCATTGGAGATCATTCTGATAGAGCTCGATACTGGATATCAGCAAAGCCGAATTGATTACCAGGGAAGCCAGGGCTGTCTCGAATCGGCCCGTGACAGCGTAACCCAGTCCGGGTAAGATGCCAAAAGCTCCTGCTAATAGAGGGCTTGGGGTGTGAGGCTTGGTGGTTTTCTGTCGGATTCTGAGTGCTTCTTCGGCCAGACGAGCTGTCGCACTGTCAGATAAGCTCAACTCTCGCAGTTGAGTAACCGCCTCTTCTGATTTTCCCAGATACTCCAGGCTCAGCCCCCTCAGCAGCTTTGCTCTGGGATCGGCAGACCTATCCAGAAGGCTGTAGGCTGGCAGATAATATCCATCCCTGATCATCAAGAGGGCGTTGTATCTGGCAGCCAGATCTGCCGGTGTGAGATACCCGGCATATTGGTGAGAAACTTGAAACATACCAGCTCTGTCGGAAGCCTGAAACAGTGATCGCATCAACATCTGCACGGCGTAAAGGCTGTCCGCTGAGTTGTCAGCTTCCTGATACAGAATTCTTTTATACTCAGTAGCAGCGGCAGTGTAATCACCCTGGGAATAGAGCTGATCGGCAAACTTGAGGGCACTGGCATGGCTTAACTCCAAACCAAGCAGCAATATAGCCGGCATCAAGACGCGAAACCATCGGGCAAGGTAGTCAAGGTAACTGGTCATTGTTCCTCTTCACTTCATCCAAGTGCAGCTCAGCTCCTTCAATCCAGATGGAAGGATATAGATAGCCGTCCCTTCCGCATCTGATCAAGCGGTCAAAAGTCATAAGACCCCCTTTTATAGCCCCATATTGATCCACCGCTTGAGCCGAGTAGCTGGAACAACCAGGGTACATGGTGCATCTTTCTCCATCGACGGGGGAGATGTAATCGCGGTAAAAGCCTATTAGCGAAGCATAATCAGAACTTGGCACTACTCTCATTGACTGCATAGGGTCATTCTTTGCGCACGAAACTCCACCAGTTAGAGCAATTGCAATGACAACTGCAGTTAGCATGGATCTCAGATGTCTCTTCATTAAACTCCTGTCAAGCGTGCTTACCAAAATTGATGGCGGCCAAACACAGCAATAGCCGATTGAGAACGAAAAAAAAACTCAGCCTGAAAAAATGTTCTTTGACCAGGGCTGCGTTTAAGAAACTGGGTGGATTGTATGAATGAGTTAAGCGATCAGGGGGCCCATTTGAGCTCATCGTCTTCTGGAGCGTTTTCGATGATCAAAACCGCTACGACGGCTAAAGCCACTGAAATCCCCATGCCGATGGCGGCGGAGGACACATTCTTCTTCTTCTGAGCCTGGCTGTATCCGGCCCTGAAACCGTTTATGTAATCCGGGCCTTTTTGTTCCAAAGTCATCAGCATGACCGGTTGCGGTTGTGGATTGCCAGCGGCGGCTACTGCAATTGGAATGCTTCCTGCAGCGGCAGAAACCAGTGGAACACCCCATCCCAGACTCACAGGCATTACGCCTCCCACACAGCATCCGGCAACCAGAGAACCAACTCCCCACCAAGTACCGCCGCTTGCGGACATTGAACCCATGTTGAAGCCATCATTATATGTGGCGGTTAATGGAGTAGCGGCAGGCACTACGTCATAGACTGCCGTTTGTGAAAAAAGCGGCGCAACTATACAAGATAGCAACACCATGATAGCGATGAATAGTGTTCGATTCATCACTTACCTCCAGAAATAGAATTATCCAATCGATCAGATTGAACTATGAACACCGTATCTGGGAGAACAATTTATGTCAAGCCAATTCTGGACTCAGGTAAAAAACGTTTATACGAGCAGGGTTGCAGATAAACCATCACAACCCTGCCACTCTATTGAATAGCATCCTCAGCAGGATATTGCCAACGGGGAGGATTATATCTCTGTGGCTCCGGTTATTTTGTGGTGGGTGAGGTACTTATGGCAGGCTTAAAATGAGGTCAGCGACATCGCATGATTACGAGATTATTCAAACACCCTCTCTCCAATCTGCAGCCTGGTCACATAGACGATCTCGCAGGCCCCGTTGCCAGTGTCGCTGCGGGTGGTGGACGTGTTCCAGGTGGCCACGGTTTGCCCGTTTTTGGCTGCGTCGACGTTCACTAGAAAGCCGTCCAGCTTCACGATGTCTCCCTTTTTGGGCAGGCTGAGAGCTTTGCGGACGTTTTTGGATGCGGGGATGAGGTGGTTGTTGGACATATGAGTGTTCACATAGTTAAAATCCACCACCGCGTCCTTTTTAGGTTGAAAGAGGCAGAACCTCACCATCTGTTTGAAGCGTAGCTGGTCTATGTAAGTGTCCACATCTCCCCAAGCCAGAGCATAGTCCCAGGGGGAGAGATCGCTCATAAATCCGTTGGTATAGCGGTTTTTGCTCACAAGTTGCCCTGTGATGGAATATGAGGCCTGAGCCCAGAGAAATATCTGCCGTCCACCCATTTCAATGACCGGAAGGGCCGTTCCCTTCGCGTCGCTCTGGATGGGATCGGGTTTCAGGTCCAGAACATCGGTTTCGGGGGCGGGTGTTTCTTCCGGAGCGGTAAAACTGGAGTAAAGGATATAGGCTCCAATGGTCAGGACGATGGCCAGAACGGCCAGGATTATCCAATCAATGCGACGCATAGATCACCTTCTGGATAATCCCGGGCAGCCTCAGAGTCGTTTGGCATATTCAGTACTTTCTCATCCAGGTTTGCGGCTGGTGGTTGTTTGGTATTGTCAATCAATACATTATGAGTTTGCGCTGTTGCCGTGATGATCCATGCTCCAGGCGGACGAAATACAGCCCCGGGGCCACTTTGCGGTTTTGCCGGTCCTGCCCTTCCCAGATCAGCGTATGCTTGCCTGCCTGGCGTCCCGTCTGACGGTGAACCAACTCTCCTTTGATGTTGTAGATGCTTAATGTGTATGGAATAGCGTCGTCTTTAATGCTCACTTCGAAGCTGGTCTTGTCATGGAAGGGATTGGGATAAACGGTCTGGATCACAGAGACGGCTGGTGCAAGCTCATCGGCATTGGCTACAATAAGTTGCAGAGTGAAATCGACGATGATTTCCTGCTCACTGTCCACCACAATCCGTCTATGGCTGAGTGGCTCGTATCCCTGAAAGGTGGCTGTGATGGTGTAAACGCCAGGTACCAGAGTGAAATAGTATTCGCCCAGGTCGTTACTGCTGGTGGATAGTGTGCCGCATACCAGCTGCGCTCCTTCCAGGGGGATACCGTCTTCATTTGTCACCATTCCACGCAGAATTCCGTTGGCTGCCTTGGAGATTGTGTTTGACAGGCTGGGGGCTGAAAGATTGCCCCCATGAGAGGCAATTACTTTCCACAGATAGTGTCCAGGGGCCTGAAGGTGCCATTCGGTATCTATGAATATATGCTCCGTAACGGGATCAGCGCTTAGATTCAAGCCTTCAACGGCGATTCCATCCACTACCCTGAAACGCCAGACCTGATAGCTGTCGGCACCGTACTGAGGAGTACTCCAGTTCAAACTGACCTGATTGGCATCCGTGGCAGCAATCAGATTGTCCACACAGTCTGGACCCAGTGTCTGGATCGCGGCTATGTTGCTGTAATCACTACTGTTTTCGTTGACAACAGCTTTTACCCTGAAGCTGTAAGGAGTGGAGGGATCGAGCCCCGTGCATGTCGATGAGGTGGAGTTAGCCGGGGCCCAGGTAAACAGCTCCCAATAGTAGCCATTCAGGATTTCTATGAAGAAATCGGTCTCATCAGGGGAGTTGTCTTCCCACCGCAAGAAGATTTGAGAGGGAGATAAAGCCGTGGCGCTCAGGTCAGTAGGCGCGGATGGAGGAGAATTGTGAGGTGGGAAATTGATGTGGTCCAGCCAGGCTGTGTCGCTGCCACTCACCACCCCCTGGTCTTTGCTATAGGTCCACCTGAAGCTGTGCTGGCCAGGCTGCACCGGGTAGAAATTCCTGTTCCAGGAAAGTTCTCCAGTCCACTGTCCCATCTGAACGTCATCAATATAAAACCGGAAATAATCGTAATTGGCTTCGCAGGATACCTTGCTGAAAAAGCTGATCTCTCCTGCCGCAAGAACATTGAGAGTGAGGCCCAGGGAACTGCTCTGGTTGTGAGCTATCGTGGCTGCTTTGGCTGCCTGCAGGCCTGAAAAATACTGCTGGGCTTGCACTGCCCAGGCTCCCGAGCCAGTGCTGGTCCAGGGGTAAAATGCTGAGAATCCACCCTCAAAACCTTCGTCCGCCTGGGTGAGCAGAATCAGGGTTACGGTATCCTGACGGCTGTTGTTGTCATTATCGGTTGCCACCACCCGGATCGTATGCTCCCAGGGGTTCTGACCGGATGTGTCCCAATCCCAGTTGTAGGGAGCGCTGTTATCAGTGAAAAGCGGAGTTGTATCGTCATCCAGGTAAAAGCTGACTGCCGTGATGGTACCGTCGCTGTCAGTGGCGTTGACATTCACGGAGACAATGCTGCCAAGCAAACATGTGCTATTCTGAGATGGGGTCATAATCGCGCAAACGGGCATTCCGGTAACTACAGAAGCCAGGGCTTCGGAGGCATTAATCATTCCATACCCGGTATAGCGGTCCCAGCCGGCTCCACCGTCGAAGGTCATATCTGTGGCGGAACTTACGATGGCCTGTCGCACCTCTGCAGGAGTAATGCCTGGGACTTTGGAAACGATCAGAGCCGCGACTCCCGCGGCGTATGGTGTGGCACAGGATGTACCGTTGAAATCGGTGGAATAGCCACCGCTCATGGTGGTCGCTGGTAATATGGTGGCGGCCATGATATCCACGGCTTTGGGATTGTCCTGAATATTTACTCCATAGTTGGAGCCCCACCAATTCTGACCATCCGAGCTCGTAGTGCTTTTGCGTTGACCGGTGGGACTGGCGGCCCCCACACTGATCACGGCAGTGTGATTGGCGGGATAGGCAATAGTTGAGGTGTTTGAATTGGCCGTGGCGGCGAAAATAGTGATGCCGGCATTGTAGGCGTAGTAGAGAGCGGTATCGCAGGAGGGATAGTCTCCCTCGTCGGTGTTGCTTTCCGCGCCCAGACTGAGACTGATCACATGAGCTCCATTATCCGCGGCGTGGGTGATGCAGTTTGTGATACCGGTAAAAGTGAGGTCGCCGGAATTGTTCATCGCCTTCAGGGGCATGATCTTGCATCCACCCGCCACACCCGCGATCCCAATCCCGTTGTTGGTTTCCGCGGCAGCGACTCCGGCACACTGAGAACCGTGTCCGTCTGCATCGATCGGATTAGAATCGTTGGAACCGTAATCATAGCCCGGTACGCAATTGTCATTGAGGTCGGGATGATTGTAATTCACTCCGCTGTCTATGATTGCCACGATCGCATCGGGCTGCCCAAAGCCCTGGCTGTCATCCCAGGCTTGGGGAGCGTTGCTGTCAAAACCAGATCCCCCGCCTCCAGGTCCCTGGCCGGTGTTGTTGTGCCCCCAGTTCTGATTGTAATAGGGGTCGTTGGGGACCGTTTGCAGATAGGCCAGCAATTCTAAAGAGGCGGATTCGATCCAGGGGGAGGTTTTGGCTATTGTGAGGGCTTCGGGAGCTGAGAGGCTGCCATCCAGACGGATCAAAAACCATCTGTCAAAGCCGGTCTTTGCTTCCCAGGCTTTGTCTTTGAGGCCGCGGTGAGCTCTGATGACTGCCGTCCCGCCCAGCTTTTGAAGCAGCGCGTCCAGATCATTGTGCCCAAAAGCTCTCACCTCTTCATACAGGCCAGTGGGGAGGTCTAACCCTTTCACAGCGTCAGCCGAGAGCTGGATCTTGATCATATCGTCCAGATAAGCGGGCTTTTCAACAACCGTCATCTCGGCCGCGGACAGCAGGCCGGCGCAGCAGATGATCAATACTGCTATAATAAAACGCGTTATAGACTTCATTGACATTACTCCAGTTTTACTACCATTGCTATTCGCATTACTTGTTCCAATAGCCGGGGTATTTTTTCCAGTTTCAGGGCTTGGGAGCTGGTTTCCCGCTTCTTTACTGGTCTTGATCTATACCTCTCCTTGACGATATCATAAAATAAACCGCGATTTTGCCATGAAAACCAGTGTCGCGGTTTGCAGTGAACATTTCAATCTTTCTGTGTTTTTTTAGGTTAATCTGTGAATCACAAATCCCCTAATCAGGGAGATTATCATAAAAAAACTTGACGGAAAGTGGACGTTCAAAAAACCTGAACATGATGGGTTGTGTCCATCAACGAAGCTTGATCATTGTGTTTCAAAGGAGGATATCATGAAACGCGGATTGTTTGTTTTATTTGTGTTGGCAATGTTGTCACTGGGTTCCCTGGTTTGGGGCCAAAACAACGCTTTGTTTTTCGACGGGAATGGCGATTGTGTGGCGATTGGCAATATGAACCCGCCAATCACTACAGTGTATACAGCGGAAGCATGGATCAATACCAAAACGGTGGCGGTCGGATCTGGTGAATTGGCCACTTATGGCAGGACGATCATTGCTTCTTCCTCCGGTAACGACAAACCCCTGTGGGTGTCTCTTAGGGGAAATCAGATTTTGGTAAGATCTTTTAACGGCAACAACGCTCAGATCACATACACCATTGCCGGGATGACAATTGATACCTAGTATCACATTGCCGTTTCCGCCACCCGCTCTGGCGATGTCAAACTTTATGTAAACGGCTTACCGGTAGCTTCAGCTGCGGCTGGAACTCAATTTACCTGGAACAATACGGCCTGCCTCGGTGACCTCAGACCTGACCGTGATCTGACGTTTTGGGGCTCTATTGACGATGTGCGGGTGTGGAACGACATCCGCAGCGATGCTGAGATTCTGGCCAATTTCGATGTTCCGCTCAGCGCTCCCTTTGATGCCAATCTGGTGGGTTACTGGATGCTGGATGAAAGTGCCGGCACCACTGCCTATGACAGCGTCAATAACTTCGACGGCACCCTCAGAAACGGGACCTCAGTGCAACCCACTCCGCAATGGGTGGATGGCAACCCGACTCTGCCGATCGAGCTTTCCAGCTTCTCGGCCACCATTACTTCGCAGTACTTCGTGCAATTGCACTGGATCACCCAGTCCGAGACAGACGTGATGGGCTATATTGTGCTGCGCAACAACCACAACGATCTGACCACTGCTTTGCAGGTTAGCCCCCTCGTCGAGGCCACCAACACCACTACCCAGGTTTCTTACACCTACACAGACAGCGAAGTCACCCCCGGAATCTGGTATTACTGGCTGCAAAGCATCGATCTCAACGGAGATCACCAGTATCACGGTCCTGTGATGGCCACCGTATCCGAGGATTCCGGCAGCTCGGCACCCCAACCCGCTGTGATCAATGGTATCAACAAGCTGTATCCCAATCCTTTCAACCCCAGCCTCAATATCTCGTTCAGCCTGGACAAGACGGCCGACGTGAGCTTCAAGATTTACAATTCCCGGGGCCAGATGGTGCACAGCAACGTCCTTGGTAACAGAGACGCTGGAGCCTACAACTTCGTGTGGAACAGTGGTGACCTGCCCACCGGATTCTATCTGATCCGCATGCAGGCCAACAACAAAGTATACACCCAGAAGGCGACGCTCTCCAAGTAAGCTGAATTTCCTCCTGATTTCATACAGGGTCCCCGGTCCTGCAGATCGGGGGCTCTTTTTTTAGGGCTGAGTCTCCCAAACCTGTCTGGATTCTGTGCTTGACAGAAAAAGCAGTTTATAGACAGGAGTTTTTTCATCAAAACATCCCCATGAGGAGAGACAATGATCACTGTCCATATTAACGGCAAGGCCACCTCCGTGGCCAAAGACACCAAGGTTTTACACGCCTGCGCCAAAGCTGGCTATCCTGTTCCGCACCTCTGTTATCATGAAGACCTGCCGGCTTTTGGCAACTGCGGAGTCTGCATGGTAGAGATCAACGGACGGGCTTTGAGGGCCTGCTCCACTCCCTGCGAAGAGGGCATGCAAATCAAGACCACCGGCAAGAAGCTGCTGGACCTGAGGCGTGACGCTCTGGAGATCATCCTCTCCAACCATCCCAACAACTGTCCCGAATGCGTCAAAAACGGTCGCTGCGAGCTGCAGGACCTGGCCCAGGAACTGGCTATCCGCCATATGAACCTCAAGAAAGTGCGCCGCAAATACAAGGGCCGCGACGAATCCTCTCCTTCCATCACCCTCGATCCTTCCTACTGTATTAACTGCGGACGCTGCACTTACGTGTGCTGCGAAATCCAGGATGTCCACGCTTTGGAGAGCTCCGAACGCGGCTTCAACACCTATGTGGGCCCCACCTTCAATCGCCCCCTGGAAGAGAGCGAATGCGTGAAGTGTGGTCAGTGCTCGGCCCACTGTCCCGTAGCCGCGATCTATGAGGTGGATGATTCCGATCCCGTGTGGAAGGCTTTGGACGATCCGGACATGGTGCTGGTGGCCCAGGAAGCTCCTGCCGTGCGGGTGGCTTTGGGCGAAGAATTTGGTTATAAGCCCGGCACCAACGTGGTGGGCAAGATGTATACCGCCTTGCGGGAGATGGGCTTCCACTATGTGTTTGACACCAATTTCGGTGCCGACCTCACCATCATGGAAGAGGCATCCGAGTTTGTGGAAATCTTCACCAAGCATCCTGATCACTTTCCGCTGATCACCACTTGCTGTCCCTCCTGGGTGGATTATCTGGAGAAGTTCCATGCCGATTTGATCCCGCATTTCTCCTCCTCCAAATCCCCTCATCAGATGGTGGGCACGATGGTGAAGACCTATTGGGCCGAAAAGATGAAGATCGATCCAACCAAGATCTTTCTGGTATCGGTAATGCCTTGCACCGCCAAGAAATATGAGATCGAGCGCATGGAAGATATGTATGCCAGTGGCCACAAGGACGTGGACCTCACCATCACCACCCGAGAACTGGCCCGCATGCTCAAAACCCGCGGCATTGACCTGGCCAAACTGCCTGATGGCCAAGCGGATAACCCTCTGGGTGAATACAGTGGGGCTGGAACGATCTTTGGGGCAACGGGTGGAGTGATGGAAGCGGCCCTCAGAACGGCCTACTATCTGGCTACCGGCTCAGAACTTCCCGATCCCAGGATTGAATTCGTGCGCGGGGGACTGGGCATCAAGAAAGGCAAGATCGAGATCCTCGGCACAGAAGTCCGCATTGGCGTGGCTTCCGGCCTGGGCAACGTCAACAAGCTCATGGAAGAGATCAGGTCCGCCAAGGCCAAAGGCGATGAACCACCTTACCACTTTGTGGAAGTGATGGCCTGCCGGGGTGGCTGTGTGGGTGGGGGTGGACAGCCCTACCGCTCCACCAACCGCGTCAGAGTAGCCCGCGCCAAAGGCCTCTACAAAGAGGACGAAGGCATGACGCATCGTGAGTCCCACAACAATCCCTCCATCACCAAGCTCTATAAAGACTATCTCGGCAAGCCCAATTCCGCCAAAGCCAGGAAGCTGTTGCATACCAGCTATATAGCGAGGCCGATGAAGATAGTGAAGTGAGATGCCTTCGGCATGTTAGAGCTGCGCTGGTTAGAGCAGTTCCTGCTGGTTAGAGCAGTTCCTGCTGGTTAGAGCTTCGCTGGTTAGAGCAGTTCCTGCTGGTTAGAGCTGCGCTGGTTAGAGCAGTTCCTGCTGGTTAGAGCTTCGCTGGTTAGAGCAGTTCCTGCTGGTTAGAGCTGCGCTGGTTAGAGCAGTTTCTGCTGGTTAGAGCAGTTCCTGCTGGTTAGAGCAGTTTCTGCTGGTTAGAGCATTCCTGCGGTTAAGACCGTTGCACATAGCCGTAACACTGGCTGCAGAACTTGGGTAAAAGGACATAATGGCAGACCTTGGAGTTTACATGAAAAGGCCGCTTGTCATTCCCGTGGAGGAGCTTATGCGAAAACTGGCATTTTGAGTTCCGTAGGAACGCAGAGTGTTGACAAAATGGCCTCTTGTCGGTTTAGACCTTGTGTCATTCACGCGGAGGCGGGAATCCAGACCTTTATAAGTTATTGATATGCAGTGGTCTGGATACCCGCCTCTGCGGGTATGACAAGCGTTCATCTGTCATGTATGTTCACCAAAACAGGCTTTGTCAACAGCCTGAGTTCCGTAGGAACGGTAGTTTAGATAGATCCGCGTGCTCCTATCAATAATTGGAGTCCCATCGGGACGGCAGTTTAGA
>Ga0209311_1001123_pt1 | contig 22313 bp, 14 predicted proteins | sample AD_UKC045_MetaG_FD_184417 | JGI IMG/M metagenome (GOLD analysis project Ga0209311, IMG submission 184417) | Active sludge microbial communities of municipal wastewater-treating anaerobic digesters from USA - AD_UKC045_MetaG (SPAdes) (version 2) | ecosystem: Engineered > Bioreactor > Anaerobic >... | reverse complement strand
AAAGGCTGGCGGTTCTTCTGAGATTCGCGGCGGACGACCCCGGCCTCAGCTTCGAGCTATTGAAAACTGCTCATCCGGATAGGATAAGGCAGGTGGTAGCCGCCGGTTCGGAGGAATCGGCATCGGAGATATTTAGAGGGCTGTCAAAAAAACGATTTGAAGAAATAGCAAAACTGTTGCCTGAAGAGGCGGTGCGGGCGGCGTCGAACGCGCGCCAGTCGTCCGGCCATGGAATGTCCGTAATAATGACGCGGGACTTCATGGCGGTGTCCGACCATGTGACCGCAGCGGACGCTCTCAGAATGATAAGAGAGTTGAAACACTCCGATTTCAGGCCGGGCAGGATATATGTGATAGACGGAAGAGAGACTCTTGTCGGGATGGTCGACCTCCACAAGCTTGTCAGCGCGGACGCTCAGGCGACCGAAATGGGGAATTTGGCCGATGAATGCCCGCTTAGATTCTTTGTGGACGATGAGCCTGCGGCGGCGGCCCGCGCCCTGATAAGATACGGACTCGATTCTGCCCCCGTTACGGACGAAAATAACCGGCTGGCAGGAGTGGCGACCGCGCGATTGGCGTTCAGGCATCTCAACAAGGAACAGGAAGGGCTGCTGGACGCGCTGGCCGCAACCGGGGGCGCTCCACATGGCGGCGGAGCGATTGAATTCAGAAGTTTCGCCTCGGAAGCCCTAAGGATGTTTGCCACGTTGCTTTCTATAATTGCCGTCGCGGCTGTGGTGGAAGCGGCTGCAGTCGCCTTCGGAATTGCCGCCCCGGAACTGTTGCTCGCCGCAATAGTGGCCGCAGTGGGCGCGTCCAGATTCTACAACAGATACGTGTTCGCCATGAGCGGCAAAGCGCGCCGGGAAGGACAGTTGAGAGGAGCGGCTCTGGTGAGCCACAGATGGCCCGGAGTCGTCGCGGCGGGCGGCGGGGCGGTCATGGCCTGCGCCGCGGCTTTCGCGGCGGGACACGGCGCGAGAGCAGCCTTATTCGCCGCAGCTTCCGTTTTTTTTCCTGCCATCATCGGCAGCCTCGCCGGACTTCTTTTCTTCTCGGCGTCCCAGAACTCGAAAACAGGAAAAACCATAGCCGCCGCGCCGGCGGCTCTAGGCATAGCGGACATAGCCACAATAGTTCTCGTTTTGCTGTTAAGCATATTGTTGTTCTAACATCCGTCAAGTTTCATAGCCGTGTTTGAACTCTCGCGCGGCCCAAGCGGTTGCGATGATGTTCGAATCGCTCTCATAAGGAAGCTTGACACTCCCGCCCTCCGAAACTATCATTTGACGGAGCATTTGGGGACTTAGTTCAGCTGGGAGAACGCCGCCCTTGCACGGCGGAGGTCACGGGTTCGAATCCCGTAGTCTCCAAACAAAAAAACATTCAGTAACAGAGACAACTTTCCCCAAGTTGGGGGTAGTGTCGTTTGCCTCAAAAAGCTTCAAGCGTAGAAAAGCGTAGAAAATCACATGGTCTTCACTCTAGCAACGATCTTATCTTTTCCTCTCTTTTTCTGGTGACGTGGGCGAATATCTGGCAGGTCGATGGAGAACTGTGCTGGAGATAGTGTTGAACATCGTAGAGTGTGCCGTCCTTCTCGATTATCTCCGTAGCGCATCGATACCTAAGCCCGTGGAAACACTTGTCCAGAAGCCCGAAGTCTTTTCTATATTGTCTCTGACCTTTCTCCACTCTCGCCTAGGGAAATAAGGGAAGGGTTTTTCGTCATTGACATTTTTCAACAAGGAAAGAGTTTGGAACACGATTCTAGGCGGCAACTGGTAGAACTCTTCGCTACCACCTTTCTTCTTGCTGATCATGAACATAATCCTTCCCTTTTCAAAGTCAACATACCTCCACTCGAGATGTAAAAGTTCGCTCAGTCTTCTCCCGGTTTTGAGGGCTGTAAGAACAAGCGCGTAAAGGAAAAAGCTGTCCTTTTTCGCTTCTCGGAGCAAAGCGTCCGCCTGATCTTCAGACAGAAACTCCCTAACCCTTGTGTCACTTTCCCTCTTCACAGGAGCCACCGGGTTTCTCGCGCACATTTCCCACTCGATACCCCGGTTGAAAACAGCGTTCAAAATGTTTCGATACCTGTTCCATGTGGTGGCGCGTTGCGTTTCAAGAATCTTTTTCTTGAATCTGCGAATATCCAGCGATGAGATGTCGTCCATTGCGCGTCCGCTAAATTCCTGCTCTATCAGCTTTATTCGGTGTGTGTCGTACTTGAAGTGTTCCTTGTATAGCGCGCAAACATCGTCAAAAGTAAGCGGCGCGAGGTGTTGCTGATCACTACGCCTTGCCCAGAGCGGCAGTAAGCTTGATAAAACTTTAAGCTCGTTAAGACTACTAATGGGAACCTGATGTTTGTAAATATAATTAACGCTTGAATAAATTTGTTTTAGGAATAATATTCTAATAATAAAGGTGGCGTGCGATATTTTTTGTTTCGAGCTATGTTTTACAACGTTTGTGGGTCTAAAGCGATTATCGCTTTTACTAGAATATAACACTTTCAATTGCGTCAAGGAAAATAGGCGATGTGGCGATGAGCCAATTGCTGGTTATGAGGAATTTTAAGTCATGGGCGACAATAAGGCGAATAGCGAGAGTTTGGAATCCAGAATAGCGAAACTCGAAGCTGCTCTTGAGATCGCTGAACAGCGCGCTGATGCGCTTACGGCGGAAATATCCAGCCTTAATGCCGACGGCGCGACTTTCCGCATGCTTCAGGACACTATGCCGCTTGGATATCATAATCTTGACGAGAACGGCAATATCCTGAATGTAAACAAGGAATGGTTGAGTTTTTTTGAATACGAGATGGAAGAAGTGATTGGAAGAAATTTTAGTGAATTTCTGTCGCCGGACATAAAAGACATTTTTAAAAGCAGGTTTGAAGGCTTTAAAAGAGCGGGGATTGTAAAAAACGTTGAATTCACAGTTGTGAAAAAAAGCGGCCGCACGGCGACTGTTTCCTTCAACGGGGTTGTTTCCCGCAACTCAGACGGCTCTTTTGATCGCACACATTGCATTTTCGAAGACATAACGGAACTAAAAAAACAGGAAGAGCGCCACAGAATAATCGCCGAGTTGCTGGATATAACTCCGGCTTCAATAACCATTCACGACGCGAGCGGAGAATTTTACTACGCGAACAAAACAACGTTTGAGATGCATGGGTATGAGCCGAAGGATTTTTATAAAAAGAATATAAGGGAAATAGACGCCCCTGTAAGCCGCGCGCTTTACAAGGAAAGGGTGGAAAAACTGCTTGAGAAAGGCAAGGCAAATTTCGAGGTAGAGCACATACATAAAAACGGATCGCTATTCCCGCTTGAAGTGAATACAAAAGTTGTCGAATTGGAAGACAAAAAAGTTTTTCTCAGTGTTGCCTCAGACATCGCTAGAAGAAAACAGGAGGAAGCTCGTATTAAGTTATTCGCTTTGGTTTTGTCTATTCTTAACCGCGGCTCGGACTTGGACGAAACGATTCGCGTCGCGCTTCTGGCGATCAAAGAGCATCTGGACATTGAGGCTGTGGGGATTCGACTGAAAGAAGGCGGCGATTATCCCTACAGACAGACCGAAGGTTTTTCGAGCGAGTTCGTCTCTCTCGAAAACAACCTGTGCGCGCTAGACGCAGATGGGAGCGTTGTTTTAGACAACAACGGAAATCCGGTTCTTGAATGCATGTGCGGAAATGTTATAAGAGGAATATTCAATCCGGATTTGCCGTTCTTTACAGCGGGAGGGAGCTTCTGGACGAACAGCACATCGGATCTTCTTGCCTCTACATCTGAAGCTGACAGACAGGCGAGCACGCGAAATCGCTTCAACGGAGAAGGCTATGAGTCGGTGGCGCTCATCCCTCTTAAAGTGGGACATGAAACTCTTGGATTGCTTCAACTGAATGATCGCCGTGTCGGAAAGTTTTCACTTGAAACGATTATTTTCCTCGAAGGTCTCTCAAACAGCATAGGGCTTGCGGCGTCGAGATTGCGCTCGGTGGAATTGCTTCGGCATACAATGGAGAAATACCGCATAGTCGCGGATAACACATACGATTGGGAAAACTGGATAACCCCGGAAGGAAGGTTTATTTATTCATCTCCAGCGTGCGAAAGAATCACGGGACGCACTCCCGAAGACTTCATAGCCGACCCGGAGTTGTTGTTAAAAATCATCCACCCGGACGATCGGGAAGAAGCGCAAAGCTTTTGGGATGAAATGCAATCGACCAGAGAACGAAATGACCACAAATTTAGAATTGTGCGCCCGGACGGAAGCATTCGTTGGATCGGGCACGCATACAAGAGAGTGTACGGCGACAATGGCGAGTATATGGGCCTTAGAAACAGTTTTAGAGATATAACCAACAGCCAATTAAAAACTCTGGAAAATGAGGCATGGAACGCAAGCGCGCTTTCTGTGCTGCAAAGCAATAACTTTGAGGAAGCCGCAAAGACAATATTCGACAACGCGAAGCTGCTGACAGGGGCGAAGTCAGGATATGTCGCGCTTTTAAGCAAAGACAGCTCTGAAAACGAGGTGCTGTTTCTTGATTCAGGCGGGGCGCCCTGCGATGTCGACCCGCTGTTGCCCATGCCGATAAGAGGTCTTCGCGCGGAAGCTTACAAAACAGGCCGCGCTGTTTATCACAATGATTTCATGAACAGCGAATGGCAGTCAATGATGCCCGCAGGACATGTCGCGCTGAAGAATGTTATGTTCGCGCCGATAAACATTGACGGCGAGGTTGCGGGATTGATCGGGCTTGCCAACAAACCGGGAGCCTTCACGGACGACGACAGCCGGGTTGCGTATGTGCTAAGTTCGCTCGCGGCGATAGCTCTGAAGAACAGCCGGAACATGGAGGCGTTGAAAGAAAGCGAATCCCGGTTCAGGGCTCTTATCACAGGTTCCACCGACGCGATGATGACTCTTGAGCCTCCTGATTGGAGATTCACTTCCTGCAACCCGGCAACTGTCGAAATGTTCGGCGCACAAAGCGAAAATGACATAAATGGATTAAGCCCGGTAGAACTGTCTCCGTTCTTTCAGGCGGATGGATCTGAATCGGAAAAGAAAGCAGTTGAGATGGTAAACAAGGCCATGAGTGAAGGCGCAGCCGTTTTTGAATGGACGCACAGGCGCATGGATGGCACGACTTTTGACGCGCTGGTTAGTGTTGCGAGAATCACCATAAATAACACGCCGATATTGCTCTCTGCTACAAGAAATGTAACCGACAATAAAAGAGCGGAGAACGCGCTGCGCGCTATGGCTGAAAGCGAAACAGGTTCTGATACAGACATCTTTCATTTAATTGTGAGAAAAACAGCAGAGACGCTTGGCAAAAATATCGTGTTCATTTCAAAGATAGGTGAATCAGAGCCGGATGTCGCCCATACGGTCGCTGTTTGGATGCACGGCGGATTTGTCGACAATTTTTCGTATTCATTAAAAGGAACCCCATGCGCCAATGTTTTGGTTGACGGAGAATGTTTGTATCCGGATAATTTGGAGAGCTTATTCCCTAAGAACATTAACTTTCCTCATTCCGGAGCGGTCAGTTATTGGGGAATCGCTCTGCGCGGAGCGAACGGCATGGCAATAGGCATTATCGCAATGCTTGATGACAAGCCTATGGCGATAAGTCAGCATTCTTTGTCGCTCATAAAAAGCTTTGCGCTTCGAGCCTCGGCGGAAATGGAGCGCCTTAAAACAGAAGAGAAATATCAATTATTATTCGAACGGATGCTGGACGGTTTTGCTCTGCATGAAATAATACTGGACGAAGATAAACGCCCGGTCGATTATAGGTTCCTTAACGTGAACCCGGCTTTTGAGAAACTCACAGGGCTGCGAGCGGTTGACATAGTTGGGAAAACTGTTCTTGAAGTTCTTCCCGGCACAGAAAAAAAGTGGATAGAGATTTACGGTTATGTCGCAAAGACCGGAGAATCAGCGCATTTTACCAGCTACACCGAGCCTTTGGGTCGCTATTTTGAAGTTGCCGCGTTCAGCCCGGCGCGCGGGCAATTCGCCGCCATTTTTACTGACATTACAGAAAGACAACTGGCGCTGAACAGCCTTCGCGAGAGCGAGGAAGGATACCGCTCGTTGGTCGAGTCGTCAAAAGACCATATATTTATGTTGTCCAAAGACGGGATATTCCTTAGCTCTAACGGAAACGCGGACCATGTCGGACTTGAGGATTGCGAAAACATAGTTGGAAAGAAATTGGAAGATGTATACGACGAAGATGTCGCAAAGAGCTATCGCGAGCATCTAAGAAGGGTCTTTAGCTCGGGGAAAAGCGTAGATTTCTATCACGATCTAATGCGCGGCAAGGAAAAGCGAGCGCACATAGACACTCTTTATCCGATCTGGGAAAAGAAAGAAATAAAAGCGGCTGGAGGAATCTGCCGCGACATAACGGAGCATAAAGAAGCGGAAAACGCGCTGAGAGAGGCGCTAGCTGAGTTATCGATTATTCATGCGAGCGCTCCGATAGCGATGTTGCTTGTAAACCGGGACAGGCGGGTGGAAAAGGTCAACGAAGCGGCTGCTTTCTTCTCCAACCGGAAGACGGATGAAATGACGGGGATGATTGGAGGGGAAGCGCTTCGATGCCTGCACAACTATGACGACCCGAAAGGCTGCGGATTCGGCCCATACTGCGCGACTTGCCCGATCCGGCTTGCGGTAATGGAAACATTTGAGACAGGCAAAAGAAACACGGGAGTGGAGGTTTGGCTCCCGACTTTCTTTGAGGACATTCAGACGGAAAGATGCCTGCTCATATCGACGGACTATCTTGACTTCGGAGAGACAGGCCGCGTTTTAATCTGCGCTCAAGATATAACTGAAAGAAAACACGCCGAGAACGCTTTGAGGGACAGCGAGTCGCGTTATCGCGAGTTAGTTGAAAACGCAAACAGCATTATTCTTAGAATGGATTTATTTGGCAACTTAACATTCGCGAACGAGTTTGCGGAGAAATTCTTCGGATACACAAGACAGGAACTCTTAGGCTCCAATGTGGTGGGAACCATTGTGCCTCAAAAAGAAAGCTCCGGGAGAGACCTCGCGGAAATGATAGCGGCAATATGCGCCGCGCCGGACAATTACCGCTCTAACGAAAACGAGAACATGAAAAAAGATGGTACCCGCGTTTGGGTGAACTGGACGAACAAAGAAGTTTATAACAATAAAACCAAGAGGAAGGAAATTCTTTGCGTCGGATCAGATGTGTCTGTTCGCAGGGAGATGGAAGAGGCTCTTAGAAAAAGCGAGCAGCGCTTCATAGACGTCATGCGCGCGTCGAAAGACGCCATCCTTCTTATTTATAACAACACTTTTATCGACTGCAACGAATCAACGGCAACTATGCTCGGATATGCGACTCGTGAAGAATTTTTACAAAGTCATCCTTCCGAGCTGTCCCCGGAAACGCAACCCGACGGCAGAGAATCTTACGAAAAAGCAGACGAGATGATGCGCATCGCTTATCAGCGCGGGTTTCATCGTTTTGAGTGGCTCCACACGAGAGCGGATGGAAAAGAATTCCCCGTGGAAGTTTCTCTTACACCCATTATTTACGAAGGGAAGAACATGTTGTATTGCGTCTGGAGAGATATTACCGAAGCCAAATTGATTGAAAAAGATTTGGCGATTAAGTCTCTTGCTTTAGATCAGATACAAGATCATGTCACAATTACGGACCTTGACGGCAAAATAACTTATGTGAATACAGCACAGGAAAAACTGTTAGGCATTCCGACAGAGGACATGTTAGGGAAAACCACGGATGTGTTTGGAGAGGACGCCGAAAAAGGGGCGACGCAGAAAGAAATATTAAAAAAAACGTTGCGCGACGGAATCTGGAGAGGCGAGGTGGTCAACTACACGGCAGAAGGCTCTGAAATAATAATGGACTGCCGCACACAGGTTGTTTTTGACGAACTAGAACAACCCGTGGCGTTATGCGGAATAGCTACGAATATAACAGAGAGGAAATATATTGAGGAAGAACTGAGAAACAGCAGAAACAATTTGACAGCAATAATAAACGCCAGCCCGGAATCCGCTTTTTTAATAGACACCGACGGCAAAGTAATTCTCTGCAATCCTATTGCGGCGCATCGTTTAGGCTTTCGAATTGAGGATGTATGCGGAAAGACGTTATACAGTTTTCTTTCCCCAGAACTCGCAAAAACAAGGCGCGCGCGCGTAGAAGAAGTGAAAAAATCCGGAAAACCCATTATTTTTGAAGATGTTCGAGACGGAAAGACTTTGCGCCATCATGTGTATCCTGCGAAAGACGACGGTGGCATAGTGCATTATATCGCAATATTCGGGCATGACATCACCGAATACAGGGACAAAGAGCAGAGCTTGAAAATCCAGAAGGAGCTTTTGACATCTATACAAAAGATTCAGGGGCTTTTCATATCGGGGCAAAGCCACGGCGAAGTGTATAAGAACATGCTAAACATCCTTGTCAACGCGACAAACAGCACTTATGGTTTTTTTGACGAGGTTTTAAGAGACGCGGATGGAACTCCCTACAAATTAAGCCTCTCAATGACAGACATTTCATGGGATGATAAATCCAAGAAACTTTACGATGAATTAGTAGAGAGAAAACTGGAATTCAGGAATCTGAACAACCTTGCCGGGGCGCCCGTGCTTGAGGGCAAACCCATCATAGCCAACAAAGTTAAGAACAGCGCATATTTCAGAGGACTACCTGAAGGGCATCCTAGTCTTGAGAATTATATGGGTGTTCCCATTTATTACGGCGGCGAAATAATTGGAGTCGCCGGAGTAGCGAACCGAGAAGGTGGATACGACGAAAATATCGCCGAGCTTATCACGCCGTTGACGCAGGCTTGCGCGTCGATTATTTGGGCGGGACGACTTGAAAGAGAAAAGAGCAGAAACATTCAGGCTTTGATGCAGAGCGAGGAAAAGTACAGACGATTGGCTGAGACATCCAATGAAGGCATACTGGCCGTCGACGATGATTATAGAATTGTTTATGTTAATCAGAGGATGGCTGAAATGTTGGGGCTAACAATCGAAGAAATGATAGGAATAGATATGGATGATTTACTATTTTCTGACGACCCGGACAACCACCAAGAGCAGATAGAGTTGAGGCGTTCCGGGAAAAGCAGTCAATATGAAAGGCGTTTTAAGCACAAGGACGGACGAACGCTATGGATGCTGGTGTCGGCGACTCTGCTTATAGACGATGAAGGGCGTTTTGAAGGCTCTTTCGCAATGTTGACGGACATAACCGAAAGAAAACTCGCAGAACAGGCGCTGCAAAAGAGCGAAGAGCAGATGAAAGGGCTTTCGCACAACCTTATTGTTTCGCTCGAATCAGAGCGTTACAGGCTGTCGAGGGAGTTGCACGACCATATTGGAAGGTCTCTGACAGGGCTGGCTCTGGAAATAGCATGGATGATGGGATTGAGCAGCGTCAGCCCAGAAAACTTGGCCTCGCTGTCAGAAAAAATTGAAACCGCCGCAACAGAGGTTAGAAGGATTTGCAAAGGGTTAAGGCCGCTGGTGCTTGACGATATGGGGCTGAAGCCTGCTATCAGGGCGATGGCCAAGGAGTTTATGGAAAGAAACAAAATTAAGACAAGACTATTTCTTGCTGATGTCGGAGCAGAAGAAATATCGCCTGATTCTACGATATGCGTTTTCAGGGTGGCGCAGGAGTCGCTTACTAATATCGAGAAGCATGCGAACGCCAAGAATGTCTCCATTTCTATGACCAAGAAAGCGGACTGGCTGAAGATTATGATAACTGACGACGGAAAAGGGTTTGACATCGAGGAAAAACAAGTTGAAAAAGCGATCAAGAAGGGCTTGGGGATGATCGGCATGAGGGAAAGAGCGATGATATGCGGCGGGGATCTGGAAGTCAAGTCGGCTAGAGGAAAAGGGACTCAAATAGTGATGAAAGTTCCGATACTGCGACAAACTGATGTTAATTGATATTAATTAGGAGCGGGTTGGATGAATCTCGAACTGTTACTGGTGGCACAGCGCTCTTCTCTGATTTGCTTTAATTAGGACAAGCCAATTTCTCAACATTGACAATGGATATTGGGAACAATTACAATCATTCCATAAACATCTATAAGGATGTGTCATTAATGATTCGAGTAGCTATCGTTGACGACCATGAAATTGTTCGAGACGGCATCCGTAAAATTCTTGAAAGCCAAAGCGATATTGTAGTTGTTGGCATGGGCGGCGGAGGGCGAGAAGCAATCGAGTTGCTGAATAAAGAAACAATTGACGTTATGCTGCTTGATTTGGACATGCCGGACATGGACGGGCTTGAGGTGACGAAATTCGCCGCGCATTCATGCCCTCAAACCAAAATCCTCATACTGACAATGCACGACGATGAAGAGTACGCGTTAAGAATTATGAAAGCGGGCGCGGCCGGTTACGCGCTCAAGGCGTCTTCCGCAGCCGAGCTTCCCAATATTGTCAGAAATATTGCCGCTGGAAAAATATACACACATCCCTCAATAGCGGAAAAAGTCGCTTCTAGAATGTATAAAAACAACTCAAATAAAGCTCTTTCATATCTATCAGACAGAGAGTTTCAAATCATCAAAAGGCTTGCCGAGGGGCACGAGCAGAAAGAAATAGCCGACCAACTCTGCATCAGCGTCAGCACTGTCGCCACCCACAAAAAAAGGCTTATGGAAAAACTAAAACTTAAAAACAACTCGGAAATCGTTCAGTTTGCGCTCAAAAACGGATTGATTAATAGCTAGTTTCTATTCTTTCGAGTTTAATATTGTTTCTTCAACAAAGAGTTTTATCACATTGTTATTCCTTATAAATAACAGTCATTATTACTTTTCTATATCGAAGTTGATTTATTCATTCATCCTTATTGTTCTGTATTATATTGATGACTGAAGGGTGAATTGGTCCGGTAGTATCAGAACGCCTCAATCTCAGACATCGAGAACTTGCTCGCAATCACGACCATTTAGATATGATTGCGTCGCATTAATGCGACATGATGAATCATGATAAATGCTACATCAATATGTATTTATAGCGACTATTTCGGCAACGATATTCTTGATAGATTGTTAGCGCAAACAACAAAACTAGTAAAAACGAAAAGAAAGTTATGAGAGAATCAGCAAGCCGAATAATGCGCGAAGCAGACATTCTACAACGAGAGCTTACATCTATGAGTTTCAAAGTTCTGATTCTGGAAAAAGACGAGAAAACGAAAGAAATCATATCTGAAATCATATCAAGGCTCGAAAACGCAAAGGTTATAGATGGGCTAAACAAGAAAGAGTATGACTTTGAAACAGCCGTAGATATGAAGCCTGATTTGTTAATAGTAAACGCGGCGGTCGCGCAGAGATGGAGCAGAAGCGTTTTGGATGTAAAAAAGAAGTTGGAAGGACTTAATATCTTGCTGGTTGTTCATGAAGAGCCGGCGAACCATAGATACCTAGCCTATAGAATCGGGGCCTCGAAAGTAATAAGGCAAGACAGGATAGTGTTCGAGGTAAAAAGCATTCTGAAAACGCGAGAGATGGAGTTGCGCTGCAAAAAGCGCAAGAACGGCTAAGAAGGTGGGAATAATGTGGAAAGCGCTGATAGTGGACGATGAAGAAGAAATGCGCGAGTTGCTTTTCTGTATTTATGAGTCGGCGGGATACGAAGTGAGAGAAGCCGCGAACGGGGCGGAAGCGCTTGAGGCGGCAGCTGATTTCAGGCCTGACATCATAGTGACGGACATAGTTATGCCGGTTATGGACGGGTGGGAGTTTATTGAAAGGCTTAGAAGAGACGAAGAATTCGCGCGCGCGCCAGTGATTGTTATATCAGGCAAATGCGCTTCTAAAGAGGACTTCAAGGACAAGAGACCTGACAACTGCGAATTTCTTTCAAAACCTTTCGACTTAGAAAGGCTGATGAAGATATCTCAAAGGATGCTGCCGACGAGTAATTATAGCCGAAGCGGAGCGAGGCCGGCTAACGCGGTATAGAAGAATTAAAAGCATTGGAAAGGCCGGAATATTGCGAGAGGACCAGCAGTATGTGGCGGAATATGAAAAGAACTCGAGACATTGAAAAGGGCAGAATGAGAATAAGGATTAAGTGTTCCGCCGGAGAAGGCGGGCCAACGGAGCTTGAAATAAGAGGAAGCGTGAAGGCGACAGACATAGACACTCTTAAGCATGCGATCGAAAGATTCGAGCGCCGAGCATGCATGAAATGCTACCTTGATATGGGAAAAGTTGAATATCTGTCTCCGGGCGCCGCGGCGGAGCTTATCGATTTGAAATCAAGAATAGAAGAGCGCGGCGACTTGTTTGACGTTGTGGACATAAGCCGCGAAGCTGAAAAAATCATTCGAGATATTGGATTTGGAAATGCGTTTCAATCTTTTTATTACGCCTGAGCGCAATCTGCGGCGGTTAAAAGACTGAGGGTGGAAAAATGCAGGATGAATTTACTGAAAATGTTCTCTCGCTGATAGAAGAGCTTTCCGGGTTTGTCGCAAGCATGGACGAAGACAATGCGGAAGCGGCTGTTCATATTCGGGAATGCGCTGAAAGAATCGCCGGATTGCAAGGCGCGCGCGATGAAATGGTCGCGGTCGCCGAAAGCGTATCTGATATCGCCGGAAAGCTATTGGATGGCGAAACGCCGTTCGGCGAAGGGTATTCGGCGCTTTGCGAAGCGACGGAGCTTCTGCAAAGGCTTTCGCGGGAAACAAATACTGAAGAGCCGGAATCGGAGAGCGCCGGGGCAGAGAAGCCTGTAGCAGACGCTGGAGTCGCCGCAGTTTGCTTGAAATGCGCAGACATCTCAGACGACCTTGAAATGCAGTTGGAGTTGCTTGAAGGTCTTTTAGATCAGATGAATAACAAAGACGGCCACATACTGGGGGTAATAAAAGATTTTTTCTGGAAGATAGAGATGATGGTGTCTGCCTCGGCGGACGCTGTTTCCGTCGCTCGCTGCGCAGCGCAGATAGCGGCGGACATCCTTTCTGAAGAAACATCTTTTGAGATAGGAGTCCGCGAACTTCGCGAATCTGCCGAATGGTTCAGAAGGATGCTTTCACAAGTGACTGAGAGCGCTGGTGAAACTCCGGGAGAAGGTTTTGAGTCCGGCGCTAACATGGCAATCGGCGAGTTCTTGGAGAGTCTCGCTGAGGAACTTGAAGCTTTTGAAACAGGAATTGATGACCTCGCTTTCGGCATAGCGGATTCGGCGCAATCGGTTCTCGAACATGCCTGCCTGCTGAGAGAAGCGGCGGAAGACGCCGGGATTCCGGATGTGGCGCGGCTATTCGAGGCGGTCGAGCGCTTGCTGGCCGGATGCGGGGGCCGCGTTTCTGACGATATGACGGACGCGCTGAAAGACGCCAAAGAGTATGTTAATGATTGTCTGTCCGGCTCATGGCATGACGACGAAAAGAAAAAAGCGGAGGTTTTGGAGAGAGTTGTTACGTCGCTTGAATATGTCGGCCGGGAATTAGCATCGCGCGCTCTCTCCTCCGCCAGCATTGCCGCAGCCTCGATGGCTATAACGTTTCCTTCTGTCGAGATTGACATCAACAACCCGGAGCTTGTGGATTTCATTACCGAATCACGCGAGTATCTACACACATCAGAGGTAGCGCTTGTCGAGCTTGAAAAGAATCCGGGCGACAGCGCGCTAATCAATGAAATATTCAGAGGTTTTCACAACATCAAAGGAATCGCGGGATTTCTGAATCTTAAAGATGTGCAGGAAGTAGCGCACCACGCCGAGAGCCTTCTGGACAAGGCGCGGCGCGGAGACATAGAGATGGTCGGCCCGACCGCGAACGCTTCGTTCGCCGCAGTGGATTTTATGAAGGAAATGGTGGAAGGAATAAATGCGGCGATGTCCGGCGAGAAGTACGCAACGCCGGGTGGCTATTACGAGCTGATAGAGCGGCTGAAAAATCCCGTAGCGAGAGAATCAGAACGAAATGGAACTAAGACGAACTGTCTGGAGGGCGTGATCGTCTTAGGGGCAGCAATTGAAGAGTCCGCCGCGCAAGGAACAGTCGGTCAGGAATCAAGAGCTGGAAACGCCAAAGCCGACGGCATGGTAAAGGTCAGCACGGCGAGACTGGACGCGCTTATAGACGCTGTCGGCGAGCTTGTAATCGCAAACGCGATGGTGACCCAAGAGAAAGAGATAGCCGCGACCAAGAACCCCAAACTCATGCGAAATGTTTCTCACCTAGGCAAGATAACACGCGAGTTGCAAGAGCTTGCGATGAGCATGCGGATGGTCTCGCTGAAGAACACATTCCAGAAGATGACTCGGCTGGCGCGCGACCTGTCCGTCAAGTGCGGAACCGCAGTTGAATTGACATTTTCGGGCGAAGACACCGAACTGGACCGCAATGTGGTCGAGGAGATAAGCAGTCCTCTGGTGCATATGGTCAGGAATTCTGTTGACCACGGTATAGAAACGGTTGAAGAGCGGCGCGCCACCGGGAAGCCGGATAAAGGGAGCATACATCTGTCTGCGGCGCATGAAGGCGGAACTGTTGTGATAAGAATCGCGGACGACGGTCGCGGATTAAACAAAGAGGCTATTCTTGCCAAGGCAATAGCTCAAAACATTGTCGCGGCTGACGCGGAAATGTCCGACCGGGACATATTCGGACTTATATTCCACGCCGGTTTTTCAACCGCAAAGAAGGTCACCGAAGTGTCGGGGCGCGGGGTTGGCATGGACGTTGTTAAGAGAAGTATCGAAGGATTGCGCGGAAGAATAGAAATCGAGTCAGAAACCGGAAAAGGCTCGGTGTTCACAATCCGGCTGCCGCTCACTCTGGCGATTATCGACGGAATGGTTGTTAACGTGGCGAATGAAAAATACATCATACCGACCATCGCCATTGTGGAATCGCTTAGGCCTTCAGCTTCGCAGATAGACACGGTGGTAGGAAAAGGCGAGATGCTGTCCGTCAGAGGCGATTTGATGCCTTTGTTCAGAGTGCATCGGCTTTTCGATTTGCGAAACGCGAAAACGGACCCGACAAATGCGCTGGCAGTTGTCATAGGCGGCAACGGCAGCCGTTGCGCGCTGATGGTCGATGAATTGGAAGGCCAGCAGCAGGTGGTCATAAAAACGCTGGGAAAAACTTTCGATAATCTCGACGGGGTTTCCGGCGGCGCGATTATGGGAGACGGGCGAGTGGCGCTCATTCTTGACACAACAGGCATGATTCGATTGGCTCACAATAACTGAAATATTTTTTTATTAGATAAATAAAACACAAGAAAGGAGGACGCGATATGGCAATAGCGACAGTTGAATCGCAAATCCAGAAACTCAGCAAGTATCTCACCTTCACTCTAGGCGGAGAAGAGTACGGACTTGAGATTCTGAAGGTGCGCGAGATCATCGGCTTGATGGAGATAACCAATGTGCCGCGCATGCCCGACTTCGTGCGCGGCGTGATCAATCTGCGCGGGAAAGTCATTCCTGTTGTGGACCTTCGACTGAAATTCGGCATGTCTAAACAGGACGACACGGACGAAACGTGCATCATCGTGGTTGACTTGGAAGAGATGCAGATGGGCGTTGTGGTTGACCATGTGTCTGAAGTGCTGGACATAAAAGAAGGCGATATCGAAGAAACGCCGTCTTTTGGAGTGCAAATCAACACAGAGTTCATTCTTGGCATCGGAAAGGCGAAAGACAAAGTAATAATCCTGCTGGACATCAAGAAAGTGCTGACAGACTCAGAGATAGTGAAGCTGTCGGAAGCTGTAAAATGACGCGCGTTGCGCGATAAACCTGAAAATGAGAGGGAGGCAACAAGAAAATGCTTGACCGAATGAAGCTAGGATTAAAACTCATTGTCGCGTTCGCGCTGCTCGTTATTGTGGCGGCAGGGATAGGCGGAATGAGCATCAGGTCCATGAACAACATGGCCAACGAGGAAAACATTATTTATAATGTGAATCTCAAAAGCATCGAATCCATCGCAAATATGATGGCCGCTTTGAGGGCGGTCGGCGTTGGCGAGCGAGGGTTGCTCGTCACGAAAATGTTCTCTGACCCGGAGGTCAGAAAAGCTCAATTTGATTATGTTGACGCCCGCATGGAAGACTTGGAAGAGAACTGGAAGGTGTTCGAGCCGATAGAGCGCACTGCGGAAGAGGAAAAAGTATGGAGTTCCTTCGCGTCCACTTTTGAAAGCTGGAAGAATGGACACGAGACTTTTATGAACTACATGAAAGAAAAGGAAAGATTGATCGATTCGGGCGTGTCGGAACAGGACGCTCGCGTAGCTTCTATCGACGACAAAGCTTATGAAGCATACATGATTGCAAGAGGAGACTGGCTCGAAGCGGACAACCTTCTAATGGAGATTGAGCATATCAATGATGCGGGGGCGCTAGAGGCGGATGAAGCTTTTAAAGCAATGGCGGCGTCAGCCCGCACCATGATGCTGATAATCATCGCCGTTGGCGTTTTGTTGGCGATAGCTCTCGGATTGTATTTCATATCCAACGTTAACGGAATAATCCGAACTCTAATGGGCGAAGCCGGCAAGCTGGCGGAAGCCGCCGTGAACGGACAGCTCGCGACCCGCGGAGACCCCGAAAAAGTAAACTTCGAGTTCAGGGGCATAGTAACAGGCGTGAACGACACGCTGGACGCTGTTATAGGCCCGCTGAACGTGGCCGCAGAGTACGTTGACCGCATAAGCAATGGCGATATTCCACCGAAAATCACAGACGAGTATAAAGGCGATTTTAACGAGATTAAGAACAACCTCAACAAGTGCATCGACGCTGTTAACTTACTAGTGGCAGACGCTTCCGTGCTGTCGCAAGCTGCTGTCGAAGGAAAGCTAGCAACCCGCGCGGACGCCTCAAAACATCAGGGCGACTTCCGCAAGATAGTCGCCGGAGTAAACGACACGCTGGACGCGGTCATTGGCCCGCTGAATGTGGCCGCAGAATACATCGACCGCATCAGCAATGGAGATATTCCTGCAAGAATCACCGACAACTACAACGGCGATTTCAACGAGATTAAGAACAACCTCAACAAGTGCATAGACGCTCTCAGCGGTCTTATCAACGACATGAACCACATGTCGAAAGAACATGACGCTGGAGACATCGATGTTGTGATGGACGCTGCGAAGTTCGAAGGCGCATACAAAGAAATGGCGAGCGGCGTGAACAACATGGTGAACGGCCACATCGCCGTCAAGAAAAAAGCGATGGCTTGCGTAGCAGAGTTCGGTAAAGGCAACTTCGAAGCTCCGCTTGAAAGGTTCCCCGGCAAGAAAGCGTTCATCAACGAGAACATCGAAGAAGTCAGAAGCCGGCTGAAAGCCCTTATAGCCGACGCCAATATGCTGTCAGTTGCCGCAGTGGAAGGAAAGCTCGCAACTCGCGCGGACGCCTCAAAACATCAGGGCGACTTCAGAAAGATCGTACAGGGCGTGAACGACACCCTCGACGCGGTCATAGGGCCTCTGAATGTGGCCGCCGAATATGTTGACCGCATCAGCAACGGCGATATCCCGGCAAGAATCACCGACAACTACAACGGCGATTTCAACGAGATTAAGAACAACCTAAACAAGTGCATCGACGCTCTCAGCGGGCTTATCAACGACATGAACCACATGTCGAAAGAACACGACGCCGGAGACATCGATGTTGTGATGGACGCTGCGAAGTTCGAAGGCGCATACAAAGAAATGGCGAGCGGCGTGAACAACATGGTGAACGGCCACATCGCGGTGAAAAAGAAAGCGATGGCGTGCATAGCTGAATTTGGCAAAGGCAATTTTGAGGCTCCGCTTGAAAGGTTCCCCGGCAAGAAAGCGTTCATCAACGAGAACATCGAAGAAGTCAGAGCAAGATTGAAGGCTCTTATCGCAGACGCTGTGATGCTAGCGCAGGCCGCTGTGGATGGGGCTCTTTCCACCCGCGCGGATGTTTCAAAGCATCAAGGAGATTTCCGCAAGATAGTGCAAGGCGTGAACGATACCCTCGACGCGGTCATAATGCCAGTGAACGAGGCTGCCGAAATTCTGAACTATGTGGCTCAGAACGACCTTACGAAACTTGTAAAAGGCGACTATAAGGGAGACCATGCGAAGATTAAAGAAAGCCTTAACACAGCTATAACAAACCTCAACAACGTATTGGCGCAGGTCATTGACGCAGTCACACAGGTAGGCTCAGCGGCGCAGCAGATAAGCTCAAGCGCGCAGGGCGTAGCCGAAGGAACTTCCGAGCAGGCAAGCTCGCTCGAAGAAGTTTCCAGCAGCCTAGAAGAAATGTCAGGCATGACAAAGCGCAACGCAGAGAATGCGGGACAGGCGCAGACGCTCGCAAAGTCGGCAAACGACAGCGCGGACAAGGGCAAGATTGACATGGAACGGATGAACACGGCTATTGAGGATATCCAGAAATCGTCAGACCAAACCGCAAAAATCGTCAAGACCATCGACGAGATAGCGTTCCAGACAAACCTGCTGGCGCTGAACGCAGCAGTCGAAGCGGCGCGCGCTGGCGAGGCAGGCAAGGGATTTGCAGTCGTCGCCGAGGAAGTTCGCAATCTGGCGATGCGCAGCGCTGAAGCGGCGAAGGAAACTGCTGTCATGATCGAAGAGTCAGTGAAAAACTCCAACAATGGCGTGAAGATCGCCGAAGAAGTCGGCAAATCGCTGATTGAAATTGCGGACGGCGCCAGCAAGGTTAATAACCTTGTGGCCGAGATTGCGGCGGCCAGCAAGGAGCAATCGCAGGGTATCGACCAAGTTAATATCGCTATGGGGCAGATGGACAAAGTGACTCAGGCGAACGCTTCCAGCGCAGAAGAATCCGCGAGCGCGGCGGAGGAATTATCCTCTCAGGCCAACCAGCTTTCGGAAGTCGTTTCAATGTTCAAGATATCTCGCAATGGAGACGGTCGAATGATGTCAGATATGTTCACAGGCGCGGATATCTCTTTGTTGAAGCAGGCTATGAGTCAAGCCAAAGCGCAGCAAAAAGGCAACGGCGGCTCAAGCCACGACAAGTCGGAAAGCAGAAAACTTGCGACTGTCGGCGCGGGAAAGAAGAGCGGCAACGGAAATCACAAAAAGAAACCCGAAGCCGTAATTCCTATGGATGATGATTTCTCTGAATTCTGAGCCTTGACGCATTGGATGGGGACGGACTTTTAATGTCCGTCCCCATCCAATTTTTTATACTAAGGAGAAACAAGATGGCATTCACATACTTTTTTAGAGATAAACTAGCTCTAGACACGATTATCGAGCATGCGCTTCCGGTATTGAAGGCAAGAAACCATATACATATATGGGATGCAGGATGTGCGATGGGCCCTGAGCCTTATTCGATAGCCATAATGTTTCGCGAGAACATGGGCAAGTTCCTTTTTAGAAATGTGAAGATTCATGCCACTGACATAGACGAGTGTGATTTCGGCTCCATAATCAAAGAAGGCGTGTACCCGGAAGAACAAGTAAAAAGAATGCCGCAGGACATCATGGAGCGCTACTTCATTCGCATCGGAGACACATCCGATTATAGGATATCCGACGAAATACGAGACTCAGTGACTTTCCGCCGCCATGATCTCCTATCGCTGACACCAATTAGAAACAATCTTGGATTAATAGTTTGCAAAAATGTTTTGTTGCATTTTAAAGAAGAAGAGAGGGTGAAAGTCATAAGCATGTTTCACAGCGCGTTGGATGAGTGCGGATTTCTCGCCATGGAACAGACGCAGAAGATGCCTGAAGAACTGGCTCACATGTTTGAACCGCTTGTCAGCAACGCGCAGGTATTCAGAAAAAAAGCGATCGCGTCTCAGAAAGCCATATGAGGCTGAACCATGAGTGAATATTCATCGATACTTAAAAGTAGAAGCCTTCGCGACAGGGAGTTTGAGAAGATAAGCGAGATTGTTTATAACATCTGTCGGATCAACCTGCATGTCGGAAAGAAAGAATTGGTGCAGGCCCGCCTAAACAAGCGGCTGAGAATACTCAACATCGATTCGTATAAGGAGTATCTTAAATACTTAGAGAACGACGACACAGGCGCCGAGCTTTCGACGATGGTTGATGTCCTCACAACGAATCTAACATTCTTTTTCAGAGAGCCGGATCATTTTGAGTATCTTAGCTCAGAGGTAAAGCAAAAAATGGCGGCGGGCAAGCTGAAAAAATTTAGAATATGGAGCGCAGGATGCTCATCGGGCGAAGAAGCGTACACCACAGCTATTGTCTTAAAAGAAACACTCAAAGAAACGGCGGCGTCCACTGATATAAAAATACTCGCAACAGACATTTCTTCAAGAATTCTCGAAACAGCACGCGCGGGAGTTTTTATAGATCAAAGATTTCGAACAACGCCTGATTCAATAAAAAAGAAATATTTCACAGAGATAAAAGAGCCTGACGGTTCAAAAAAATACATCGCAACGAATGACTTGAAAAAAAATATCTCTTTCAAGCGGCTGAATCTTATGGACTCATGGCCGATGAAGGGGTCGTTTGACGTGGTTTTCTGCCGGAATGTTATGATTTACTTCGACAAGGAAACTCAAACAGAATTAGTTTCGCGGTTCTATGACATACTCGCTACCGGCGGCATTTTCTTTGTGGGGCATTCAGAAAGCTTGACGGGTACCGAACATAATTTCAGATATGTACGACCGAGCATATACCAGAAGGATTGACATGGAAAACGATACTGCGCAAAAGCTTCTGGTGGGAGTGTCCGACATGAAGGTGTCGGGCAACGAGGGAGATGTAATCGTAACGCACTCGCTTGGCTCGTGCATCGGTGTAACGATATACGATCCGGCGGCGAAGGTGGGAGGAATGCTGCACTATCAGTTGCCGACATCGGAGGACAGCCGAGAGAGGGCGGCGGAGAATCCGCATATGTTCGCAGACACAGGAGTTCCTCTGCTGTTCAAGAGCGCGTACAAGCTTGGGGCTGAGAAAAAACGAATAATCGTTAAGGTTGCGGGCGGCTCTAACGTGATGGACAAGACTGGTTTTTTTCAGATAGGCCGCCGCAACTATGTGAGCTTGAAAAAAATATTATGGAAAAACGGAGTGCTGATTGACTCTGAAGATATCGGCGGGGATTCGTGGCGCACTATGAAATTGGAGATAGGAACCGGTCGGGTGCTGATCAAGAACGGTTCCGGGGAATTCGAACTGTGAGTTTGGGGGCAAGGAATGGCGTACAACATTCTGGTGGTCGATGATTCGGCTATAATCCGCAAAATGGTGACGCGCACGATTCACATGGCGCATTTGCCAGTGGGCGACATCTATCAGGCTGAGAACGGACGGGACGCGCTGGGGATTCTCGGAGCCAACTGGATCGATCTCGTGCTGGCGGACATCAACATGCCTGTGATGGACGGGATGGCGATGCTGGAGTCGATGCACAACGACGAAGTGATGAAAAACGTGCCGGTAATAATAGTTTCGACGGAAGGCAGTGAGACCAAAATTGAAAAATTGTGGCAGACTGGGATGAAGGCGTTTGTGAAGAAGCCGTTCATGCCGGAGACGATAAGAGAGGTAATACAGAATGTTCTCGGAGAGTGGGAAGATGACGAAGCTGAAGCCGACACATCAGCGGATTCTTTCTGAAACCGCGGCGCGGATATTCGAGGACGCGGCGTTCGCGTTTGCCGACGAGTCGAGAGCGGAGACAGAGCCGCAAGGCATTCTTTCTGAGATTGGCGCGGCAGTGGATTTTTCCGGCGATTTTGCCGGCACGCTGGCGCTTACGGCTCCCGAAGAGCTTGCCACAGTTCTGGCGGCCAACATGCTGGGAGTTGAAGAGGGCGACCCGGAGGCAACAGAAAAGCCGGCGGACGCTTTGGGCGAGATAGTTAATATGATATGTGGAAATTTTCTTCCTGCGGTAGCGGGCGACAGGGCAGAGTTCAGAATAGGGGCGCCGCGTAGTGTGAAGGCCTCGGTCTGTCGCCGAGCTGTGTCGGCGCCAGTCGAGGTCGGCTCGATGGCTATGTGCTCGTTGATAATTGAGGACCGCCTCGTGGATGTCTTTGTCTTCATGGACGGGCATCCAGCAAGGGGGCTTGCTGAATGATTAAAGTTCTAGTCGTGGACGATTCTGCGGTCGTGAGGAATATCCTTAGCTCCGAGCTATCGAAGGCTCCGGGGATAGAGGTTGTCGGCACGGCTATGGACCCGTATGTGG
>Ga0209311_1001122_pt1 | contig 22328 bp, 22 predicted proteins | sample AD_UKC045_MetaG_FD_184417 | JGI IMG/M metagenome (GOLD analysis project Ga0209311, IMG submission 184417) | Active sludge microbial communities of municipal wastewater-treating anaerobic digesters from USA - AD_UKC045_MetaG (SPAdes) (version 2) | ecosystem: Engineered > Bioreactor > Anaerobic >... | reverse complement strand
AGAACATCGCCGGCTTGCGCGGCGAAAATCTCCGCATGATTTACAAAGACCTTCAGGTGATTTATCAGGACCCGTACGCGTCTCTGAACCCGCGCATGACAGTGCTCCAGATAGTCACCGAGCCTCTCGCTTGTTTCAATGTAATGAACGCGCGGGAAAGGCAGGCCCGCGCCGAGGAACTTCTAGAAACCGTCGGGCTTGACCCGCGCTACATAAGGAGATATCCACACGAGTTCAGCGGCGGCCAGCGGCAGCGCATCGGCATCGCCCGCGCGCTCGCTCTCAATCCCTCGCTGATTATCTGCGACGAGCCGGTGAGCGCTCTGGACGTCTCCATCCGCGCGCAGATAATAAACCTGCTCGAAGACCTGCAAAACAAATACCACTTCAGCTATCTTTTTATAGCTCACGACCTCAGCGTAGTGCGGCATATAAGCAACAGAGTCGCCGTCATGTATCTTGGCAAAATCGTCGAGATAGCCGATTCGAAGGACATCTACGCGTCGCCCGCTCACCCGTACACGAAAGCTCTTCTCTCCGCCATACCGATACCCGACCCGGAAGTGGAGGCAAAGCGGCGGCGCATCATCCTTACAGGAGACGTCCCCGGCCCGGATTCAGAAATTCCCGGATGCGCGTTCGCGTCCCGCTGCCCGGTAAAGATCGACCGTTGCGAAAAGGAATCCCCCGCGCTCCTCGAAATCGCCCCCGGCCACTCGGCCTCATGCTTCCTCGCATAAATGCTAATATCGAATTAGGGTTGAATCTTTTGATATCTTGGCGTTTCGAATCGGATATCGCCGCTTGAACTTTGCGCGGTCAGATGTTGAGGATTTTCTCCGCCAGCGCGCGAAGGCTTTCGGAACCGGACAACAGCGAGTCCGCCTCCTCGTCTATCTCAAGAATCTCGTCGGAAGTCAGTATCTCTTTGCACTTGTCCATTATCTCTTCCATTTCCTCCTCGTACGGCAACGCGCTGTCGAGTATCCGGAAACAAAGATAGATGATCCTGATGTCTGCTCTTGAAATTGCCATTTAACCCGCTCCCTCCGCGTCATCCATCGCAGAAAGATTTTATCATGTCATCTAAAATATTTGAAGTCACAACCGTTTAATGACTGCGACGCGATTTAATTCCATTGCGCCCGCGCGGTCAGATTTTTCCGGGACTCCACTCGAAGTTCATTCCGTCCATCGCGCCCAGACCGCCGAGGAGTCCGGTCAGGCCGCTCATAATTGTAGAGAACGCGAACAACGCCACTCCCAGACAGAACGCGACTATCGCCGCTATGAACAACGACCGGTTCGTGTTCGACACATCCAGCGCCGCCTCTATGTTTCCGGCTATCGCCAGAGCCCTAATCTTCGACGCGTTCACCATTATCACTATTCCCAGAACAAGCACGACTGGGAACATAAAGTTCAGAGCGCAGCAACACATGAGAGAAAAGATTGTCATAAGCGTTCCATGCGCCATGTAATCGGGAATTCCCACGCTTCTGAAATCAAGCCGGTGGTATGCGCGCGAGGGAGCGGCATTTGCATAGTAACCGCCGGGAGCCGCGCCGGAGCCGGTCGCAGTCTGATTCTCTGGCGGAACCGCATCGGCGGCTTCCTGCGCCATTGCGGAAAGCCTAGCGCCGCACGCGTAGCAGAACCGCGACTCATCCGCGTTCATCTTCCCGCATTCCGAGCAGTACATGAAATTCCCTCCGTTCGCGGCGACGATTCGCCCTGATGCTTATTATATCCCTTTGCGCCGCGAGGGCAACGCTTTGCCGCGCCAGCAACCGCCGCGCTTTATTTCATCTTGCGCGGTTTCTTTTTCTTTGCCGCAGGCGCGGCTTGCTTTTTCGCGCCGCCCGGGATTCTTTTCGCCCTCGCGTGACTCTTTGCCATTCCCGCCGCGATCCCGGCTATCTCATGTCTGAGACTCTCCGGCGCGAGCGCCTCCGCACCTTCTCCCCAACTCATTATCCAGCGGCGGATTTCCAGTGTCCCGGCAACTTTTGTCTTGAATATTATTGAGCCGTCTTCCAACTTGTCGATTTCCTGTTCGGGCTGCCATTTATGCTCTTCAATCAGTGGAGCCAGCTTTGGAGAAAACAAAACCTCCACGTCAGTCTCCGCTCCCTGAAAAACCGCCCAGCTTCTTCTCACATGGTCCTCGATTGAAAACCCTTCCGGATATTCGAACTTTTCCCCGGTCGCCTCTATGTCCTTCATCCTGTTCACGCGGAATGTGCGGACTTCGCCCCTGCTATGGCATCCGCCTAACACATACCATGAATTGCCTCTGAAGATCAGGCCGTACGGGTCAATCTTCCGTCGCGTTGTCTTGCCGCTGCTGTAGGAGTAGTACGAACACTCGATGGTCGAACGCGATGCCACCGCTTCGTTCATCGCTTTGAGCGCGTGGTTAAGCTCCGAGCTTCCCTTGCCTCGAACGCTCACCTTGCCTTCGAGAGCCATAACCATCCGCCGGGATTCCTCCGGAAGGAGTTCGAGCAGCTTTGCCGCCGCTCCTCGCGCCAGCCTCGAATACACGTCATCCTTCTGCCCTTCGAGCATGGTTCCGCACATGACAAGCGCGAGCGCCTCGTCTATCGTGAACCTCACCGGAGGCAGCGCGCTCATGCTCAGATACGAATAACCTTTTCCGTTGTACACAAGAGGGATATTGGCCGCGTTCAGTTCGTTCAGGTCGTCGTACAACCTTTTCTCGGATATCTCGAAATATTTGGCGAGTTTCTTCGGACCCCAGTCAGGGTGATATTTGATGACGGTGAGAAGCTCAAGAAGCCTTGCGAGTCTGAGGTGTTTCGCCATGCGGCCTCCCGCGCCGCCGCGCGCGCGGCGCAAATCAGTATACCTCGAACCTGAAGAATTTCGAATCGCCCTCTTCGCTCTCCGCTCCGTCGGCGTGCGGCGCAATGACGACCTTTACATGCGGCCCGGCGGCTATAGACCTTCCTCTATCGTCACGCTCGTATGTCGCTCGGGCGTCCGCCTTGCTCGCGGCCATGTCCGCAGCCTCGGCGATAGACACCCTCGTTATCGTGTGAATAGATATTCTTTTGTCGACAATTTCCGGCGCGCATTCGAAGTCCACGTTCGGAGCTTTTTCGCTCCACGCTTCGAGCATGTCGCCAACCCTCGCTCCGTCTACCGACATCGGGGCCAGCATCGCGTTCAAACCGGACGGCCTCAACTGAAAAAAAGCGACCGCCATCCAAAAACCCGCAAACAGGGCCATGCGGCGGGACGCCTTGCGGCTCCCTCTGAATCTGACGTCGAAAAGAAGTCTAATCGCGAAAACGACGGGAAGGAGGATGAACAACGCCAGAGCGGCGTTGCTGTACGGCATCCACGCGGCGGCTGTCCCAAGCCCCGCACCGGCGATTAACGCTATCAGAGAATCCATCGCGGTTCCCCCCTCGTCGCCGCCGCGAAGAGCCTGCGGCTCGCCTTTCCCTAAAATCCCCGCAACTCTTCCAAGTTCGTTCTGGCCATCGCGCCCACTTCCCCGAACGGAGCTATCTCCAGAATTTTCCGGAACGCCTCTTCCGCTTTCCGGCTCTCCCCCAACTGCCTGTACAACATGCCCAGATTCATGTGGGCGGGCACAAAATATTCGCTCATCTCTATTATCTTCTTGTATCCGAGTTCCGCTTCCTGCAACAACCCCGTCTCGTGCTTCTTTGCGGTTTCCTCGTACATATCGAGGATCACGTTTCCGACTTCCATTTCGAAAAACCTGTCTATGCCGACATTTATGAGGAGAGTCGCGATCGGAGCGAAGATGAACCCGGCGGTGGTGAGGGCGACCGCAGTGGCGATCGGCACATCCACCAGAGTGCGACCATTGCTCTTGATCCTCACCCGCGTCAGGTTCGTCTGCCTCACAAGCTCTCTGAGCAAGTTCTGTATCTGCCTGCCGCTGACCTCGTAAACATCCGCCGCGTACGCGTTAAAATCGCCCGTCTGATTCCTGAAATTGCTTAGCGTCTTGTCGTAGTCGCTTCTGGATTCGGGGCGCGACAGTATGTTGTACGCGCGGTTCACTTCCCGGAACGCCTTTTCGTCGCCGTTCCCGGTGTCGGGGTGTAGCTGTTTGGCAAGCCTGTAATACGCTTTTTTTATCTCGTCGGCTCCGGCCGTTTCCGGAACGCCGAGAATTTCATAGAAGTTATCCATCTTAAATTATCCCGCAAGAGAGCGCGAGCCTTCCCTGTCTGATTTAACTTGAGGATTCTTTCATCAGTTCGTCGGAGTCCGCCGGCGGGACAGCCTTTTTCCTGCGTTTTTCAAACAGCAGGATTACGATCCAGTAAGGCGCGAGCACGACCAGCGTCGCCAAGCCTGTCGCCCACTCCCTGCCCGCCACCGGCATCACCGGGGGAAGCGCGAACAGCACGAGAGCCACCGGAATAATCGCCGCCGCTGCCGGTTCGTAAAACGCGCTCCACGGGAACTTCAGTCCGAACACTCTGACCGCCATCACAAAACATACCGCGCACCCGATCCACACCGGCCCTATGAATCCGGCCATAGGCCACAGTATGTTCCTCGTGTACGACAGCGCCGTTATCGACACCGTCATCGCAACCACCACCGCCACTAGTATGACCGCAGGTATCTGCGGTCTCTTCAGTCCTGTAAACATGTTGATGAGCACAAACAGAAGAGCAAGCCCGGAGCCGCCTATCACGCCGAGAACGCCTAGCGGGTGCATGACTTCGGCGGGGAACTCCTTGCCGTTCATTATCTCGATCAGCGGGCCGATGATCACTCCGAACAGCGCGATAAAGCATCCGATTATGGCCATCGACTGAGACATCGCGGAAGTATAATAGTGCTGCATCAGGTCGCGTCTGCCCCTGTCTTCCGCTTCCGACATCGCCGGGATTACCGCCACGGCAATGCCGGTGATCAACATCGGGGCAAGCCCGTAAATGAGCGCGTTGCCGAAATGTCCTATAGCCGCCTCGCAGCTTTTCGATGCGGTTTCATAAACGCAATTGCGCGCCGAACTGAAAAGCGGCCCTCTCATTCCCTCAAACGGCAGCCCGTTCATCCCGACCACGCGCACTATTATCGTCGTCAGGTTCTGAGCCAGAGTCATACTGAAGAAAGCCACCGCCGTGATTCCGCCGAACTTTAATATCCGACCGTACAACCCGTGCGCGGACTTGAACGCAATGAGCCTCTTAACCGGGACTAGCCCCGTCTTCGCCACCACCGCCATGGCGACCCCAAGAGCGATAAGGTGTCCGATCCCCACTCCCGCCACCGCGCCTACGACATCCCATCTGTCCGCGCCCGGCATCGTCCTTTGCGCCGCCACTATCAGCGCCGTTGACGCCGCGAATATCCCTATCGGATACACTATGTTGCCTATCGTCATTAAATCGAGCCGCTGGAATCCGTTCAGAATTCCGTTCACCCCCCAGAACAGAGCCATGAATGCTATCGTTATCATGAACACAATCGTCAATGCCGCGGCGAAAGCGCTCATCGCGCCTGCCGACGCCGCAAACAGAGAGGCCGCCGTCGAGACCGCCACCACTCCCAACGCGACCACGAACATCAGCCGGCAACCGTCCGTCATGAATTTCAACGATTCGTCGAATTCATTTTCATAATGCTTCGACACGAAAGTAACTATGGTCTGCGGTATGCCTAGAGCGATCAATGTGGCCACGGCGTATGCCGCTTGAAACAGCGGGGAAAAAAGCCCCATGCCCTGCTCTCCAAGAAGCCTCGGAGTTACCGCCATCCACATGGCCTGAAACACCCCCCCCGCCAGAAACCCGGCCATCGCGATTATTCCGCCCGCGTTGAACCGTTTCTTCTTTTCCTCGTCCGTCGTCCCCGCGCTGAACACATCCCCGCGTTTTTTCTTTTTCGCCTCTTCGGCCATCGGTTTACCGCCCGCGTTAAATTTGAACGTACCGCACAGGCAATAAGTCTACCACCATACGGAGGAATAATGGAAGAGGCGCGCGCGCCGGCCCCCTGCGCCCTCGGCGTTTGCCTTTTCCGCATCCGCGATTAAAATGATTCCACAAGGTTTGGAGGCGCGAAAATGATTCCTGTTGTTTCTTTTGTTGGAGACTCGAACACTGGCAAAACATCTCTCGTCGAGAAGGTTGTCGCGGAACTGTCATCGCGAGGATGCAAAGTGGGAACCGCAAAATTCACCCGGTGCGACTTCGATCCGGACACCGAGGGAAAAGACACTTTCCGTCACACAGCAGCCGGCGCTTTCGCCACCGCGCTTGTCGCCCCCAGAAAAACTGCTCTCTTCGTTCCTTCCGACCCTGCTCCCACTCTGGATGAAATCGTTTATCAGTATTTCACCCTAGCGGATATCGTAATCGTCGAAGGCGGCAAAGAGCAGGAATGCGATAAAATCTGGGTCAAAGGAGACGGCCCGGAACCGAGAGGTTTCAACGCTGAAGACATGATAGCCGTCGCCTCCCCCTCGGAATTCGAAGCAGGCGTCCCAGTCTTCGACCGAAACGACGCCAAGGGCATATCCGACTTTATTCAAAACAGATATCTCAAAAACGTTTCGCGCAGCGAAGTGCGCGTCTGGATAGACGGAAAATTCCTTCCGGTCAAACCTTTCGTCAAGGCTTTCATCGGCCAGACTATAAAAGGGATGCTGTCATCCCTCAAAGGCGGAAAAAAAGGAGAGCGAATCCACATTAAAATCGGGCGTTGAGCGCGCCGAACGACAATACCGGCGGCAAAACATTCTTGCCCACCGGGTATTGATAAAATCAACGCGTCGCTTATACTGATTACGGCTCAAAAGCAAAAAAAGGGCGCGCTGTCGAGCGGCCCTCAAATATGAGAGGAGAAACACAATGGCTCACAAAATCACAGATGACTGCGTTGCCTGCGGAGCCTGCATGGCGGAATGCCCTGTCGAGGCCATCAGCGAGGGCGATGAGATTTACAAAATCGACCCCGAAACCTGCACCGACTGCGGCTCCTGCGTTGAAGTTTGCCCGAACGACGCCATAGTCGCTGGCTGACAACTCAGTATCGAACATACCGCCCGGCGGTCGCCTTAGCGCCCGCCGGGCTTGTTTTTTGTCCCGCATCCCGCCACGCAAGATAGACTTTTTTTCTAAATAAATATATCATCGCCATTATAAGGGGGGCCGCCATGTTCATTGACGAATTGAAAGAAATCGAAAGTCTTTACGAAGAAGGCTCCGTCCCTGAGCCGGAAGAACTCGAAGGGGAATTCTACGTTGTCGTGCCGTGGTTCCCGTGGTTCTCGCTCGAACTGCTCAAGCACAGGAAATCTGCGGACATCGCTGGAGACGGGGAAAATCTCATCCTCGATGGCATAAGCTTCGGCAAATTCAGGCTTGAGAAAGGCTCGGATTCGCTTCTCATTGATTACGATCAGTCCGAAAACAGCGTTGTAATGCGCGGCGTGGTGGACCGGCTGCGCCGTCTGCCCGACGGCAGACTCATCGGCAAGCTGTACTACAAGCTTTTCGGCCAAGAGATTTTTTTGATGTTCTTTGAGATGCGCAAGAAGTGACGCGGCGTCACGGCGCGGCGGCGGACAGCGTTTCCTTGATGTTCTTCACCACGTCGAGCGGGTTTTCGCCGGCTCGCGGAAAAACCTCTGCGATGACCAGAGGCCGCCGCGACGGCGTCCTCGCGGACGCGTAGCCGCCCGCGTCGAGCGCCGCCAGAAACGCCGCCAACTCCTCTGCCCCTATTTCCCCTCCTTCAATCCCGAACGGAGGGTGTTTGTCCCCGTATAAAGGATGCGCGGCGTCCTTTATCACGCAGTTGCCGACATGCGCGTGCTGAAGAAACGGACGGCATCGCGATACCGCCCCCTGTGCCGTCTCTCCCATCAGCGGCAGATGGCTCAAGTCCAGTGTCAGCGAAAAATTCGGATGGTCTTTAACCACCCTCCGCGCTATCAGCGCGGCGTCCGCTGAAGACCCTATTATTCTCTTTTTATCAATTTTAGAATCGAAAAGCTCCAACGAAACGACTAGCGGCTTCTGTGGTCGGGCTTCCCGGCAGAAAGCGCATAACTCCCCGATTGAATCCACCAGAAACCTGAAAGCTTCGCCCTTCAACTCGGCGGCTACATTCGGACCGCCGCAGAACACGAGCGTCTTCGCCCCGTAATCCATCGCGTCGTCCGCAAGCTGCTTCAGACGCGACACCGCCCTCGTTCTCTCCGCTTCGTCTCTTGAATTAATATTTAAGTTTTCCGCGAATATTTCCGGCCCGCAACCGTACGCTATCTCTTTGCCGCTTTCCTCCGCCGCCCGCCTGACCTTCTTGCGGTATTCCGGAGTCTTAATCCACCCCGCCTCGACCGCGTCGAAAAACGGGTCCGCCAAAATCCCCCTGCACCTCTCCACTCCCTCCGCGGTCTCTCCGGCCCGCGCGGGAAACGCCACCGGGTTCATCGCTATTCCCCAGTAATATTTGTTCCCCTTCATTCAGTCAGAGCCTCCGCGCGCCCGCCTACTTCGCCGTCTTCGCCTTCGCGTTGTGTTCTTTCCGCTCTTTGTCCCATCCCAGCGAGTCCTTCAGCTTCTTAATCTCCAGCGTCCGCGCCAAGTCCTCTTTTTTGTATTCCACGAAATGGCCCTTCAGCGCGGTGAACATAAAGTGGAATCTCGCGAAATCCCTGTCCTTGTGCGCCCCGAGCAGAATCTTGGTCGTCTTCGACGAAAGCTCAGGCGGGAATCCCTTCTTGTATCCGAATATCCAGTTGCTCTGGTACGTCGTGCAATATATCTGCCTATATGGAATCCCGGACGATTGAGACGCTTTATCCACCGAACCCGGAGCTCCGCCGCCAATGAGAAGCAGATGCTTCGGAACCGCGAACACCTCAAAATTTCCCGCCCTCAAAGAATCGATTAGAATCGTCATCGGGCTTGTGCCCACATATTTAACTTCCTTGTAGAATGACGCCAGCGGCTCCTTAATGCCGTTTTCATGCAGGATGAACCTTGTGCCCAGCGTGTCAGAGCCGCCCCATACCATACCTTTAGTGTCCGCGACCGTCTTCGCCGAGCTTTTAGCAGACACATACAGGCACATGTCCTCGTTCTTTTTTCCGCCCATCGTTAATATAAACGCCGGCTCGAACAGATTCGGATACTTGCTCGTCATGTCAGCGTATTCCAGAGCGTTCACATATCCCATGTCCGCCCTTCCCGCCTTCATCTCCTTCAGAGTTATCTCCGTCGCCAGTTCTCCCGGCGCATACGCCACGGTCGTCGATTTCAAGTCCGCCCCGGTCTTGGTTCTAACTATCTCCACCAAGTCGATTATCATCTTGTTGACTGTGGAATCCGCAAGACCTTGCGCCACTGGAGCGATGAACACTTTCTGCTGAGACAAAGCCGCCGCCGAAACCATAATTAAAGCCGCGACCATCGCTATCATAGTCATTCTTCGAGTTTTCATGGCAGGAAGTCCTCCTTGTCAATTAATGCCGTCAAACCGAGTGTTCTTACAGAGGCATGTTGAATCTATCACCCTCGAAGCCGAGTGTCAACCCGCCGCCGTCCGCGCGGCGCGATTTATTTATTAGCCAGATAAGTTATCCCCGACAGAACAATGTCTCCTACGCATATCTCGATGTCCGCGCGCCGCCTGACCTCCGGAACCTGTTCAAACTTCTCTAATTCCCTAATATCGTCGCCTGTCAACCCCAGAAGTGCCATCCCCTGAGTCGTCCCCTCAGCGTCCTCCCGCAAAAAATGAAATCTCTTGCCATCCGCCTCTCCCCATCCCCTGCTGTGCCCTCTTGCCGTCGCAGGAACCATTGCCGCCGCCCGCCCTATCCTGCCCGATAGAAAAGCCGGGTCCATCAGCGACCCGCACACGAACACCCTTTCCGCGCTCTCCCTCGGATCCACAAATTCCCCTTCGGGATGAAAAACCACAGCGAAGATTTCCTTTATCAGCGTTGCTTCAAACATTACATCCCCTCCCGCGCTCAACGGCGCTCAGTTCGCGCGCCTACAGTTTCTCAAGAATACTTTTGAGCCTTCTCTCAGTCCATTCAAGCACCTCTGCCATCGCGTCCGCTCCGTCGTCGTACACTCCCGCAAGCGGAAAATCCGCCGCCGAATCAAAATCAAACAGCGTCTCAAACAATCCCCTCGTCACTTCATCCGGCGCTCTCCGGCGCGACAACGGAACCATCATTTTCTGAAACAGCGCCGCCTTCTCATAGTCCCGAAAAACATTCTCTTTGAGCCAATCTGTCAGCGGCCTCTCCTCCGTCCTCCGCTTCCCCGGACAAAAATCCATATCCTCCGCGAACGCGAATACTTCGCCCCTTGACGCGTCATGATAGTGGATCACCGGAAACAGACGGCATCCCGCAGGCCGCGCGGGATGAACCGAACACAGCCGCCCGTCCAGAAAAGGGCATCCCCCCTCGCCCATGCGGATAAGACATAAAGGATACGCCCCGTACTCCGCCCGTTGTTCGAGAATAAGATATTTATCTATCAGTTCGCGCGTCGGCCGCTTAAAATGCGCCCTCAGCTTTAGCATGTCCACTGTGTTGAGAAATATTTCCAGACCGCTCGCGCAACATACCCCGCAGCATTCGCATTCAAATGCCACAGAAGAATCAGGAGCCAGAAATCCCGTCGCGCCGTCCATGCGAAAATTCTAGCGCCGCCTCGCCCGCTTGGCATGCAGAACCGGAATTAGAATCCGCGCTTTTAATTTGATGTATATACCGATGAATAATGCCTATCTAGAAAACATCTAATGCGCGATGAGGAATATGCCTTAAACCTTTGTCATTTATCGAAATCTACCGTCACATTCGCGGGGGCGAACAGAAACACTTGGCTGCCTATCTCGCGCGTAGTCCCGTCCAGCGCGAATGCAACTCCGTTTAAATAGTGTATCGCCCAAATCCGCTCTTCCGGGGTCAACTGGCTGAAATTGACAATAGTCGGATTTCCGTCTTTCAGTTCTTCTGCGGCAATTTTAGCTTCGTCGAAATTGCGCGGGGACATCGCTATTATTTCGTCCCTGTAAAAAGTCTGATCGGCCATCTGTTCATCCCCGCCTTTCGGGCGATATTTCTTATTAATATAATCCGCCGGGCGTGTGTTAAGTTGCAGGATTAGACAAAAAACCGCTTGATTACAGCGCGGCCTCTGCCGCCTGAAACGCCTTCTCCACCGCCTCCTGAGGAGTTTCCGCGTCGACGAACAGAGCGTCGTCGCACCCCATCTCCTTCAGCCGCCAGCTCTTTAAGGCCACAACCGGCCGCCCCGACTTCAGCGCAAGAGCTATCTCCGACAGCGTGCCGTATGCCCCGCCCACCGCTATCACCGCCTGAGACGTGAGAACGTTGACAAGATTTCTGGCATGCGACATTCCGGTCACTACCGTAATAGAAATATAAGGGTTTGCGCTGTCAGGGCTATGCCCCGGAAGTATGCCGAGCGTCACCCCCCCGGCGAGAGCCGCGCCCTTCGCCGCCGCCTCCATTACTCCACCCAGACCGCCGCACACCAATATCCCGCCGCGCCCGGCTATTCCTCGCCCGACGGCTTCGGCCATTTCCAATTCATCCGGGGCGGCGTCCCCCGGCCCCATCACTCCGATTCTAACAGCGCGTTTCATGTTTCCGCCCCCGTCATATAAGAGAAGACCTTAGCAGGCATATTTTACCACATATTTGTCAATATCGCGCGAGCGCCCCTTCCATAATTCGCTTATCAGCGCTAAAATAGCATTTGAAAGATGCCGCCGATTATGACATTCTTTGACGCCGGATACAGAGAGGTCCGAGAGAAGGCGCTTCGCGTCGGGGAGTCGCGCGCTCAGTCTTACCGCACCGGCAATATGGCTCTTGTGCCTGAACGCTTGGTAAGATGCGTGTGGTACGACCAGCGGCTGGACGCGACCCGGCTTAAAACTGCCGACGGCAGACGCGTCCGCATACTGTCTCAAGGCGAGTGGAACAGCGGCGCGGGACCTGATTTCTTCGACGGCGCTTTTATAATCGAGGGCGAGGAGCTTGCCAGAGGCGACGTCGAACTTCATGTGCGCTCCGCCGACTGGCGCAGACACGGCCATGACCGCAACCCCGCTTACTGTTCGGTCGCTCTACACGTAGCCCTCTGGAACGACTATCCTGAGCCATTCGTCCTCAACTCCAGAGGCGAGGCGATTCCTCAGATAATCCTCGCGGACTTTCTTGAATCGGACATCGAATCGCTTGAAAACGACATCGACATGGAGAACTATCCGTACAACTGCGACAGCAAAACAGGCCTGTGCAAAAAGGCGGTCGAGCATAATCCGGATGGTTTCGCCAAACTGCTTGAGATGGCGGGCCGCGAACGGCTGTTTTCCAAATCAACGAGGTTCCGACTGGAACTGAGAAAACGCGGCTTCGACGAAGTACTATACATGGGCACGATGAAGGCGATGGGCTACAGGCACAACAAAGCGCCGTTCAGACGACTGGCCGACGCCGTTCCCCTGAAAGCAATAAGGAAGGCTCTCTCCGCCTCTCCGGCGCTCGACAGGGGCCTTGTCCTTCAGTCTCTTTACTTCGGCGCTTCAGGGTTGTTCTCAAACATCGAAGCCGAATTGTGGGACGAAGAAACAAGGGCGTACTGCGCGGCGATAAACGAGGCATGGGTGAAACACGGGCATCTCGTACGAGGCCGCCTCGGACGCGCCGACTGGACGATGAAAGGCGTCCGGCCGGCGAACTTCCCTCTGCGTCGCATGGCCGGAGCAGCCCGCCTTGTTGCAGAAAAACTCGACGCCGACCCTGCCGCCGCCGCTATTGGTTTCGCTGAAAAAATCAAATCCGCGCGCGATATCAAATCCATGAAGAAACTCGCCGACGGCATATCCTCCATTTTCCGGGTAGAAGCCGACAGATATTGGTCTCAATACATGGTTCCCGGCGGCAAACGCCTCGATTCCACCCCGCCCCTCATCGGCAAACCTCTGGCGGATTCCATTGTCCTCAACATCATCATCCCCGCGTTGCTCTGCCGCGCTCTAGAACAGGATGACTCCGTTCTGCGAGACAGGCTCATCGATTTGTACTCCGTGTTCCCCCGACTGGAGTCCCACGGCATCGCGAAGATAATGTGCCACAGACTATGGGGGTCCGAAAAAGGAGACCGCGACATCCTATCCGTCGAGATGCGAAGACAGGGACTCATCCAACTGTTCTTCGATTTCTGCGACGAAAATATTCAGGATTGCAAAAAGTGTTCCATGCGGAACATGCTGGACTTCTCCGCCTGACAGCCGCCTCGCCAAATGAGCCAAACTATTGTGCGGGAGCGCCGTCCGTTATAAAATGATGAAAATCGGGGAAAGCGGATGCGTTCATCGGCATTGGCATATCTATCAATAGCGCGGCAGGTGTTGCTCGCGCCTGTGTCTTTCTTCAGGGGCATGTCCATTACCGAGGGAATAAGGCAGGCGACTTATTTCGCGCTGCTCATTTACTACTTCAGATGCGCGTTCTTTTTCATCGGAAGCTACCGTCAGGGCTATTTCTTCGACCCGCGTTTTCAGGCGATAGCCCCGGTTTCCGCCGCCGCCATCATAGCGCTATCCCTGATCCCCTTTCTGCTTCTGCTCATTCTTTACTCTCAGTCGATTTTCCTATATCGGATCGCGAACTTTTTCGGCGGCACGGCCAACCTTGAGGCCGCGTATAAAATTTTCGCCTTCGTTCTGTTCCTTTCTCTTTTCCAGTTCATACCCGTGATCGGAACAATAGCCCACATTTACGCCATAGTCCTTCTGATTATCGGGGTAAGAGAAGTCTTTAACGTGGACTGGATATCCTCGGCCCTTGCTCTTTTCTTTTCATTCGTGTTTACTGCCGTCCTTTACCTTCTGTTCCTGTTCCTTCCCGCATATCTGCTGAAGCTTGTGTTCGTGTCGATATAGAATCCCAATTTCACAGACATAAAAAAACTCCCTTCGAGTATCGAGGGGAGCTTCGAAATTGCAAATCCTTTTTTCTATACGGCGTCCTAAATGATGCTACTCCACATTCATTATCGTCGGGGTGATGATTATCACGACTTCAGAATCCGTGATTTCTTTGTATTTGCGCCTGAAAAGCGAGCCGATCACCGGGAGTTTTGAAACTAGCGGCAGTGACACTGAGGTGAGGCTTTCACTGGATCTGACCATGCCTCCAAGAATGATGGGCTGGCCGTCCTTGCACTTCACCTCTGTATTTATCTCCCGCGTTCCAAGTATAGGGCCTTCAATGCTCTTAATCTGGTTGGCTGATATGGAGATGTCCAGCACGACATAGTCGTCAACAAAATGAGGCAACGCGGTGAATGTGAATCCCTCCGTCGCATACCTCGTCTCCTGAGTCTGCATCGTGGTTCCGTCTTCCCGGGTGGCTGTTCCGTAAACGATGTAAGGCCGCTGGTCAGAAAAATCGAATGAGACCGAAGAGCCTTCTGGAGCAATCATGGTCGGGTTGGCCACAACGCGTCCGTTGACCTTCTCGACAGCGACCTGAAGAGACGAGGCGAATGAAGCGACGTGGTTCGTAAGAGTGTTGTATATCATGAACATGCCGCTCATCTGATCAAGGTCCGGCGCTCCTCCGTCGATGAATGTCGTGTTGTCGTCTTCGCCGCCTCTGCTAAGCGAAAAATCCCCGTATGATTCGGCCACGTCTCCGCCTGTTACGAATTTGCCGTCCGCCGCCACGTAAGCAAGCTTATATGTGTCAACATCCGTCTGCATAAGCTCGACAATCTGAACGTCGAGTTTAAGCTGCGGATACGGCTTGTCTATTCCGGCGATGATTTTTTTGATTATTTCCATTTCCTGCGGTCGGGCAAGAATCATCACCGCATTCTGCTGGGTGTCCGGGGTGATGACCCACTTGTGGCCTTGAGAAGGATTCTCTCCGCTCAGCCTCTCGCCTGATCCCACCAGCTTGGCAGAAGGCATCGCAAAGAAGCCTCCGTCCACCACGCCTTCCTTGTACGGCTTCGATTGCATTATGTTGTCGACCAACTGTGCCGTTCTTATGGAATACACGTATTTCAGCTTAATCGTCTCTAGTGAATATGTGTCGAAGACGCTGGTGTCCACCGCTTTGAGAAGATCGACAACCCTCTCCATGAACTGTTTCTGGGTGGATATCACAACTGAGTTAGTCTGATACTCATAGGAGAATTTTGTAATTCTGTTCATATTGCCTGACTGGGCTTCCGACCCGAGTCCGGGCTGCTTAACAAGATTGTCGAGAAATTTTGATTCCATCAAATCAGTCACGCTTAGATATTTCAACTTCACCACTCTCGTGATGTACTGTCTGTCTTCGACATCAAGCCCGCCCAGAATCTGCATCAAGCGCTCGTATCCGGATTCGCTCCCGGTGTATGTTATCGAATTGGTCGGCTCGCTGAACAGCAAGTTGTTATAGTATTTCTCAAGAGGCTCGATAAATGACTGGTTGTCCGAGCCGTATAGGTCCCTTATGCTGATGTATTTGAGCGGTATGGTCTTGATAATCGTGGCTCGGAAAGGAACATCGATTCCCTGAATAAGGTTATAGAACCTGTTATATATTTCCTCTTCTCCGACGAATATGATTGAGTTGCTATGAAAATCCAGAGTTACGGTGTTTATGGCGACCTCGTTGGCGCTGTTGCCTGAATACATGGATGGAGCTTGTCCCGCAATTGACAGCCCTCCGAAATACGGATTCACCGTCATCTGCCGCAGTTCGGTAGCAAAAGTTCCTGTGGAATCCAACTGTATGTACTTCAACCTTATTATCTTCGTCACTTGCGACGTCTTCTTAGTAATTTCTCTGACCGGCACATCCAGTGTGGCGATAAGCTCTCTTGCCCTGCTTAGGTCTTTTTCGATTCCTCTCATGAACAGAAGGTTGGCTGAAGCGTCACAGGTGACATCTGGGGCGACTGCTTTAATTTTTGTGACCAGATCGCAAGCGAACGAGTGCCTCGGCTGCACAACCACGAAATCCGTCGGGGTTGCGGTGTCCTTATAGACGCTTGCCGTGTCTTGCGTGATCACTCCTTTTTCAGCGGTCGATCTTGTCATAATCGCGTAGTAGTCGCCGAATTTTCTCCACGACCAGTTGTTGGAAGATGTGATAATGTCAAGCGCGTCTTCAAGCGTGATGTGCGAAAGAGTGATGGTGATTCCCGCGTTGGCTCCCGCGCCGCCGGTCGTCGACTGTGTCTGAACCAAAGCGGCTTCGACAACAATATTGGCTCCTCCCGCCGCTTCCGAAAGCAGCCTTATGGTCTGGGATATATCCGCGTCCTGCAAAATCACAGGTCCGACTATATAAGGCGACGTGTCCATCCCTTTGACTCTGGCCGGAACTACGAACTCGCCCGCCTTCCCCATTGTAGCTTTGGGATATGGGATCTGAGTTGTCCCAGTCTTCTGGTCGCCGGGAACTTTTATTTCGGGAGGCAGGGATTTAAATGTGTCTGGAAAAGATTGGGATTGGGATTGCGGGGAGAAAGAGAAAGAAGAAGCGGACTGTTTCGCTCCGCCGGCGTACATCTGGAATGTCTGTCCGTCTCCTGAAAGATCGAAATCATAATCCACGTTGGAGTTCAACCGCACCGTCACGAACGTTGATGTCTGAGAATTAACCGAAACTTCCCTTACGGACACTTTGTTGACGTTTCCTCTATTGACGTCCAAGTCCTGATAGGGAAGGCTTGAGCGCGTGTCATAGAATTGAATAAGCAGGTGCGGGGGAGTTTCGTACTCCTTGACCCTGTAGCGAATCTTTCCGGACGCCTTGAATTCCAAGACGACTTTGCCGTCCTGCTCGCGGAAATTGACTCTGTTCAGCTCGATGACGGACTGCGCGAAAGCCGTCGAACCTGCCAATGTCGCGAGCATCGCCAAAGCGATTGTTTTCAATATGATTTTCATATTTTCAGATCAATCCTGCCTTTCGCTTGTTTGTTTCTCCTGCGCCTGAAGGTAGTCGTTGAACGTTCCGGGTCTGCTCTTTTCGCCTTCTTCCCCTTCGATCTCCGTGCCGAACTTCTGTTCCAGATATTGTTTGTAAAGGTCGTTGATATTCAACCCCGGCAGTTCGGGATACATCGCTTCTTCGGGAAGAGTGGCGATCCTTTTTCTGGTGAACATAGTGAGTTGAACCTGCCGGGCGTCTTTTTCAAGCAAAACTTCGTATTGAGATATTTTTTTGACGACAGCTTCATTCTCAAGGATGTCGCCTTCGCGTACTATTTTGATGAGTTCGCCGACCTCGACCATTGCGATCTGGCCTGTAGGGGTCATGGCAGTCCCAATAACCCTGAACTTTTCCGGGTTGCTGCGCTTCATCACATCTATCGGACCGCCGGTCATTGTGACGGGAACGAACGGGTCCATTCTTCCCGTGTCTTTTCTAAAATTCGGATAAATCATATCGAAACCGGCCTGCTTGATCAGTTCCGAAGCGGCGTCGTCTTTCTGCTCTTCAGGTTTCTTTTCCGACTGCTCGCCGTCTTTTTCCGGATCCCAGTCAAGGCTTCCGGTCTCTCTTAGAGGAGAGCCTTCGTCCGGTCTTCTGGAAGAGGTCACGCCTCTGTCCCTAGAGTCTCTCGACGCGCGGGGGGCGGAGTCTCTCTTCTGATCCGTCTTTGCCGCCGGCGCGGAGGGTTTTGCGGCCGGAGTCCGCGACGAACAACCGGACGCCATAAAAACCAGAATTAAACAGGCTGCAAAAACCGCCGATGCCGCCGAGCCTCGCATTATTCTTTTCATTTTTGCCGGTTTAGGCAGTGTCATTGATCAAACTCCGGCTGTTGCTGTTTCTGTATGTAGAATGTCAACGGCATATCCACTTTCAACATCACATGTTCGCCTATTTCAATTTCCTGTTCCGCTCCGCCGTCTACTGAGTCAATCTTTCCGGGAGACAGCGACAAGCTGTCCACGACGACGAGTTTCGGGAAAGTCGTCAGCTCATTCATGAAGTTGTGCAAATTGCGGAACGTCCCTGAAGCTTTGAATTCTATATCGCTCGTGGAGTATTCTTTCTTTTCGTCGAATTTGATTTTTGCGGGATCCTTCGTCGCGGCGGCCGGCGCGGGTCTTGAAGCGCCTTCTCTGGCCACGCTGCTTTTCGATCCTTTTCTTCCTTTGGTGGACGGTTTTAGCGATTCCACGTTCATGTTGGTGGCTTCCGCCAGATTCTCCACAAGCACCAGCACGCGAGGTATGAACACATTTTCCGGAAAAAATCTTTCGATTCTCACGATCTCGGATTTCAGCCGCGCGATTTCCTGTTTTGTCTCCTCGAGCAGTTTCTGTGTGACTTGTATTTCTCTCACTTGTTTTTGTTTTTTCGCGACGATTGTTTCCAACTCCGTTATTCGCGCCTGCCTCGGCTGATAGTAATAAATGAAAAACACCGCGCCGAGGGCTATCTCGGCAATCAAGCCGATGATTATGAGAAGGTTTTTATTAGCCGACAGCGAGCCGATTTCCATTATAAATCCTCTGGCGAAAGTTCGTCTTTGTCTTTTCTGCTTTTAGAGTCGTCTTTGGCGCCGCGCCGCGCCGCCGCCTTGGCCGAGGCGGCTCCTTTTTCTTCTTCCTCGGACTTGGCGTCTTTTGCCGAAAGCTTCATGTCTCCGGTGATTTTAAACGATTTCGCAAACGAGTCAGTTTCCCCGCTTTTTGAGCCTGATTTCTGAGCGGTCGCCTGTTCAAGCGTTACGGTCGTCACATAGGGTATGGAATTGAATTGAAGCATGAAGAAACCTATTGAAGAATAGCTGAAGGTTTTTCCTTCAAGGCTATACGCGCCGCTTCTTTCTCCTTCAAACTTCGTGAGCCACACGTCTTTGGGAATCTTGGCTCTCACCTCGTCAAAAAAGTCGACCCACTGTCTTTGGTTGCTCGATATGCTGTTGACGAAATCGCGTTTGCCCTGCAGATAGTCTTTTTCGGCTTTTGCCTGTTCGAATGCGTCGAGCGTTTTTTGAAAATCCCTCAGCTTGAAATCTAGGTCTCTTATTTCGGCTTCAGCGGCGCTGATTCTGTCGCTGGTGACATACATGACGCCCAGAACTCCCGCCGCCAAAACTATCGTGAGCAATATCAGGGGCCAGAGTGGCATCTTAAAGCCTTCTCCAGCTTCTATCAGAACCTTGGGTTGCAGGTTTACTCTAATCATCCGGTCAATGCCTCTCCGCTAGCTCAGGGAACCGGCCTGAGTCGCGCTTCCGAACTCGTATGTCGGCTCGACAGTGACGTTCAGGCAGTGTCTTCCGAGAAATTTCTGAGGCATCTGCCTCATCGCAAGACCTAGGGCCACGCCCATGTACGGAGCCATCTTCGCGACCGCTTCGTCCTTCATGTCGCCGATGTAAAAAATGTTCTTCAGAGGGTTGGCGTGCGCCACCGGTATGCCGAGGTCTTCCTCGAAGAACGCCGCGACGCCCCTCAGAAGCGAGCCGCCGCCGGTGAGGAGTATCTTGGTTACTCCCTCGCCCCGGTACTTGGAAGTGTAGTACGCCAGAGACCTTCTGATTTCTAGGGCGAGGGTTTCGATGTGCGGACGCACCAACTCGTGCGCATCCCTCTCCTCTTCGGTAATCGGCGCCCTCTCTTCGTCGATGAAAGCGACGGCTTTTTCCCTCTTCAGTTTCTCAGCTTCAAGATATGTCAGCCCGTAACCCGACTCTATCGCGTGGGTTAGAGTGTCGCCCCCGACCGCAAAGACTCGGGTGAATCTTAAAACGCCGTTCTTCAATATATTCAGGCTCGTCGATGTCGCTCCCATGTCTATCAGCAGAAAGGTCTGAGTGAAAGTGTCCTGATCGTCGAATAGGGACGACTCGACCACAGAGCGCAGCAGCACGAACGGGTCCACGTCTATTTCTACGGATTCAAGCCCGGCCACATGCGCGGCCTCTATCCGCCTCTGGACAGCTTCCCTGTGCGCCGCCACGAACAACACGCTTGTCTGCTTCACATCTCCCTGCTGCATTTCTCCCAGCACTTCGTAATCGTATTCCATCTCGTCAAGCGGGAACGGCAGGAACCTTTCCACTTCGCTTAACGCCGCGCCTCTTATTTCCTTGTCATTCAGATTCACTCCGGGCACGGACACCTGCCGGATAACCACCGCCCTGCCCGGCAGGGAGCAGACCACTTTCTTTTCCTTAAAGTGAAAATGCTTCACTATCTGCGTGAGGGCTTCTCCGATGGCCTCGGCGTTGTTAATCACGCCGTCAGTCACCGAACCGAGCGGTGTCGCGGCGTAGCCGACGTTCACAAGCTGGAGTCCCTGCGAACTGGTTCCCGACTGAGCCAGCTTGATGAACCGGGACCCTATATCCAACCCCAGCTTCGCCTGCGGCCCTCTGGACAATAATTTGAATTTGGCCATCTGTTCTTTCCAGTTCCGATTTACGCTGTATTATTATACAAATCACAATAATTTGTAAATTGGCATCACAAGAATATATATAAATAGCGCGCGCCGCGCCGGGATTCTTTTTCCCCGCGACTGCCGCGCTTTCATATTCTCAAGCGGGATTTTATCACGATACGCCTTATTCTTCTCTCTTTTTTTTGAAAAAACCGCGCGGCGGCTCTCTCCTGCAATTAAACATGGGAGATTTTAGCAAATTTCTTCTAGCAGAAAACCTATTCTTCGTGATTCAGTTCGAGGGCAGGAACGGCAGGTTGCCGGGGGGCGGCACCTCCATCCAGTCCAGCGGTATGCCGCCGAGTTGTCCGAAGTATTGCCTGATAACGGCGTCGTGCCTGACGGACGCATCCTGATCGAGCCGCGTATGTGTCGCCGGCAAAGCTCCCGCCGCGCCAGCAAACACATGGCCTCTGATATTGAATTCGCTGACTCTGCCCGCAAGCGCGTCCCCGCCCCCTCCGAGCCAGCACGAAAGATCGGCTATCGGGTCGTCCATGAATTCGGGGTCTTCGAGCGGCTTGCAGGTGTTTCTATAATCATACTCGTATCCGCTGTGGTTGAGAGAGCCGCCGCGCCTGCTGAACATGGCGTTCGGATCGGCTCCCGCTCCTATCCCGCCTGAATAGAATATGCCCATTGCCGCGCATGCCTCGTCGAGCGGCGGGCGGTCTTCCGGGTTCAAAGTGAAGGTAATCTCCGTGCAACCATCAATTAATCCCCCGATGCCATATCTGGATATTATATCGCCCCACACGCTCAGCCCGCCGCGCGCGAGCACGTACCCGACGCTTCTTTCATCGGTGTTCGGGTTGTACGTCAGAATGTCGGCGCGACGGTTCGGCCCCAAATATATGTTGCCGTGCTTGAATGTTTCATAATATTGAAATGGTTTGCCTTCCTGATCTTTCAAATTGTGGAGAACGGGCGGCTGCGCGCTTCCTCCAGCGACTATCGCCCCGCCATTCCATATCCTTATCGGGTCCATCGCCGGCACGACCTCAAGGAATGGCAGGAACTGTTTAAGCACGGTCGTGAAAATCATCGACGCGGCGTCCCATCCGGGTTCGAGCAGACGGAAATCCCCGCGCGTGTACAGCGTCCCGGGGTTCACCGCCGTCGCGTATGTGTTCACCGTGCCGTTGATGTCCAGATATGTGGCAAAATCTATCAACGCGTTGTTCGTCAGGTCCATCTCCGGCCACCATGGCATAAAACCGCTGATTATCGGATTGAGGACTGCAAATGCCGCGTCGCAGAGGTTGACCTCCAGCACGCCGGGGATGATGTCTATCGTCAGCGCGCCGCCAAACGCCAATCCCAGTATCCAACACAACAACTGATCCAGCCTGATTATCATGTCATATCCGCTGGACTCGTCTTTGATGATGTGTCCGTCGGAATATATGGTTCCGCCTTCGATGCGTATCCAGTCGGCCATAAACGCGCGGCCGTTCACAAGAACTTCCCCCGTCACTAGCGCCGACCCTAAATGCCAGTGCGGCAACCCTACCTTCCAAGAGGGCACGCACAATTCTTCAGGATTCGGCATTCCTAACAAGTCAAAAAACCATTCAAGCGGGCATATCTCATCAACCTTCATGCAGTATATCCCGAGCTCTCCGTCCTCCGCGCCGCAACTGTGATACGGCGTCCTGAACCCGACTCCCATCACTCCGTCTATGAACACGAAATCCCTGAACTCGTGCCTGCCCATGAAGGCGAACGCGTATCTGTTCTCGTTCTTTCCGACACAACACGACACGAAGCTGTCCAGACTGATTCCGCCCGTGACAACGCAAGCCAGACACCCTATGTCGAAGTGCGG
>Ga0209311_1001113_pt1 | contig 22496 bp, 29 predicted proteins | sample AD_UKC045_MetaG_FD_184417 | JGI IMG/M metagenome (GOLD analysis project Ga0209311, IMG submission 184417) | Active sludge microbial communities of municipal wastewater-treating anaerobic digesters from USA - AD_UKC045_MetaG (SPAdes) (version 2) | ecosystem: Engineered > Bioreactor > Anaerobic >... | reverse complement strand
GATCGAATGTTTTGAAGTGCCCGGCCAGAAACTGCAGGTTGGTGAAATAACGAAACACCAGAGCGACCTCTTTTCCAGATTGGGGATCACTCCACCAACCTCGTTACAATAATCCGGGAATTCAGGTTATATGACATTCGGCAAAAGCGCAATCTTTCTTTTTACATTCAGCAAACACCCAAGATATTGCTTGTTCTCTCGGCCAATATGACATATATTTAGAACCGAATATTGGTTTTATTGGAGGATGAGCTATGGACTATCTGGTGGCAAAATCGTCGGTCAGCATCACAGACCTGAAAAAGAATCCCTCTGCCGTCATCAAGGAAGCGGAGGGGGCGCCGGTGGTTATTCTCAATCACAACCGGCCTTCCGCCTATATTGTGCCGGCGGAGACCTTCGAGGCCATGCTGGAAAAGCTGGACGATCTGGAAATTAAAAAAACCATCCGCAAGCGACGAGGCGAAAAATCCGTTCCGGTCTCTCTTGATGCCTTATAACCTCACCTTCAAGGAATCGGCCTTGAAGGAGTGGGGCAAACTGGACAGGCCGATTCGAGAACAATTCAAGAAGAAACTGGCGAAGCGGCTGGAACGTCCGCGCGTGGAAACGGACAGGGTCAGCGGTATGGATGACGCTTACAAGATCAAGCTCCGTGCCGTCGGTCTGCGGCTGGTTTATGTTGTGGAAGAGTGCACGAAGACCTTGACGGTCTATGCCGTGGGGAAAAGGGATAAGAAGGAGGCCTACCGCAAGGCTAAAGATAGGATCAATATAACGTAGCAATATCCTATTGGAAATGGTTCTCAGTTAAGAGCACAAAATGACGGAGATGGCATGGATTGGTGGATTGTAAAACAACTGCGAGCACAGATCTTAGAGGACTTGCGCGAATTTGTCCCACAGGGCTATTTTGAGAGTGAGGTTGAGAAATTCTATCTCAACGACGGGATCAAAAAAGGGGACTCGCTACCTCTGATTTCCCTCCAATTACCGCCAATGGGTATAAATAGGGTAGAAAAAAGAAAAAGGGGCTAACCATTTATTGGCTAACCCCTTGATATTAATGGTAGCGGGGAGAGGATTCGAACCTCTGACCTTTGGGTTATGAGCAGAATAGTAAGAATATAGTAACATAAACATAATTTGAGGTTATCTCAAGTCGATCAAGAGGTTATGATTACTTCTTGGGTTTCACCATAACACAGGGAAAAATGTTTTTGAGGGGGTTACGTTAGAAATCCGTTAGAAACATTTTTTCTACAGATTTTCCAAAACAACCCAAAGGTCATTATTCGCAGCGGACGGTGAATCAAAACCAAATCAACAGAAAAGGCATCCCGCGTTTTACATGGGGTGCCTTTTCATTAGCTGCTGCGCATGTCATTGCTGGTGCATGTAAATTCTCAAATGATTGTATAGGTCGGTCCCGACACTCTCCCCTCTTTATCAACCAAATATCTAAATATTTACGCTTGACGTAAAACGTAAACAAGTGTAACCTGCAAGCCATGATTCGATCATTTGCCTGCAAGCATACCGAAAAGCTTTACAACGGTGGAAGAGTGCCCCGTTTTCAATCCATAATGCAGCAGGCTGAGCGTCGATTACAGATACTCGACAGCGCCACATGCATCGAGGACCTGATGAATCTTCCCAGTAATCGCTTTGAATCACTGGGAGGAGACCGGACCGGCCAGCAGAGCATCCGCATAAACCAGCAGTGGCGTATTTGCTTCGAATGGCGGGAAGACGGTCCATACAACGTAGAAATCGTAGATTATCATTGAAAGGAGGAACGCCATGAACGCTATGCGCCCCATACATCCCGGCGAAGTGCTGAAGGAAGAGCTTGCCGAAATCAACATGACCGCCAATGCCTTTGCCAAGGCACTGCACGTGCCGGCCAACCGGATAACAGCCATCCTGAACGGTACCCGCTCTATTACCGCCGACACCGCGCTGCGCATTTCCATTTTTTTCGGAACCACGCCGGAATTCTGGCTGAATCTTCAGACAGCGTATGATTTGAAGGTGGCAAAAAATTCTGTCGGCGAAAAGGTAAAGCAAGAGGTCAGATCTTTTATACCTGCCATACCTTGCCTGAAACACGCCTAAATAACGGTGCATTGGCGTCACCCAATGCGCCGTTATGTCTTTTCCGGAAGTATCGCCGAGATCATTTTTTGTTTCAGAACGGGACATCATCGTCCTCGTTAAATAAGGAAGTCCGTTCCGATGGCCCATCCCCTTCCGGCTTGGACTGATTTCCGTTCCTGCCGCCCAGGAGTTCCAGTTCCCTGGCCCGGATCTCTACGATGCTCCGGTTGAAGCCCTCTTCGCCCTGCCAGGTGCGCTGTTGAAGCTGGCCGTGGACGCCGACCTTGACGCCCTTAGTGCAATATTCGCCGACTATCTCCGCCAGGCGCTGGAAGGCCGTCACCCGAAACCAGTGGACCTTCTTGACCTTCTGGCCGTCCTTGCCCTTGTAAATTTCATTGACCGCAACGGTGAAGCCGGCGACGGGGACGCCGCTCGCGGTATACCGGATTTCCGGATCCTGCCCCAGATTCCCTACGATAGTCACTGTGTTGATCATGATTCATTCCTCCTCTCTTGTTCGTTGCTGTCGTTGTCATTGTTTTCCCTTGCCTTGATTCTCATCGCTTCCTCCGCTTGTTGGGAGATTCTCAGAGCCGCATTCATCCCCCAGACATGGGTGTTGATGATTTCATCCCAGAGCTCCAGCTTTCGGTAGAACTTGTCGTCTGGATTCGGGTCCTGGCCCGTGATGGCGCAATTGAGACAATGTTCGATATAGGGTGACAGTTTCTTCATAGCCGACCTCCTCAAAGTATTTTGCCCTGTGACAGCTCTGATGAAATTTATTTAAGGAGGGGCGTCATGCATGTGTCGCCCCGACGAGGAGAGAAAGAAATGCCCGCAGCCTCATGTCTCCGACTTCAGGAGGTGACAGGAGGCGATAGGGCAATACCATTCAGAGAAGCCCTGCTTCCGGGCGTCCGAGGGAAGCGAGGCCGGCCGGATGCGGGCAGAGTTTGAATAAAGACCGGAGGGACGCGGCAGTCACGGCGCAGCAAGTGTCTGCTGCCTCCCGGAGCACCAGCAGGAAAAGCAGCCGGAAGCCGTGTCCCGTTCCTGGCGAAGCGCGGTACGGGTCACGGCGAAGGCTGTGATAACGGCCGGCCTGGGCAGTCTGAGCGGAGCGAAGTCTGCCGGGCCGAGGCGAAAAGATAGAAAAGGTTCGATAAGTCGCAGGGGCGAAGCAGTCGCCGCGCAGCGATCGTCTGCGACGCCCCGGAGAGAAATAAGAAGGCGGCCCGAAGCCTCCTGTCGCCGTCAGGCGTCAGGGGCAAGCGGGCGTACTGTAAACACTTGAAAGTGAGCCCGGCTTCCGAGCGTCTGAGCAAAGTGAGGTCGCATGGTAGCCGGTGCGAACGAAGAAAGAAACAGGAATTCCAGAGTCGTGACAGTCCCGTCGCGAAGCGAGGGGCTGTGACGGCTCTGGGGCACAACGAAACAAGGGGGAGCCCCTGGGGGCGGATGGGAGCGGGCCCGACAAGCCCGATGAGGTGATGCGCAGCATGACACCATCGGGCGAAGGAGACCGCCAGGGCGGGCGGGGGATAAGGATGGCGGTGTAGATTGTCATATTATGTGGTTAAGAAAAGGGGTGTTATTTTCAGAATAGATTGACAGGTCGGTTGGGATTATCGGATTAGATGAACCTCTCGGGAGAGAGGTTTTTTTATGGAAGGGCGGTGGACTTTTCGGAAGAGACACCGCCCTTGGCTCATAGAGAAGACAGTGAGAATCCCATATGAGGTGTGGAGATGGTAATCAGTGTTCCGTGCGAGGTCAAGGAGATTTTTGAGAAGGGGCGGGAGTATGAGTGGTCAAGGCCGGAGCGTTGTCCCTGCTGCCGTGCGAGTCATGTATGGGGACATGGATTTGTGACGGCGTATTTTGATGGGGTTTCCGGGTTTGTATATTTAAGGCGTTGGCGGTGTCCGTCCTGCCGGTGCGTGATACGGATGAGGCCCTGCGGGTATTTTCGGCGATTTCAGTCATCTGTGGCGGAGATTCGCTCCAGATTGTCCTTCCGATTGATGGAAGGACGTTGGGCGCCCGGGAAGTCCTCTCCTTGCCAAGGTCATTGGTTGAGGGCGTTGAAGAGGAGGGTTTGGGCATACTTGGATAACACCTGGAAGGGGAATCTTCTTGACGCCTTCGATTATTTGATGGGCGTCGGCCGGATCCCCGTGAGCCGTTCCATATAGCCTGCCGGATGCCGCCGTTTTGACGGACCCTACCGAAGGGTTCAGTCGCCGGAAGAGACGTTCCGTTGTAGAGGTCTTCAAAAACCAAGAAAGGAGATTCTCTGTGACGGAAGAAGAAAAGAAGCGGGTGGCGGTCTTTCGATTCGGTGTGATTTACGATCTGATCAACGGGGGCGATCTGGAAAAAGGGCAGCATGCCCAGTTGCTCCGGCAGAAGTGCGCCCGGAAGTGGGAGATCCCCCATTCGGGGAAGACCCGGATCGGCCGCAGCACCATTTTGCGGTGGATCCGGCTGTATCGACTGAGCAACGGGAAGATTGAATCATTGTATCCCGATGATCGTTCCGACCGGGGCGAGAGCCGGGTGCTGGATGGTGAAACGGCGCTTTCCCTGATCCGTTTGCGGCAGGGGATGCCGCAAGCAACGGCGGCGGTTCTGATCAAAACGATGGAAGAGCGGGGGATGGTGGCTCCGGGGAAGAAGCTGCATCTCTCTTCGGTTTACCGGTTCCTCCATCGGCACGGCATCATGAAGGCCAAGGGGCGTCAACCGGAAGACCGTCGCAAGTTTGAGTCGGAACTGCCCAACGATATGTGGCAGTCCGATGTGATGCACGGACCGCTGGTCGAAGCGGGGGGCAAGATGAAGAAAAGCTATCTCATCGCCCTGCTCGATGACCATTCCCGGCTGGTTGCCCATGGGGAGTTTTATCTCGCGGAGGGCATCTCGTCCTATGTCGACGCCTTGGAAAAAGCCCTGCTGAAGCGGGGGCTGCCGCGGAAACTATACGTGGACAACGGTCCCGCCTTTCGTTCCCTTCACCTGGATCATATTGCTGCCTCCCTGGGCATTGCCCTGATTCACTCTAGGCCGTACAAACCAGAAGGGCGGGGGAAGATCGAACGTTTCTTTAGGACGGTCCGGGAGGAGTTTCTCACCGGATTCAGGGGCGGCGCCCTAGCTGATCTGAACGAGGCCTTCGACGCCTGGCTGACCGATGTCTATCATGCCCGGAAGCACAGCTCCACCGGACAGACCCCGTTTGTACGTTTTACCGCCAATGTCGCCTGTCTGCGGGCCGCCCCGAAAGATCTCCGGGATCATTTCCGCAAGGTGGCGAGACGCAACGTGGCCAAAGACAGGACCCTGACCCTCGACGGGAAACTCTATGAAGCCCCCGTGGCGCTGATCGGCAGGCGGGTGGAGGTCCTGTACCATGAAAACGACCCGGACCGGATAGAGATCCGCTCGGAAAAGCAGTCATACGGAATCTTCATGCCGGTGGATATCCATGTGAATTGCCGGGTCAAGCGATGCGCCGACAGGACCGATCTGGCCGTCGCTGAGGGTCGCTCTTATCAGGGAGGACGTCTCTGGTCCGGCAGAGGGGAGGTTCCCCATGAATGATTCCTATCGCACTTTCTTCGGCCTGACGAAAGAACCCTTCAGCGCCGAACTCGGCATCAAGGAGCTCCTGGAAACTCCGGATCTTAAAGCGGTCAAAGACCGTTTCGACTATGCCGTTCGTCTGGGCGCCGTGGCCCTTGTCACCGGGGAGATCGGCAGCGGCAAGTCCACCGCTTTGAGATATGCCGCCGGTCATCTGCACACCTCCGAGTATTGCACGCTCCACGTCACGGCCACTTCGGGATCCATCACCGAAATCTACCGTCAGCTTCTCGATGAGTTGGGCGCCAGCAACGTCAGTTTTTCCCGGGCCCTCCTGCTGAAGCGCATCCGCAGTGAAATCATGGAACTTGTGCAGGGCAAAAAGATCAATGTCGTTCTGTTGATCGACGAAGCATCCCTGCTGCGGCTGGAGGTGTTGACGGAACTCCATACCCTCTGCCAGTTTGAACAGGACTCCAAACCCTGGCTCCCCTTGATCTTAGCCGGGCAGTCCAATCTCGTCGATAAGCTGATGTATCGGACCTCCCTGCCCCTGGCATCGCGCATTGTCGCCAGAAGCCATCTGGAAGGCGTCAACCGGCAAGGGATGGGAGACTATCTCAAACATCACCTGGCCATCGCCGGCGTGAAAACCACCCTCTTCGACGACACGGCCGTCACGGCCATCCATCAAGGTTCCGGTGGCCTGTTCAGAAAGGCCAATCATCTGGCCAGAGGCGCCCTTATTGCCGCCGCTCATGACCAATCCATGACCGTCTCGGCACATCATGTCCGCCTGGCTTCCACGGAAATCTTCTGATAAGAAAAGGAAAACAACATGAATCTCTATGACGATGAAATCTATGACCACAAAATGGAGGAAATCGTGGTCCATCTCGAATACTTCCTCCTCGATCTCATGCGGGTGGCGGCAAAAAGGCTCATCGACAATAACGCCGATCTCTTTGCGAACAGCCAACCGCAAACCAGTAACGACGACTTCTGATAAAAAGAGGAAGAACGGGGCGCTCACAAACAGGCGTCCCGTTCTTCCTAATCCGAAAACCGGCAATCCAGTCCCATATAATCAGACTATTACTGACCGGCTAATCTGAAAATCTACAGGCGGGATGCCTGTCGCGAGTCACAGGGCATGGCGGCTTAGCCGGTCATGTCTTGTACGCAGCTATGCAGGCGGCATGACAGCCGGAAAAGGGTTTGGGCGGGCGGGAAAAGAGATGCTGCAAACGGCGTGACAGCGTGTTTGTCTGGCGCGGTGTTTGCTCACTGCTTTAAGGGGGCGGTGGGTGGGATTAGCGTTCTTTCAGGAATTCTTCGATGGTCAAGCCGATGTCTCGGGCAATCTGACGCAACAGGATAGGTGAGATGTCTCTTCCCGGATGGCAAGGTACGGTTGTCCCTCTCCCATCCGGGTGGCGGAATTGTTTGTGGCTTCCCTTCTGGCGGGATTCGCTAAACCCCATTCTTACGAGAATAGCAATAACCTCCGCTGGTTTGAGTACAGCACGCGATCCCATGCTCAGGCCACGACCACGCTCTGCGTGCCAACAAATTCAGCCTCCAGTTCCGGCTCACCATCTTCCAAGAGCAGCTCCACGACCTCTTTCAGATTACGGTTCAACTCATCCAAGGTTTCTCCTTGGGAATGAGCGCCGCGCATTCCCGGAATGTAGCCGACAAAGAGCCCCGTATCTGGACACTTCTCGATTACGGCGGTATATGTTCTCAAATTACGCCTCCTTCTTTTTGCACGTCTATCCTGATAAAAATCGATTTGCAGTCATAAAATGTATGATAACCTCGGAAATGTCAAGAAGTAAGGAATTTTTAACACTCCTGAATTTCTGTCTGGACCAATAAGGAATCAAACAGAAACCCAGGGTTCAATGGCCCTCATGGCCGCAAGGCTGCCTGGCGATCATGATAGGCAGCCCAGATGACGATCCATTCATGCTTCCGGGGCGGATCGGCCATCTTGACCGTGCCCCGTTGAATCTTAAAGAGCCTGGCGCCCAGGGCGGCCAGATTGCCGTTGGCATTCCGGACCTGCTGCAATAGCCTCCGGGCGGAGACACTGAGTGACTTGCCGATTTCGGCCATGATCCGCCGCTCCGTTTTCCGGTACTCATACCAGAGCACCCCGGCCTGATCACGGGAGAGGCCAAGGGCATAAACCTTCTTGCCGAGAGCCCGGAGGGAATCAAGATCATTCATGCCGCGAACCTTGCCCAGCAAGGAACGATATGATCGTGATTGCCTCTCTTCCCAGGTCAATTCCATGGCCTCGGCAAGTTCATCATAACCGACGGCATGATAGGCATAGAGATCGGTGATTTCTTCCTGATAGGCCTCATCGCCATCCCCGGATAGATCGAAATCATTACCAGCGCCATCACCAATGCCGCCACGATCATCACCACCATCATCAGAGAGCGACTCACCAACCTCGTGCTCCCAGGAGACCTCCACTTCCGCCAGTTCCATGGCGAGATGCTCGAAATACACAATCGATTCCTCGATCCCCTTGGCCTTGATCCCGACGATGAACTCATTCACCATCTTCGCCGTGGCTTCGATGATCGACCAGGCATCGGCCAGGGCAACGGCCTGATGGAACGTGCAGCCGATTCTCTTCTGGATAATCTCCGGGCGCAGATGAACAGGGCAACGCGACTTGACATTGAGATGCGGCGCAACCACCGCCCCATCGGCCACCGTGCAATCCTCGAAGATGATCCGATCCAGTTGACTCATATCCCGGACATGGAACGCCATGCCGAGGTAGGCTTCTCCGAACTCCTCATGATTGAAAAGATCGATTTCAGACGACGTGGTTTTCATGATGCACCTCCTAATCTTTCTTGAAATAGGTGAAGACATAAGCCCCGGCCAGACAGCGGCAGGGGACCCAATGACCGGCGGTAAAGCGACGGAGACATTCCGGACCATCGACGGGGAAGACCACGACCGGCCGACCCCGATGGACAGCCTGACAGACGGTGAACCAGGAACCTTCGGAACAGCCGGAAACGAAGGCGACCACCCCGGCCGAGGCGCGGACGATGGAGCAATTCCGGATGAGAAGCGACCGGACATAATCCCGGCGGGCCGATGATTCCGAGGCGGAGCCCTCAACAACCTGACCGCCCAGCCCCAAGAAGCGATCCAGCCAGGGGACACAGGAAGCAGGAACCAGAGAGAGATCACCGGGCAGAAACACCGATGAACCCTGACAAGCCGAAGCCCCCCTGGAAACCAGGGAACGGAGAACAAAGAGATCCGTCCCGACGGCGCCGCCGGAACAAATCCGATGCCCCCGGGACAAAAGCAGACCTACGACGGCATCCACCCTGGAATCCCAGGACGCCGGGAGACAACGGGAACCGATGACAGACCAGATAGACATAAGACACCTCCTGATTTTTTTGACAGATAAGCGCAGGGAGGAACGAGCGTGGCGGAGACAGGCGCAGCGAGCAGAGCGGAGGGGAGTGACGACCGGAGCAACCAGAGGGCAACGAAGGAAGGAAAGACCTGGAGCGGCGTGAGCGAGCCGTCGTCGCAGCAGCGAGTGAGCGTGAAGGCAGTCAAGGGCGGAGGCAAGGAAAAGGAAGATTTTTTTCTGGTGCAGAACGTGATCGACATCGGGGACATGATAAGGAATTGTGTTGCAATTCCGTTTCGTGTCCCCGGAAAGAGAATTCACGAGCTGTGACAGAAAAAAATACGCTTTTCCGGTGGGCTGCAAGGCTTCAGCCGAAGCCCATGCCGGAGCTCTGTATTACCCTTGACGGCCGGAGCCTTTAGCCTGCGCTACAATGGAAAGAGTTAGCGAGAGGAGGTACCTTATAGAGGGCGGGTGGGTTGGGGCGTCCTTAAAAAAACGGCCGATTATCGAGGCACAATATGCAGAAGCCAAAGGACGGACATTACTGAAAACGGGATAAATATAACCGTGTTTATAAATTCGCCGCGAACCAGAAGGAGGCAGGTAATCGAATGAATAGAGAAAATGCAGGGGGCGTGACATAGCGGATGCGCCGCTATGGCGCGATCCCCTGCTTACCTCCGAGGGGTGGGCGGTCGGGAATTCCCCCGCAGGGGGATGCAAGGGGGGATAAAGGCAAAAAGCAAGGGGTGTGACAGACATCCGCCAGGTGGCTGGCGCGTTCCCTTGCCTACCACTTTGGGGGTGGTGGTCGGGGAATGAGGAGGAATTAGAGCGCCGCGCGAAGAAAAGCAAGGGCGGTGCCGGTCCATGGGGCAGCGGAATTGGATGGCGACGCCCTTGCCTGAGTCCGGCAATATGAGAATGCAGGCTGCGTGACAGGGCTGGGGCAGAGGAATGCCCTGGCGCGACGCCTGCCTACCACGAAACAAGGGCTATGCTGCGTTCTCCTGCCTTTTCACCCATCCCTTCACGTCCTTCAAGAAATCCTTTCTGAAATCTTCCGGCTCCAGGATCACAATATTCGGTATCCAGGACTTGAGGATATTGCGGATCGCCTCAAAGCGGTCTACCTGGAAGGTGACGATGAGTGACCCGTCCGGCTTTTCCTCGAGGATCTCCTGGGTAGGGAACATCCGCCGGCGCTTGAAGTAGTGGCTGACCTGGGCATCGATAAGCACCTTGACTTTCAAGTTCATATCCCCGGTCAACCAGATGTTGGCGCTCCTCTGAAGAATCGCATCGAGGTCTTGCGGAACATTCTGGCAACATATCTTCAATAATCGTATTTCGCTGATCCGGTCGAGGGCATAGCGTTTGAGTATCCCAGTGGCGGGTTCATTGCCGATTAGATACCAGAAGCCACTAAAGTAAACGACCCGGTAGGGTTCCATCTGAACAGGATGACGACCTTTACGTGCGGCATATTGAAAGGTAACCTGTTTTTTCTCCCGGACCGCCCGGACGATCTTATTTAGCAGTAAACTGTCCAAGGGTACGGCATCGTCAATCTTTACAAATACAGGCATGGAAGAAACATTGTCATACAGGCTATCCAATACACGATCCGCTGCTTTCTGGAAGGGCTGTCCCAACTGACCAATAATATTCTTTAAAGCCACCACGATAGCCAGTTCTGTTTCGTCAAAGATTTCCAGATTCTTCATTAAGTCCTTGCTCATCTTGTAGATCCCCTTCTGGACCTCATGGAGGGGGAAGGCGGATTCCTTCAGGAGCAAGAGATCCCGTTGGATAGTTCGGGGCGTCGTTTGGAAGTGCTTGCTCAGCCAGGTGCTGGATACCTGGCCCTTTTCCATGAAGATCCGGAGCATCTGGCCCAGGCGGATCAATTTCGTTTGCGCGCTGCGATCGCGGGTCATATCCTTCCCCCTCCCTATTTAAAAAAAGATCATATCCTGAAAAATAATGCGACCTGCGTATGTCGTCGAGACATTGAGTTATCAGAGGCAACCCGATAAGGTCAATACAAAAGAAAGAGAAACAATAGATGACGTTATGACAAAAATAAGAAAGGCAGGTGCACAGGATGGATGAGATGGTGAAAATCTTTGAGGATGATAATGAGGCAAATGCAATCCTCCTAATGAGCTGGTTCAAATATGCTGGATACCCAGAGAGGAAAAGTCTCTTTGGGCAACTTAAATGGTATTCAGTTTGGTGCAAAGAATCGTTCCATGAACGGATGATTATGAATATGTGTGCGGGACATGATCCGGACGCGCGAACGTACTTTGAGGAATTTTTAAGAGTAAATCTGGAATCACCCGAAACTCTCTTATCAAAATTAGGAAATAGTTAAGCACTGAAAGCCTGCTTTCATAAAAGAAGTAAGGCCGTCGATTCTATGAGGCATTGTCTGTAAAGGAGGATATTTCATGCAAGAAAAAAACAAAGGACAGAAGGAAAAAGGTCTTCAGGAGTACGGCATTATTTACGTCTCGGGAACGATCAATGAAAGCACGGCGGAATCCGTATGCAAGGAGATCATTGAATGCAACATCAAAGCGGAAGTGAATCAGATCCAGGTGATCATCAACTCTCCTGGAGGTTCATGCCCGGCAGGATTTTCCGTCATTGATATTATTGAATGGTCGCGTATCCCCATATATACGACGGGCATCGGCATGATCGCATCCATGGCCCTTCTGATATTCATGACGGGCGAAAAGGGGCACCGGGTTATCACGCCGAGAACGTCGATTCTTTCCCACCGCTATTCGGCTTTCAGCTTTGGTAACCACAGCCAGCTCATCGCCGGTAGAAAGGAGCAGGACCTGGAACACGAGCGTATCATCAATCACTACCTGTCCTATTCGGGAATCAAGAGCAGGGAGGAACTGGAGAGATTCCTTCTCAAGGATGTGGACACCTGGCTGATGCCCGAAGAAGCAATCCAATATGGACTGGCCGATGTCATAGAGCCTTTAGGAAAAAACAGGACAGCTTGAAAGGGGGGAAACAGAGAATGCACATGGCGATTACAGAAGCGCTGCCCCTGTCGCAAGCGGCACAACTTTACAAGATCGGACAGGAGAAACCCCCTGGACAAGGAATTTTACCTTTCAGCGACGATCATGACTATCTCCATTCCTTGGAAAAGGAAGCCAGTCTCCTTGTTGTAATGTCTTACGTCAGCGTTATGGGACATCCCGGTAATGAGGAAGCAGACACCAGTCTAAAAGAGCTCGGCACAATCCTGCAAATTCCGGAGGATGCAGTTACATCAGAAAATATAACAGATACATATCATAGTCTTCAGGGATTGAATCGGCTGCGTGAAGCTGCATCCAAAAGCAAAAGCATAAGCCTGGCATTCAATGACCTCTGCACCGCACATAATTTGAATGAGTTTGAGCGCAATGTTCTGATGGTCCTCCTTATGCTCTATATCAGTAGAGAGTTTAGAAAGATTATCAAGATGTGCGGCTATAAGGAAGAGGAACGAGATGACATTTTACAGATAGGGACTATTTTTTCAATCCTTTGCATTGACTTTCGCAACCAACTGTCTTCACGTCATTCTTTCAGTCTCGATGGCAAACTGGTTTCAGAAGAGCTCATTGTATTCCTCAGCCGTGTGAAGGATACGACGAATATCCTTGACGCAAAGATCTGTATTCATGAACGAGCGGCCCGGCAAATCATCGGTGACAACAACATCTATCATTCTATGTTCGGTCACATCAGTAGAGAGCGAAGCAATGTGCGGCTTGAGCAGGTCGTATTGCCGGACGGGGTCAGGGATGACATCCTCACCCATATGCGGAACTTCCTAAAAAGCAAACGGGAAAAAAGGGATTTACTGGACCAATTTTTCGGCTATGGAACAGGTCTTGTTCTTTTCTTCCACGGTCCATCCGGCACAGGGAAAACGATGTTGGCCAAAGCCCTGGCAAACCATTTCAATTGTCAGATATTTTCACTCGACACTTACAATCTGATGACGATGCCCGGTAGCTGGGAGAAAATTTTCAACAGGCTCTTTAAGGAGGCAACCTTGCAGAACGCAATTGTCTTCTTTGACGAAGCCGATGACTTGTTTGAACCGAAATCTCATCTCAGCAGAGCAATGCTGATTGAAATTGAAAAGTCCCATTGCATCACCATATTTTCCACAAACAAAGCGAATGAACTTGATCCTGCCCTTGAAAGACGCATCAGCATGAAGATCCACTTTCCCTTTCCGGACGAAAATACCCGCCATGAATTATGGAGAAAGCTCCTTCCCGATAATGTCACCTGCGCCTCTGATGTTGATCTGCATGAGCTTGCTGAGGGCTACAGATTCAACGGCGGCACCATTAAGAACACGATCTTTCTTGCAGTCAATACAATCATGAATACCAAGGGCGATAAAAGGCCGCTTCTAACAAGAACAACTCTCATTGATGCGGCAGAGATCCAGTCCCAGAGCATGATGACGGATTCACATATATGCCGCACCTATACTCCACAACCAAGAATTGCCGATTTGCCGCTGGGAGAGGAACAGAAAAGAGATCTCTATGGCATCGCAAGGGCTTATGAAAAAATGAAGAATGAGAGATTGGGATTTAATCTGCTTGTCTGCGCCAGCGACATAGACGCGGGCAAGGAAGCTGTCCAGGGACTGGCCCTTGAATGCGGCTTGAAAATCCGGGAATTTTTTTATTCCGATATTATGAACCGTGACAAGGACGATAGTATCACAGATCCTATTTCTCAAAGAAAGATGACGCCCCTGGAATATGCATTCAGCGAGAGATCAGGAAACCATGTAATGACTGTCATTTTGGATTACGGCGGATTATTCAGAAATTCTGTGGAAGATGAAACAAGTGAGTTTGGCTTCAGGAAACCCTGGTGGCTGACCATGGAGATGAAATTCAATAAGAACATGTTCTGCATGGTCACACTCCCGATGAAATCACATACCATACCCGTTGAATTCAATCTTATTTTAGAACTGGAGTACCCATCGGAAGACATGCAGGTACTTTGTTGGAAGCGATCTTTGACGGAACACAAGCTTAATGACGATGAGCTGAGAATAATTATCAAGCAATATCCGATGCACCTATCAGAAATCACTTTCATCGGACGACAGGTGTCTCTTCGGTCCATCGTACAATCCAAGGCAGACAGACCTGCATGGATGAATATCAAGGAAGTGATATCCCAATACCGAAAGAAGCAGAATGTACCTCTCCTTTTTGGGAATAGAGGCTGATGAAAAAACTAAATGATAGGAGAAATAAAATGAATAAAATTATAGCAATGGGATTTGTTGGTCTTTTAATGGGATGTCAGGGTGCGGTAGTAACAGCAACCAAATGGGGAGAAACAGCGGGTGGTCCTGGTAAAGTGGTAAAGTGCGAGAGGGCTGATCTTCGTGACAAAAGGGAAATCGATGAGACATTCGCCAGGCATAATGGGCACAAACTCGTGTACATATCTGAATACACGACTGGCAATAAACTCGGCACCGACGCTATCGTATGCTTTGAGTATGAGAAGTAACAAAAACACATCCCGAAGACAACGGAAACCGAAGAATCGTAACATAGGTTTCTGATCGAGGATATAATTATGAGCAATAGAATGAGCCTTTGAAGAATGATTAAAGAACAGGATGATAAAAATGGATTTAATGGATCGTTATGGACTACTGCAAAAGAAGGTCAGTGACCGGAAGGAATCGTTTGACCGTTTCATCAAACTCCTGGAGCATGAGACCGCCTGGCTTAACTCGCCGGCGAGTACGAGGTTTCATCTGTCAGAGGAACAGGGACTTCTAAAACACAGCGTTGGGGTGACAGAAACGCTATTGCGATTCCGGGAATTTCTCGCCCCGGAGATTTCTGAAGAGAGCTGTGTCATCGTCGGCCTGTTTCATGATGCGGGAAAACTGGGAATGCCGGGCAAACCGCTATATCTGCCAAATGACAATGAATGGATGGTAAAGAATCGAGGGATACGCTATAAGATCAACCCTGACGTGGTGGCGATGGGACTGGCAGTCCGCAGCCTTTACCTTGTAACACAATACATACCCCTCACCGATGCCGAAGCCCAGGCCATCGCCTATCATGACGGACAGTATATTGAAGACAACAAGATTGTGGCCCATAAAGAAGCGCCCCTGACCCTGCTTCTGCACTGGGCAGACTACTGGACAGCGCATATCTTTGAAGAGGGCAGAGACAAGCAGATTGGATTATCAGATAGGAAGGAATAGATATGGAAATACTCGGTTACTCTGAGCGTGGTGTCATTAATGCTTTGTTCTATGAAATTGCATATTCAGCTAAATCATTACATTTATCTAAGGAACTCCTTACCTTAGCTGACTGCCCAAGTCTTGTGGAATTCAGTCAGAGGATGACCGAGGTAAGAGTGTTTATAGAACAGTCGTTATCAGATTTTGGAGACGCTGATGCAATATTACTTCTTGATGCCGGTGATAAGAAAGGGGTGGTATTTCTTGAGGCAAAAGTCAAATCATCACAAAGGAATGAGTGGAAACTGGAACAGGAATTCGAAAAATTCATAAGTGATTGTAACAAAGGTGATAAAAAACTGAGTTCATCGAACTTGTTCACGCAGCTCTATCACAAACATCGATTCCTCAATGGTTTGTCTGATATCGAGGCTCTGAAAAAGGGGATAGACTTTCCAAAGTGTTCAACAAAGGAGACCCGTAAGATCGGGAACAACCCAGTTGTGCTGCACACAGTCAAGAAAATCGAACCATATGTAGAAAATGCGTGGTACATTGCTCTTGTACCGGACACCTCTTTAGCTTTAAGGGATTTCTATAGTGATTTCAGGAAGAATGATAAAGAAGAGGGAATTCTTAGCAAGCTTGACAGATCCAGATGGGGAGGTTTGACCTGGGAGCAAGTTGCGGAATTTTGCAAGAAATTTGAACTGAAGAATACAAAGCAAGTACTCGATTTCAATAAAGGGCAGATCTACTAATAGGATGCAGGGGCAGATGAACACTCCCTTTTCGCGTAGCTATTGGTTTACCCCCGGCAAATTACTTACCGGCTTTTATCACGGCGGTCGGCAAAAGGACGTGATGCAACAGAAGCTGGGGCGTGTTATGGGGAGGGTGGGATTCCCCTAACATGAAGAAAGATGGTGGCTAAGCATTCTTTCATCATCGCTTTTGCGGAATAATTGGCGTATGAATTATCCTGTTTGAAGAAATATTCGAACTCTGAAGAGGCTTTTTTACTGATAAGCGGATTATATGTGTACTTCTGTACTAAACAGGTTCATGGAATATGTCGCATTGCAAATGATAATATTAGTCAGCTAATATAATTGCCAAATTAACTGATTTATTTAACTGAAACATGGAGGATAATATGAGCCTTGAATATGTTAAGCCAGAAATCATAAGTTTAAAGAAGCATTCTGAGATTAATGAAAAATGGCTTCAGGATAGGATTGAGGAAGACCCTTCCATTCTTGGACTCGGTGACCTCACAGTATACCAGAGAGAAAGAAAACAATCATCTGGTGGAAGAATAGACCTACTCTTGGTCGATACAGAAACACAAACGATGTACGAAACCGAGGTGATGCTTGGCCCATTGGACGAGAGTCACATTATTCGGTCAATCGAATACTGGGATATTGAAAGACGTCGCTTTTTGTCAAAGGATCATGTCGCTGTCGTTGTTGCTGAGGATATTACAAATAGATTTTTCAACGTGATTTCACTACTGAACAGATCAATTCCTATAATCGCCATACAACTGTCCGCAATAAAATATGATAACAAGATAATTCTCAATTTCACAAAAGTTCTTGACGTTTATGAGGAACCAGAGGAGGAAGATACTGAGGCAGCAAATCCGTCAGATCGTTCATACTGGGAAAAAAGAACAAATAAAAAATCCCTTGCTGTATTTGATCAAGTTTTTAAAGATGTTGAACAAATGGGCTTTAGCCCTAAAGTTACCTATAACAAAGGACATATCGCGGTCGGAACGCAGAGACGTAATTTTGCATGGTTTCATCCCAAGAAAAAAGAGACATATTGTCATTTTGATATTAGAGTTGGGGAAGGCAATGTCGATAAAATAAAAGAGCTTCTGGATAATGCTGAAATGGCATTTAGTAAGAAAAAGCGTGCTGACTCCTTTGCTATTCAGTTAAGACTCGATGAAGCAAAAAAAGCAGAAGCGATCAAGGAATTATTTAGGGTGGCTTGGGCTGCATATGAATGAATATGGGATCCAATAAGAACATGAAATCAATGATAAAAACCATGAAAGGACGCGTCATGGAATTTGTTGATCGTTGGAATCCCGACGCAGTGGGTAAGGCGGAACACTACATAGTTGCTTTGGACAATCAGCTTGATGTATTAAAAAACTGATGAAACGGTTGATATGCTGTGTTTTCATTTTCCAAAGGGCAATGGAGCGCTAAATGAAGTTGCCGGGCTATAAGATCTTGAAACAAGTGACATAGAAACGAGCGATTACCCCTGTTTGCAGATATTTACCTAAGTATTTCTTTTTTGACGGTTATCATATTCCCTTCTGCGCCGCAAAACCACTCAACCAGACCGAATTGAATTTCGCCATCGATAACTATCTCCAAACCAGTGATGCTCAGAGGATGAACACAGGAGCCCGAGTTGTAATAGTGGGGATCTCTCCGGGCCTGCAAATCGGCGGCATCCTCGCCCTTGAATCTGAGGGTTTGCAGACGCATCTCCGTAAGTGACAGGTTCTCAAAGACCGCCCGATGGGTGTGGCCGGCGATTATGGCGGCGATGCCTCTGTCATTGCTGGTCGCCCATTTATGGAGGCGTTCGTCCACTTCATTACACAAGCCGGGATTAGTGGCGGCACGAGTGGGGTCTTTCACACCGCCTCTTTGCAGATCTGCCCAGATGTGGTTGACGAAAAACTGGCTTACGGCGGCGACGGGACCGCTGCACATGGGGTCAGCCTGGTGGCCGTGGATCATGAGGATGGAATTGTTGAGGACAATAGCCTCGTAGAGCTGAATCCCTGGAAATAACGACTGGTAGATGTCCTGGTGATCCTTCCAGTAGAGGTCATGATTTCCCCATGCCTTGATGTAGCGGGTTTTCTCGGGATCGGGATCATGAAATTTCGCCAAGAGATCATAAACCGGCGTATGGGTGATGTAGATTTGTTCGAAGTTGTCGTTCTCCCAAAGCTCCTCGGCATCGCCCAGCTCGATGTAGGTGAAATCATTTTCAAAGTAGTATTCCAGGGCGCAGCGGTAGATCAGGGAATTCTGGGCGAAGTCGTCGGCGCCGGAACCGTCTCCCCGGTGCATGTCGGACATGACGATCAGCTTCATGCCGGGGGTCATGGTGATGTGCTTGATCCGTTCAAATTCGGGGAAATTACTCATGGGATTCTTCCTCCTTTGAGGTTCGCGTTTGGGTTGTACCTTTGGATCTCAATTCAATACTGTTCCGGCAAGATGGTCAGCCTGATCGTGAAATAATCCCCACTTTCCGGAAGGCGTTCTCGTCATCCGCAATGATGTCGCCATGTCCTGGATATATAATCCGGGGGCTGAAAATCTCCCTCAGCATCTTGAAAGCCTCTTTGATCAGGTCCTCATCCCAGTAGAAATGATTCAGTTGGCTGGACCCGTCTTGCCTTCCGATAATCAGGTCGCCGCAGATCAGTTCCTTCGCGGCGTCACTGTAAAACGAAACGGAATCCTCCGTGTGTCCCGGTGTGGCGATGATTTCCCAGTCTCCGAAACCGAACCGATAACTAGGTAAACGCCCGGTGTCGAAATAGTGGATCCATGGTTCATAAGGAAGACAGCAGCAATTTTTCATAGCCGACAGAGGAATGCCGGCCAGAGTTTCAAAGGCGACGTGGGACAGACTCCCTATGTCTGAACAACTGGCGATCAAGGTAGGAATCAAGCCATTCAGCCAATTCTTCATGGGTGACATTTCCCGTCTCCCGGTGAGGTACTCTTTCACAAAGGGATGAAACAGGACCCGCGTTTCCGGAGAGCATTTTTGCAGTAGGGTGCCAATCCCGCCGATGTGATCGATGTGGAAATGTGTGACGGTTATAATTCGAATGTCCTGGAGGGATTTCTTGAGGACCTGGGTGCAATAAACCTCGATCTCCTGGGCGGCGCCGATGCTGCCTACATCGACGGCCATGAGACCTTCGTCTTCCTCGATCAGATATGTCCTGGCGAAACCGCTTTTAGGGATGATATGAACCATAAATGACCTCGTATTTTTGCCGGTTTTTAGTGAAATTTGCCTCAAAATCGGCATAAATTGAAAAAGTTTGTTCCCCCTATTCCCTACCCCTTTCCCCCAAAAAGCCGGGGGATGCGTCGATGAGCCGACTGCGATCGGCACCGGCGGAAATTAGCTGCTTTAAGGATTGAAGCTGAAGCGATGGACCACAGGCGGTCGAATTCGGCGGTAAAGGCTTTGACAATGGCGTTAGTGGCGGCGATGGAAGTGGTGGAAGTGGTGGCGCCAGTGGCGGCAATGGCGCTAATGAACAAAGCTGCCTCGTGGTTGCGGAACTCCGAATCGTTGGTGAAATTGTAGCTGCCGGTCATAAGACGGGCGTGGTCAACGATCAGGAACTTGTGGTGCATGCAGCCGCTTTTAACCTTGAGGAAGCGGACGTCGATGCCGTTTTCGATCAGCCATTCGTCGAGGGAGTAGGATTTCTCGGCGTTGTCCTTGTCCAGAATCAGGCGGACCTTGACGCCCCGTTTCATGGCAGTGACCAGAGCATTGCCCAGGTACTTCGAAGAGAAGGCGTAGGCGGCCACGGAGATTTCCTGCGCAGCCGCCTGCGTCATCCTCGACAGTTCTTTGGAGATACCCGCCTTCGGGGAAAAGAGGACATTGCATGCAGGTGTCGGCTTTGCTGCTTTCGTCACCGGCATTGCGGCGGTCTTTCCTTTCTCCCTGGTTACGGCACTCGTCGTTTTCTCTTTCATTAACGTTTCTTCCACTTCTTCTTCGCTGCCGGTTTCGCTTTGGCTTTCGCGGCAGGCTTGGTCGCCCGGGCTTCAGTTGCGTCGGTTTTGGCCGCCTTCTCTTCCTGCGCCCGTTTCCGCAGCATCATGCCATCCTTCCAGGTCTTGGAGACCTTGAAGCCGATCCGGTAGCCCGCCGGGATCGTGAGGGGCTGTCCCGCCGCCGGATTGCGTCCCATTCGTGCCTTGGTCCTGGCCATCTTGAAGATCCCGAACTTGGCAAGCTGCATTCTCCCGTTCCGCTCCAGAAGATCAAGGAGACTGTCCTGAACGGCCTTGATCGCCGTCTGGGCGTTTTCCTTCGTAATATCTGCCTTCGCAGCGACGGCATCAACGAGGTCCTGCTTTCGCGCGCCAACAAATCTTCCCTTCTTTCTCATTCGCTTTCACCTCCCTTCCTTCGAGAATGCCGTTTCCTGTCTGGCGGGTAAGAAACGGTTAAAATATCTGCTTGTGCCAGCGCCGGCATTAACCGCCGCGATGCTGAAACACCGCTATGGCCACAACGTAGAGAAGGTAGCCGATGGCGCCGACGATCATGGCCCCGAACATCCAGCCCGTCTTCTGGAAGAACTGGCCGATGAAGCGGGAGGCCCACATGGATGGCGTGATGTCAGCCTCCAGGGCGGCGATTCGCTCCTGGAAACTTTCGATCCGCACGGCGTGCTCCCGGCAGGAAAGCTCCTCGACAATGTCGGAGATCCGCTGGACCTGGGCGATGAGGTCATTCATGGCCTGGCGGTCGGCGAGGAGGTTCACCTCGTAGGCCTGCTTCAGGAGACAAATGGTCTTGTCCAGGGCGGCATACTGCTTCTTCAGTTCCTCCGTCTGGTTTGAAAGCTTCGTGATGCTCTCCAGGAGAAGCTGGGCGTACATGGAGAAGCCGCCTTCGGGGTTGTCGGTCATAGTTTGTTCACTCCGTCCTGATAATCCGTCCAGATTCGATCGACATAGTTGATGATCTGCCGGTAGTCGGGATGCTTGCCGCTCACGGAACAATCTTCACTTTTGAGATATTGTTTCACCCCATCCCAGGTCTGCCAGGGGGCGTTTTCTTTTCTGGCCAGGGCGATGGCGCGGTTGATGTAACCCCGGCCGCCGTTGTAGGAGGCGAGAGCAAATTTAAGCCGTTCCTGCTTATCGGGGATCTCCGGAAAACGGTCATACTGGCGTTTCAGGTAGGTGACCCCCGCCCTGACGTTCTCTTTAGGATCAAAGAGCACCATCCTGGACACACCCAGGGATTGCCCCGTCGCCGGCATGAGCTGCATCAGGCCGATGGCCCCGCAGGAGGAAAGGGCCTTCGGGTTGAAGGCGCTTTCCTGGCGGATCTGACACTTGATGAGTTTCCAGTCCGCCTCCGGCCAGATCTGCTCCGTCCAGTATTGAATCAAGCTGTCCCAGCGGTCGGCGGCGTTCATCTCAGATACCTCTCCAGGAAGATGGCCCACTGACAATCGATCGCAAAGTCCAGGCGCCGGTAGGCCGGATTGATGCTTTCAGCAGGGAAGTAAATGGAGAGCCCCTTCGTCCCGGCGACTTCCTTCCCCAGTCTGCCCTGGCAGAGGATCGCCTTTGCTTTGCCGTTCTTGAGGACAGCGATGAGGGCGTCGGCCTTCTCCCTGATCCTGCCCCGGTCCTTGCTTCTGAGTCTCCGGGCGAAGGCATACAAATCCAGGTAGTTGTCATCATAAAACTTCGGGGCGTGCTCCCAGGCCCACTGGATCAGCTTCCGGTTTTTATCGAGATCTGCCAGAAGTTCCGCCGCCAGGGGGATCAGCGTCTGGATGATCTCGATGGTAGCGACCGTGTTGATCGCTGACTGGGTGACGGTCTCGCCCTGGTCCCGGTAGGAGGCGACATACTGCTTGATGACCTCCTTCGCAACAATATGGGTCTTGCTCTTCGGCTTCGCCGTGAGGAATTGGAGAATCTCCGCATAGGGCCAGCCGTCGTTGGGCTCTTCGATCTCGGAGCCGACGAGGATCTCCACGGAATCCCGGAGTTGCCAGGCAACCTCCACCATGGTCATCAGGCAGGCGTCCATGCCGAGGATGTCGATTTTCTTGCCGATGACGGTGCAGGCGCGGGCGAGAACGTCCTTCAGTTCCCGGTTGTCCAGGGCATCGCCGCCGGAAGTGTCGTCATAGCAGATGCTTCGGTGGGTGGAATCCTGAGTTCCCGGAGATATGTAACGATGGAAGGAGGTAAGTCTTTAAAAGCGTAGAAGCAAGTACGATTTCTCTTGCAATTGTCATCGTTACAATGTATTATATTGTAACGAGAGAGGGGGATCGTA
>Ga0209311_1001105_pt1 | contig 22595 bp, 17 predicted proteins | sample AD_UKC045_MetaG_FD_184417 | JGI IMG/M metagenome (GOLD analysis project Ga0209311, IMG submission 184417) | Active sludge microbial communities of municipal wastewater-treating anaerobic digesters from USA - AD_UKC045_MetaG (SPAdes) (version 2) | ecosystem: Engineered > Bioreactor > Anaerobic >... | reverse complement strand
ACGAAGTTCAGCAAAAGCCGGCGTCCGGGAGTTTTTTTGGAAGGGGCGCGGGGAAACCTATTTTTGCAAAAAATGGTTTCCCCGCACACAAAAACACAAAACCAAAATCATCTTTTCATCAAACCCACATTTACCCTATTACGAATTTCTTTCCTTCCATCATTTACGCATTAATTTGGATTACTGCGATTCATCGCCGCCTTGCCTTCGCCGGGAATTCTTTCCCGGCTCCCCTCTCAACAAGAGCCGGATTTTGCCATGAACGAAGTTCAGCAAAAGCCGGCGTCCGGGAGTTTTTTTGGAAGGGGCGCGGGGAAACCTATTTTTGCAAAAAATGGTTTCCCCGCACACAAAAACACAAAACCAAAATCATCTTTTCATCAAACCCATATTTATCTTATTTTGGATTTTTTGGCTTTATTTGTTGTGCGCGCTTGTTACGGTATTCAATAAAGCATCAGGTTTTCAAGCTCGCAGAACTTCTCTTCGCTTTTAAGCCATTCGCACAACGTTTTGAGCATCCTTCCGTACTGTTCCGGAGATTCATATTCTATCGCCAGCACCACCTCGCGGTCTCGCTTAGGCTGTTTCAGCATGACGCGGCCCCGGTCAGGCGTGAATTCACCGAAAATTCCGTCGAGAACACCCTTGCCCTTTATGTTGTAACGGATCTCAAACTCTTGTCCCGTCAGTTCTCTTTTGGCCCCGGCCGCTTCCATGTCCATTGCCCCTTTCGCGTTTTCGTCCGTACACGACCTGTTTTTTGCGACTTTTTCGAGCAAACCGCCTTGTCCGTTATTCCGAAACAGGCTGTCGACATTTCAACATATTTCTTTTGTTGCTATGTTTTTTTGCGCGCTCAGCAGTTGCGTTGCGCTATTGTTCTTGTTCCTAGTCCGTATATGCGGCGGTCATAGGTTATTGAGTGGCCGCTTTCCGCTTTCTAGCCGCTTCGGCTTTTTTTCTCATCTGTTCGACCGTCGGAAGCCCCTCTTTGAGAAACTTTTCAGGCTCGGTTTTGCCTTCCGCGTCCATTATGTACATATCCGTATTCGTTCCTATGCGCGCCACAAAGAGAATTTTCTTCCCGTCCGGCGAAAACCGTGGGTCCATCTCGATGACATAGTTGTCGGTAAGCCGCCTCTTCACAGGCGATTCAGGCTCGGAAACGAATATCTCCGGCAGCCGCCCGGCCACGTACGCCGAATACGCTATGCCCTTGCTCTTAGGCTCCCACGCGGGCAGGAAATTCTCATACAATGTCTCGGATATGCGGCGCACCTTGCCGCCGTCTGAATCGATCGTGTATAGCTCAGACGCATATCCCTCATATTTGCCGATGAAGGCGATCCGGTTGCCTCTTGGGGCCCAGACGGGCATGGTGTCTTCCACCACCCAGCCTTCCAACAGCGCCTTCGTTATGTTCTTGCTCTTGCGGCTCTTCAGGTCGTACACCAACAGGTTGCCACTTGCCGTCATCGCCAGTTTTTTTCCGTCGGACGAAAACGCGGGATGGCTCGCCCGCTCGTCGTGCAACAGTTGCCGGTTCCCGCCCGCGCTGTCCATCAGATAGACAAGCGACTCGCCGGAGGCATAGTTGCAATATGCGATGGTCGCCCCGTCCGGGCTCCACGCCGGCCACATGTCGTCCCCCGGATTCTTCCAGCATTCCACCTGCCCGCCGTCCCTGTCGGCCTTGCAGATGTCCGTCTGCTTGTTGCGGTCGGACGTGAACAGCAGCCACTTGCCATCCGGACTCCACACCGGGTTCGTGTTTCTGCCCGGGGCGCGGGAAATGTTCATCAGGCCCGTTCCGTCGGCATCGACGGTGTAGACGTCGGAACCGCCGCCCAGCGAATAAACGAACGCGATTTTGCCACCGTCCGGGCTCCAACGGGGCATATCGATCGCGCCCCGCCTCGCCGCGGCTGGCGGCGCAACGCCCGCGCGCGCCTCCGCGCATTCCGCAGACCCGCCCCAAACCACCGCCAGCGCCGCCAAAATCGCCGCCATCGCCATCGCTTTTATCAGTCTGATTTTTCTCATAAATCGATTGTTATTATAATACTTTACCCGCCTCAAAAGTCAAGCGTCCCCGGACTTATTCCGGCAGGTTTTTTGCCGCCGTCGCCGCCGCCTGTTTCGCGCGCGCCCGACCTTCCGTGTACAAGTTTAAAAATCCCGCCCGCTCGCGAAAACGAGCTTTGCCTCGCCTCGAAATGCCTGCTTAAAAAAACCTTTCAAGCCCCTTCATCGGCCATGCCTGACGCCCCGCCCGCCTGCTCCGTGCGCCAGATACAGTCTGATTAAGCCTCCAAAATCCTGCCCCCGGCGGACATCCTTAATCCCGGCGCGTCAGAGAGATTCAGGGCCGCCCGGCATGAACTATCCTTTCCATTTGGTTGCTATTTTAACATGGATTGTATTAAAACCACCCTTGCCGCGACCCCAGCCATTCTTTCGTCTCTTCCGCCGACGTCGTTGAATCAAGCCTGCAATTATGAATATACAACCGATAAAAGGCTTATTTGCTATAAACCATCCCGGGATGAATCAGCTCGGTTTCATGTCAGAAAAGGCGCTTCTCTGGGGAAACGCCGTTTCTTGCGGGTAACGCTCCCTTTGTGCTGCTTCTCCCCGGAAGCGCTGATTCTCTCGCGAAGCGCCCTTTCCCGCCAGAAGCGCTCCGCTTCCCCCCGGAGGCGCCCCTGTTTCCACACGGTAACATTCCGATTCTCACGGATAACGTTTTTGCCCTGTATTTAAAATAAAAGAAATAAAAGAAATAAAACCATTCTCTTTTTTGATTTAATACGAAAAGCCGCGGCTGCCGCCGCCGTCCTTAAAAAGGCAAATTTTATGAGATGGGAATAGCAGATACAACCAGACACCAATTCTTTCGTCTCTAGAGGCTCCTCCTTTCTAAGGAGAAGACCTGCGGCGGACCGCCTTATAAGCTATTCAACTCGAATGCTTAGACAGGAATGGGGCGCTGGTATTCAGATCGGATGAAACGCTGAACTCAAGGCTCGTTTTTGCAGTGAATAGAACATAGGAATCATGAACAAAGAGGGTGGCGCCCCCAAGCTGTGTTTTGGGGCGAGAAGCAGTTCGCCGTTAAGAACAATCGCCCCGGTTTGACGGCTCCGACGACGAATTCGGGATTATCTAAACACAGTGGAAGATCGGGTTGGCACGGGTCAGCAATGGCAATGAAAACGACCTGAGTCGGATGATTACTTATAAGTCGCGGAGACGCAAAGGCCGACAAAATACACAACAGGGCAAGTATTTTGCGCGCAATACTGTTCCGGGCTTGAATCAGATATGATGGCGCCAATGTTTTTCGGATATCGAAAACAATATCATTACACGATTATCATTTGTTGCTATGTTCTGTCGCAGTCTAATGACGATCTCTTTCATAAATGCCGACCCCTCTCAGACACACGGAAGCGCTTGAAGACAGGCTCTCGGAACAAAAATCAGGGCTGAAACCGCTTTTTCAACCCGAAAAGTCGTTCAAAATTGTTTCTTGCCTTTGGTGAATTGGAGAAAACCCTTTGAAAAAGGTTGTTTTTCCTAAAATATCTTTTTCAAAACGGCTCGCGCCATCTTGTTTGGCCAAAGTTAAGAATATTACGATGCTATCGGCGAAATTTACGAAGCCGTATTTCCCATCGATAGATCCGGTTTAATTCTCAAGACATCCTCGCTATTGGCTGCCAAAAACGTTCTTCTTGATTTATCAAAACCGCCCCCGACAGAGCAAAACAGCAACGACATCGCGCGCAATATATACGCACATATAGTCAATCACAGTTAAATACTGTTAATATCAAAAACCAATATGAAAATCTATTTTTACTGAAATTTGTTTCACGTGAAACAATTTAATTTTGAAACACTAGGTTTTCTGGTGAACCGGGCGCGAATATAAAGGGTTCAGAAAAGACAGCATTCCGGGCGGGGCAACACCACCTCTGTAACACATAAATGCGGCGGCAACAAAGTAGTTCGCCGCTATGGAAATCGCCCGTTTCGTTGGTTCTATAGGCGAATCCGGGTTCAGGCGAGATTTTCAGGTTAGAAACGACGCAAGAAACTGTTTTTTACGTTGCAAAAGTAGGTTCCTCGCAAAATCAATGAGAAATTCATCTAAGCATTGTCATGATGGAATGTTGGAGTGTTGGGATAAAGAGAGAATTCCGGACGTTACGGTCTGCTAAGTCTTCCCATGATTTCATCCAGATACCGTTTGCCTGCTTCGGGATCGGGAGATGAGTTGGGAGCGGGCGTTTGGGCGACGGCTTCATTTTTGCTTGATTTTGAGCCACTTTTTTTCGCCGGCCGCCCCTTCTTTATCATCGGTATCTGCAGTCGCTCGTTTTCCTGTATCGGCAACGACATCACCTGATATATATATCTCTGGCTGAGTTCGTCTTTTTCGGCGGCGATCAAGCCGCGTTCTTCCAACATCTGGCGGGCGCGGATGATGGTGGACGGCCCCATTTTGAGCCTTTTCTGCATCTCGCGCGTCGAACACCACGAACAACCGTTGCGATCGCTTTTCATTATCAGGTAAAAATATAAAAGAACCTCCTCTTGTGTGAGGTCCTCGAGCCACCATTCCAGTCTGTGATCAACCCATCCCCAAGTGCTGCCGCTGTTAATGTCGCGCACTCTATCAGGTCTGGGCGGTTTGGGCCTTTCCACTCAATTTTCCCCTGTTCGGCGCTCATCCGGCACTATCTTCCGGACGACGCTCTCTCCAGAATTGCCCTGATCTCGGTCAATTCCTTCTCTATGTTTAGTCTTCCGCTTCGCGCTTCGAGCAACTGTTCTTTCTGCCGCTCGATTATCGCGTCCTTCTTTCTCAAATCTTCTCTTAATTCCTTTAGTTCAGCTCTTTTTTCTTCGATCTCTACGGACAGCCGGGCAATTTCCGTCTTGTAAGGCTCGTCAGATTTTCCCGCTCCATACCCAGCCGCGTCCTCTATTCTTATTCCCAGTCGGCCAACCGCTTCTTCCAGCCGTCCGACGAGTTCTTCCATATATTGCTTTTGAATTGCGCCGCTTTCGGCATCGCTCTTTGATAAACCGGAAATAGCGATTTTTTCAGCGATTTTTTTAGATAAATCCTCCGCGAGAGCCTCTTGCGTAATCGCGCCCGCGGTGTCCGCCTCTATCGGTCTTTCCGCCGCCAGATTCCTGTACACCCGGTCGAGCGATACGCCTTCCTGAACCATCTCGACCGTTCGCCGGAATATCTCCATAGACTCCGGCAGATATCTTCTTCTCCTGCCCTTGCCCACAGACGGCAGAAAATCGCCGATCCGGTTTCGGTAATACCTCAAATTCGATTCGGGCGTTCCCAGCCGATTCGCTATCTCCTTCAGTGTCAGCGCTTCTTCCATCCTCGAAGAAGTCCCTCTTTCTTTTTCTCTTATCTCCGCTTTTGCCAGATTGTCACCGGCCCACTCAGAACTTCAGAGAACCCTGAAAAGGCTCTCCCTTTTTCTTTGTGTACCATTCCTCAAAGTCATTCTTCTCCACCCTGTATGACTTGCCGATCTTCACCGCCGGCAGATCTTTCGTCTTGCACCACCTCTGCACGGTGACTTTATTCACTTTGAGGATTTCTGCGATTTCTCTGACCGTATAGAATTCTTCCATCGGTCACTTTTCCTCTCTATTATGTATTTTAACGCATCTTAAAAACTATATTATATTTTTAATATTCATCTGTCAACAAAAAATTCAAATTATTCATTTTGCAAACTATAACAACCTTTTAAATCATTTTGTAATGTTTATAAGCTTATCACTTAACTTAATTCAAGACAACCCCCTTTTAAAATCTAATTATTCTTTTTAATTCTATGATATATAAAATTACTGTTCTAAACAGTCCCGGAATGCAATCAGTATGGATGCAACACAAGGCGGTCCCGGCTCCCGCCCGGCGCGATTGCGCCGAATCCGCTGGCGGAAACGGCAAATGCGGACTTGTGAGTTATGAGTCAATTTTCGGATATATCGCCGTCTTGACGGCCACAACAACAAAGAAGCGATCGTTTTTGTCAACACGGAACTTTAGCTAGTGGAGCCTCATCTTTCTGTCCCGCTATTATACTGCGCGGCTGAGACCAAAAATACTTCGCGACGCATCTTTCCCAGCGGATTTTTTGAACGCGAGGATCAGATCCTCCAACTCCCGGGGCTGAAGAAGCCCCGAAGGACCCCTGCTCAAGATTAAACTGATGACAGGACATCGGATATCAGAAATGTCGGGGGATGGCGGTGGTGAAAACATCGTCAACTCTATTTCTGAATGGAGGGATTTGAAATATCAGCAGGATACGAAATGTGCGCCCCAAGCCGATGCGGATTTATCGCGTCCTACTCCGTGTCCATAAATATTCCTATCGCAGAAAGCATATTTTGGCCGCGCGGCATCCATAATGCACGCCAATCGAGCAAATCAGACTGCTTTTTTCAACTGTTTTAATCCTGTTTCAGGACTAATAAAAAAGTGTAGAGATAGCGTGATTTGAAATGGCAAAATCATGAAATCATAAAAACACACAAAACAAACACACTTGCGTTTGTGTTGCGTTTACTAAATTTAACTGTGTAATAAAAAACATAAATACTCGCGGTATGTTATGCGTGGCCGAAAATATTAACAATATAAATAGTAATGATATATAAGCCGATTATTTGATGATGTATTTTTAAATTACTATATAATAAATAATTTATTACATCCTGATTGTTATTGATTAACAAGACACAAATAATAATATTAAGTGCATGAATTAGAAGACAAACTTGTACAAATTATTACACAATGAAAAGGTATTACAAATATTTGTTGAATTTTATGAAATATAGCCGCTCTAGTTTATGCCGCCGAAAAGAGAGGTGGAATGGGCAATATTCTTGATTGGATTGAGCGTGTTGATTTTGCTGGATGAGCGATATGAGGTGGTAAAATAAAAATTGTCTAAACAATATTATGTTTTAATTGCGTTTTACTATTAATTAGTGATAATTTATTTGGAAAGTTTATCGGATGGGTTATACTTTTGATGTTCGTCTTTTAAAAATTTTGAGGAGGCTTTTAAGTAAATTGACGTTGTTGCGAGATCCTCATGTCCTAGAGTTTGTCTTACCGCCTCAACGCTGCATCCCTCCTCGATGAGGTGGGTGGCGATAGAATGTCGAATAAGATGCGGATGAACATGTAGGGGTATAGCTGCTGTTTTACCATATTTATATACCATATATTGAATCATTCTAACAGTTAAAGGCTCGCCTTTCGAGGTAATAAAAGCGTGAGCCTTTGGGTCTATTGAGTTAGGGAGTTTCTTCTCCCTTTCCAAGAAATAGTCGATTATAGCCTTTCTAGAGGAGTCGGCAAGGGGCAGGATGCGATCCTTGGCCCCCTTCCCTCTCACCCGCACTGCCTGACGCTCCAGCAGCAACTGCTCCATCTTCATAGACACAATTTCGCTTACGCGCAGGCCCGCGCTGTACATTAATAATAGAATAGCCTTGTTGCGAAGATAGTCTCTCTCTTCAGGGACAGGGGCGTTGATTAGCTGTCTAATCTCGTCCTGAGACAATGCTGAGGGAGGTTTTTTAGGTGATTTTGGCAGTGAAACCCTGTCTGCGGGATTTATCTCAACAATGCTTTCGATAACAAGGAATCTAAAGAACGATTTACAGGTTGCCATCTTACGAGAAAGTGTCCGGGGTGTATTGTTGTTGTCCAAGCAGAGGTCTGCCCAACGCCTGAGATCGTTAGTATTGATGCTGGACACCGGGATTGCGGTGTCCGGCATGTTGGATTGGCCTGAAAGGAAATCAGAAAGTTTTCCGAGGTCGAATTCGTAGGCTCTGACGGTTTTAGAGGAGTAACCTTTCCGTTTGAGGTCAGAAAGGAATAAATTTATAGCTTCTTTAAGGTTCATAAGTATATTATATACAATAACACGTATCTGTAAATATAGGCTGCGAAAACATTTATATATTGTACATGGGAAGGCATAATAGACAAATATTGTTATAAACAAAGAATTATTTTGGCCATAGCATCATTTTACAAGTAACGTGTTGATATTGTCGGATTTGGAAAACCACATTTTTAAATACAAAAACGTTTCTGTCGTTTTGCATAGCTTGTCAGATCAGAAAAGGGGGAAAACGGTGAATAAAACAAGAAAAAAAGCAATTTAATAGAGGCCGAGCGCAAGATGTCGGTTTTGTGCATTTCGGGGCATTTCGCATGACAAGCAAGGAATAGGCGAAAACAAGCATAGTAACGAAGGAAAAGGCAGGAAAAGAAAAAACATAGTCATGTTGAACAGCAAGCGCATTGCGCTATCGCGTTGCAAGCGCACATATTAATGCTTGTTTGTGTTGGTCAGATAAATTTCTATTTGTCCGGAAGCTTATAGATAAAGGAAAAAAGCGTATTGATGAACAAGAATTTGAAGACATTGTGAAGGTGTGCAAATAGTGAGAGCTTAAATAATCAGAACAAGCGCATAACAGGATAATTGCAAAACAAAACATAAAAAACATCAATAAATAAAAATCGACTAAAATTAAAACAAGAAAGTAATGCGATATATAAATAGATGTAATTATTGTGACTTATAGGCAGATATGTTTAATCTTTGAATAAAGGAAATAATAAATGAAAAGAGCAATTATATCAAAAGGAAGGAAAAAGAGCTTTGAAATAAGACGAAAAGGCATGAACCCGCAACAATATGGCTTGTTTGTTTTTCTCAGGGAGAATTTTCAGTCATTCACAGATGTTTTAATATTATAGAATCATGATATTTCTTCATTTTGGTAAAAAGTAGTGGTTTTAGGTTCGCAAAACAAGAAAAGCTTTTGAAATGTACAATATTTATAAGATGAACACGATAAACGCAGTCAAAAACAGAAGCGCGTGTCTATTTGGCGGTGCTGTTGGTACCAGTAAAGGAACAAGCCGAACTTAAGCAAGTGGCGTCCGGAAGTGAAGTCTTGAAAAAATTTTATTGTTCCATGAGGCTGCTCATTGATCAGAGAAATTGAGAGCAATCAATAATATGAATAAACAAAATAAAATAATATAAAAGTTGAGATATTGAGCTTTGTGCAAGCAGGAATGGTCCGAGCCAATGTGAAGATGTGGATATGGCATGATTTATTATAGGAGGCATAAGAATCAGATTATGAAGTGTGACCTTAATGTGGTCATAAAGAAAAGACGGGCCATGAAGAAGAAAAATGTCTGAAAAAGTCGTTTATAGAACTGTTTTGACGTGTAGCTAAGAAATACGCTTTATTAAAGGAATAAACAGAGAACGTAGATTAAAAAACGAGGCAACTTAAAAAATGGCCATGCTATATGTGCGAAATATAGCATTAAGGAAAAAACATAATAAATAAAGGTAATAATATATGTCTGCTAAAATGAAAGAACGGACACGCAGCACAATAGATAAAGCAAAATAAAGAAAAACAGATAAATAACGAGATATACTGACTAGAATAATAATTGTAAAAGAATAATAAAAATAGCACAGAAATCAGAAGGAAATGTAAGATAGTCATTTTAGTAGATGAGAAATATATAAAACAAACACAATAATTCCGAAAAACGGCGAAGGAAACATAAAGCGCAACATTGAACGCAAGATACAAATGAAGAAGATAAATAGGAAAGGTAGACGAGACTGGACAGAGGTAGCGAATATAAAACGGCTACAATAAAAGAAAAAATAGCGTATTGCATTTAAGTGGACAGTTGGAATAATATAAAAATTAGCAATAAAATACGGAGAGAAGTATTAGGAGGATGAAAGATGTTTGAAAAAGCAATTTTAGAAAAGACGAAGGAAGAAATTAGAATACGCTAGGCATGAAAATGGCGATATGGTCATGTGGGGGACTATATGAACATAGATTAAGGCAATCGACGCAATATAAAGACAAATAAGACAATCGAGAAAGAAAGAGAAGAAAGGATAGAAAACAGATAGAGTACAAGTGAACAATTGCGGGAAACAATAATAGTGGCGCTTGTTTGGAATGAGGAGATGTCTGTGTGGGTGGAGACATCGGTAATAATGCAGGATTCGTCGATAGAACAGACGAACCGGGGCGATTTTTATAGCAGGGAACTGCTTAGTTGCCGCCGCATTATTTTATTCATGAAACTAAAGTTCTATTCAATGCAAAAACGCGCCTTGCGTCTCGCATTTCATCCGCTCTGAACAATCGCATCCGAATCATAATGGCGGATTGGGGATAGTTGTGCGAGTGGCGAAAAGAGGGTACAGGCGTCGCAAAAGAAGCGCGTTGCCAGTCCCCTTTTTTCGCAAATGGCGGCGGGAATCGGCGTTACCGCTCTACATGGGAGCTGGGAACAAATTCCCGACAAAGGCAGAGCGGCGATTAATCGCCGCAATGCAAAATAAGCGCCCCGAGATTTAATGCCGGCTTCGGGTAATAGCAAGTCGTTAATGAGCCGCGCGCTTGATGCGTAAAACCGAAAGACGGAAAAACTAATCTATTTTAATAAATTTTTCGCCTTTGGCCGAGCAGACGGGGCAAGTGTCCGGCGCGGCATTTTCGGAAGTGAACCCACAGACGGGGCATACGAAATAAGGAGAATTTTCGTGTGCTGAATCGAGCGTATCGAGTAGTTTCTGGAAGAGGCCGGCGTGGATTTGTTCGACGGCGTTGGCGTAGGAGAAGGAGATTTCGGCTTGTTTGTTGCCTTCTGCCTTGGCGGTTTCGATCATGGGCGGGTACATTGATTTGAATTCGTGAGTTTCGCCGTTTACTGCTTCGAGAAGGTTATCCTTGGTGGAGCCTATGCCTTTGAGGGCGCGCAGGTGGGCGTGGGCGTGAACTGTTTCTGCTTCCGCGGCCGCCCTGAAAAGTCTGGCTGCCTGCGGGAATCCTTCCTGATCTGCTTTTTTTGCGAACGCAAGGTATTTCCTATTGGCTTGTGATTCGCCGGCGAACGCTTCTTTCAGGTTGTTTTCGGTGTTTGACATTTCAGTGGCAATCCTCCGTTTGTGATGGGCCGTCCATGCGGCCGACATGGGGATTATAACAGGGAAACGGCGCGCGGTGTTCCCGGCGGTGTTAATAGTTTGTGGTGGTGTGCGGGGAACCCATTTTTTGCAAAAATAGGTTTCCCCGCGCCCCTTCCAAAAAAACTCTTGGGCACCGGTTTTTGCTGAACTTCGTTCATGGCAAAAACCGTCTTCTGAATTTAAGAGGAGGGGGTTGCCATGGTGGCGAAAAGCGGGTACAGGCAGCCGCAGAAAGCGCGTTGCCAGTCCCCGTGTTTCTCATGTGTGGCGGGCCGGAATTCTTGTCAATCATAACCCGAAGCTTTTACGAGGGAAAGTCGGGCTAAGTCTTTTTGTGACTTCGTGTCTTTGTGGTTTATTTTGTGGAAATCTATTATCGGTTTTTCCGGGGGCAACTAACTATGAGCGATTCAGAGTTGGCCTTTGCGGGCGCGGCGTTCGACGCGGTAGATGAAGGCGAGGGTTTCGGCGACGACTTGATAGAGTTCGTATGGGATGGTGTCGCCGAGGTCGAGTTTGACGAGGACTTCGACGAGGGAGCGGTCTTCATGGAGGGGGATGCCGTGTTCGCGGGCTAGTTCGATTATGCGTTCGGCGACGTAGCCTTTGCCTGCGGCTGTCACTTTTGGGGCGACGTCGCGGTCTTTGTCGTAAGAGAGCGCGGCGGCTTTTTTCCGGAATGTTTGTTCTTTGTCTTCGGTCATAGCCGGAACTGTCCCCATGATGGTTTCGCAAACACAAAACAGCCAATATTTAAGAGGAAATTCGCAAACAGCCAGAAAGCCGAAATGATGTTTTCGAGGAAGTGAAAGGTAAGGAAGGGAAGAGTCGCGAGGTCGTCTGGATGTGAAACGCGGAACGGATTGGAAGGAATGAAGAAGAACATTAGATCCTCATATCGACGGAGAAGACGTTATGAGCGTCATTGGAGGGTGAATCCGAGTCGGAGGCGGCGGGATTTTTTCTTCTGCGGACGCGGATATTGACGGAGTTGTTTTCGTAGGCGGTGTTTTTGAGGGCGTCGCGGAGTTCATCGGCGTTTTTTTCGAGGGCTCGGGCGCGCCGGGCGTCCTGAACGTCGATGTCGCATTTGACGGACTTATTGGGGAAAGTGTTGAGAGAGATGGAAGTGAGGCCGAGGAATTCGGTGTCGAGAATGAGGACGAGACGGGCGTCGAAGGGGTTGAGAGGTTTCGGCGGAGAAGAAGATTGGCGGTCTCGTGATTCGTCCTGACGGCGGTATATTTTGAGTTTGCCGATTTCGACGTGGTCGTCGATGCGGATGGGGAAGAAGGCGACGTGAGATTCGAGAGGGGCGGAGCCGGTGTGATGGGCGAGGTTTGCGAGGTTGGCGGATTGGAGGGAGAGAGAGAGAGAACGAAGGGCCTGAGCGGGCAGTTCGTTTGGGGTAGCGGTGGCGGCGCGGGAGAGGGCGGCGCGGAAATCGGGCAGGTCGCGTAGTTGGCGGTCAAGAGATTCGATTTCCGGTCTGAGGGCGGGGTTGCGGACGATGTCGGCGAGTTTTTCTGTGGCGGTGGCGAGCTCGGGTGTGTTTCGGGAATCCGGCATAGCAGCTAGTCTGGCCCATTCAGTGGCAGTTTCGACGAACTCTTTGACGGCGGGCGAGGTTGTGGAGTCGAAGTTGAAGTTGAGCAGAGGGGCGAGGCGGGCTAGCGCGTTCGGGAGCGCGTCGCGGGCGGCGTCCGGAGAGGAAATGGGGGGGTGTTGGGCGGCGAGTTGTTCGAAGAGCGAGAGCGCGTTTTTGAGAGAGGCGGGGAGGGTGGCGAAGTCTGCTAGAGAGGCGGAAGGGGCGGGGAGGGGTACGGCCGCACCGTCGGCGGCGCTGGGTTGCGGCTGAGCCGAGAGGGTTTGCGCCAGAGCCATAGCGACGGCGGAGCGGACGGCGGTGGCTTGAAGCACGGGTGGAGTGTCCGGCGACAGGGCCTTTGCCATAGAATCGCTCAGGGAGGACTTAATTGTCTCAAGAGCCGATGTTTGAGCGGGGTCCGACGCGGGGGCCGGAGCGGCGTTGATTTTTGCCATAAGGGTTTGCAGGGCGCGCGCGACGTGTTCCGGCACGGAGTCCGCAGAGCCGCTTACGAGCGAGAGCATGGAGGCGAGAGATTCGACCAAAGCGGCGCGGGCCGACGCAGAGGCGTCAGCCGGGGCGACACCCGATTTGATGAGCGCGGCAAGACGCGATTCGGCGGAATTGACGAAGGCTTTAACGAAGTCCGGAAGACGGGTGGCAATCTCGGCGGGGTCTTCGCCGTTCGGGGCAATGAGCGCGGCCAGCTCGGCGGGTATTTTTGTGGTTGTGGCTGTGTCCGTCGGCAGAGCGCCCGAAGCGCGCAGAGCGGCGTCGCCCACGGATTTCATATCCGCCGGAATGGAGTCGAGTTGGGAGGCCAGAGAAGGGAGAAGCTGAACAAGTTCACGCGAGAGCGGGAGGTTTTCGGCGATGAGGGAGGCGGCGAACTCGATAATGGGGCGGGAGGCGGTCTGCGGGAGCGCGGCGAGCATGGATTCCATGTTGGGCTTGGTGACGGGGACTCCGTATTGGAGCAAGGAGCGGGCGGCTTCGGGAGTGGCGGCGTGTTCGGGCAGGTCGAACCCCATGAGCCGGGATGAGATCATCGCGTTTGACAGGGGGCGGATGGAGGACGAGCCTTCCTCGACCGCGCCCACCACTTGAAGAACGGTGCGGCCTGAAGAGTCGAACCCTTTGACGGAGAGCTTGAACTCGCCGTGAAGGGATAGAGGCACGTTCGATTCGGCGACGACTGTGCGGCCATTGATTTCGAGCAGGGCTTTGCCATCCTGAAAATCAATGACGCGGGCCTGATAGAATTGAGAGCCGCCCGAAGAGCGCGCCGCAGCAAGGTCGCTCGACGAGACTTTCAGGTCGGCCACGCGCACATCGTTGAAAGACAACATTCCTGTCATATCGACTCCGAAAGCGCGCGCGCGAACATCCGCGCGCGTCGTCCGCATACTATATCTACGGCAGAAACCGCGCTGAACTTCACACAATGAGGAAAGAAACTGTGTGTTAAGGGAAAACTTTTGAAAAAGTTTTCCCTTAAAATCCCTTTCAAAACGTTTCAATGCGCGCGGCGGAGCGGGCGCGTTCGCGCCTTCGCTCCGCCGCCCTCATGTGAAAAGATATTGGGAAAGGGTTTTCAGTGGAATCCAATTCATAAATGATTTTGACAAGAAAAGAATTGTAGGGGCGACCCGTCGGGTCGCCCGGATAGGAAGGCTCGTTGGAATCTGTTTCTAAATGATTTTACAAGGGGCGTCGGGAGAGGAAGCGCGAAAGCGATTCGCTCCCGACGACCATTGTAACGTTTTGAAGAGATTCAAAGAGAAACTTTTTCAAAAGTTTCTCTTTGGTTTTTCTTATTCAATTCTGCGGCGGGTCGTCGGGGATCGCGGCGTGGAAGCGCCATGCGTCGAGAGCGAATTTGAGATGAATGAGTTGTCCGACTGCGGCTGATGCAACAAATGGAAAAAAGAAGAGCGTGTTGTAACCGACGAAGACCATAACTAGGCCGTATATGGCGACTGACTCTATAAGAGCGAGGCTTATAATGCCGTTGGTATAAATATTCTGAGTCAACATGTCTTTGTTATCGCTGAAACAGAGTCTGGCAGGGGAAAGAGATTGAGAGGCAACTATGAGGCCTGCGCCCAAGCACAAAACAGCGATAACGGCAAGAGCGAACGCGAAGACTGAGGACTCAGGAATTTCGGACATGCTGTTTTTGCCTTGGGTGACTAGCCGCCAGACCACGCAGTAGATAGGGAGGGCGGCGAACATGGTTGCCCAGATAATCAAGTAGGTGGATTTAGACTGTTTTGCCAGCGGGAGTTGCTGACGCGCGGCGGTGGCGGCAGAGAAGTCTTTCGGATTAAAGAGTTTGTCCGCTATAGAATTTCCGCCTTGGCCGGGACGCAGGAAAGCCGGAGCGCCTGCGCGGTGGGTCGGGCGGGAGCGGGACGCCAGCGGAGACTTTGTTAGACTTGAGCCGCATTTGACGCACACTTTAGCTTTGTCTCGGGCCGGATGGCCGCATTTCGGACAGTTCATTCCTGTGTCTCCTTTTCATTATCGGTTGGAAACGTTTTCTTTATCCTCGGGCTTTTCATAGTAATCGGGCACGACCTCATAGTCCTCGTATTCCGCCTTGTATGTTTCCGCGTTCAATATTGTTTCGATGAGCGACTCGGCGAGGTCTCTGTTCTTGAAGCCTTCCAAAATGAGAACCATGTCTCCTTTTTTCTTGATAATCGAGTAGTCGCGGAACGATTGAAAGACGGAATAATTCTTGTTTTTGAGCACGGTTTTCACGGATATTTGTTTTCTATGTATAATATTTTCGTTAAAGAAGTTAAAGAACTCGTCTGCGTCTTTTTCGGAATCCCAAACGGTCAGCCAAGCGAAAGAGATGTCTTTTTCATTATTGTCCATGAAAGCGATGTATCTGTCGCCACCCCAGCCTTCGGAAACCCTGATGGCGTCTTCCGAAGAGAACATCAAATCTTTAAGCATGATATAAATGCGGAATTCGCCCAGAGAATCGGTGTCGAGGAACTCGAAAGACTCGGGCAGGAGAGGGGTAAGGTCGGGCGGAACGATGAAGACGGGGAAGTCCAATTTCTTTTTGTCGAAGAATTTTTCCAGATGGAGGATTTGTTCGGTGGAAAGAGGGTGGTCGTAATGGGCGTCTTGGAGTTTGTCCCAGCCGCGCCACCCGCTCTCGAGGTGGAGCCTCTGCATGAAAGCAAGCCCGTATGTGTACGGGAAAGTCGAGAGTTTATATCTGTACGAGACGAAATCTCCGCAGACATCTTCAGGGGTGTATGAGTCGTTCTTCATCTCCCATTCTCTGCGATACTCGAGAATCTCGTAGAGCATGAGGTTGTAATAACGATATATTTCGTTAACGTAAGGCTCGCTGTTGCTCATAATCTGCGACAGGAAATATTCTTCGGTGTACTCGGCGAAACCTTCGACTACCGAGCGGATGGCGAGCGAGGCATCGGTGTTGGCTTCATATTGTTTGAACCAGCCTTCGAGGTCGAAATGCTGGTCTTGAAGCGCGTGAGTCATCTCGTGAACGAGAGTAAGGTCGGCCCTGTTTCGTTTATACCAGTCTTTGACTGTTTCATACCCGTATCCTGAAAAAAACGTCTCTTTGTATCCGCATTCGTCAAAGAGCCGCTGGTCCTGTTTTTTCTGGACTGTGTCTATCAAGTCCGAAGTGAGCACGTAAATAGCTTTTATTTCAGAATCGTAGAACCCCGCAATGCCTTCCGCGCTCAGAATCAGGTATTCGTCTTCGTCGATTTCTTTTGAGATGTAAAAGCCGAGTTTCTCGCTCAACATGCTCAAAGTCCGGTATCTTTCTTTCGGATAATCTTTTTCGTATAGTTCTTTCAATATTGCCAATAGCTCGTCGTAGTCGTCGACATATCGAGTTTCCACCTGAGAAAGGAGCGTCAGCTTGTTGATGCGGCCGGCTTTATCGGCGGCCCACAACACCTGTTTTTCTCCTGCTTGTTGCGCGAAGGCGCGCGACTGAAGCAAAACTAGAGCCGCAAAAAAACATGGAAGTTTTTTCATTTCTTCAACCGCCGCAGATTTGCTTAATGCGCTGTCTGACAGAACTTTATAGTGTCCTATTTTCCAATAAAAATGCCCGGTAGTCAAGACGCGATTGACAAAAAGCCATTGCGGCGTGGCGCGCGGGGCGGGACGGGGCTGAAAGGCGGTTGAATCAAGGGAAAACTTTTGAAAAAGTTTCTCTTTGGTTTTTCTTTTGTGTTTTTCTTTTTTTGCGCCGGAGGCGCTTTTAGAGGGCGCAGGGAACGTCGATGAAGCGGACGTCGAGGGCGGGATATTGTTTTTTTATCAGGTCGCCGAGGGCTGTGACGCCGAATTTTTCGGTGTTGTAGTGGCCGAAGGCGGCATAGTTGATGTTGATTTCCTTAGAGATGGCGGGGATTTCCTCTTTGGCTTCACCGGTGACATAGAGGTCTACGCCGGAGTCGATAATTTCGGCCACGTTGGACATTCTGGGAGCGCCGCCGCCGCTGACGGTTCCGATTCTTCTGACGCGTTTGGGGCCGTTGCGGAAGAGGGTCGGTTCGGAGCCGAAGACGCGTGATAGGGTGGCGATGACGGAGTCTAGGGTGAGCGGGGAGGGGAGTTCGCCGACGAAGCCCCAATCGTCGTGGAAGGGGGCGACGATGCGTGCGCCGGCTTTTTCGATGATCTGGGCGTTGTTGCCGAAAACGGGGTGGGCGTCGAGCATATAGTGGAACGCGAGGAGCGTCATATCGCCGTCGATGAGTTCGCGGAGCCTGTTTTTGAGCAGGGGAGAGATGTGGTGGTCCAGCCCGTCGAGGCCGATGCCGTGATGGATGATGACGAGGTCCGCGCCGGATTTGCGGCAGAGTTTGAGGAAATCTAGGCTTGCGCTGACGCCGAGGGCGACGGTGTTCACCTCTGAGCGGCCTCTTATCTGGACGCCGTTGACGTAGTTGTCTTTGCGTTTGGCATTTGCGCGGAATTCCCGTCCGAAGCAGTCGTTGATGAAGTTTATCAATTCGTCTCTTTTTACCATGTCGAGTCGTCCTCCCGGAGCAAGCGGCTGTCGCGCGGTTGCGCCGCCGGAATTATAGCACAAGAGTGGCGGAGGGGGGTTTTATCGCGGGGCGTGTAAGGGTTGGGCGATAAGAGGGCATTAATTAGGGATGAATGGAGGGCTTTTCGGGGAACAGAAGGCGCGGAAGCGGCAATTTTGAAAAAAATCTTTAAAAAGGAACCGTATTGCGGGTAGAATTCAAAATCGCGCGGCAAGGCGGCGGAGCCGACGGCGGCGCGGATGAAAAAAGGCCGGAAAATACAATTGGGGACGGAGGCATCATGAGAAAGAGAAGCTGGATTTCGAGTATGCTGGTCTGCGCGATCTTCGCGCTGGCGGCGTTCGCGGCGCGCCCTGCCGATGCGGCGGAGCCGACTGCGGCTCAGTTGTGGAAGGGCGTGGTGGAGAAGTGGGACAACGACGTGAAATCGTACTCGTGCGACCTGTTCTCTTACGCGCAGAGGACGAAGACGTTCATCAAGAATTTTCCAGAGTACGCCAAAGAGGACGACAAGCCGGACTGGGACTACAACGTGTTTCAGATACGGTTCAGAAAGCCGGGCAAGACATTGTTGAAATACCGTGTTTCGCTGAACGAGGACTTCGAGAGCGGTTCGCTGATCGACAAGGGCGTGTCGTACATGCTGGCGTATACGGACGGCACAACGTTCAACTACGGCCACAAGGATTCTCAGAACGTATACATAGTATTCCCATACCTGAGCAATTCCGAGTTCGCGAAGATGCCGATAGCGATGCAGTGGAAAGCGGCTCTCAAGCTTCTCATGATCGCGTCGCGCAAAGAGGTTTATCACAAGAAGCCGGACGAGATCCGCGACCTGCGCGGGTTCGAGATTCCGGACATTGCGATCGGCAAGACCATAGGGCGCTACCAGACGTTCTTCGACAACAGCAATGTCGCGGTGTCAAAAGCCCCGCTTTATGTTAAAGAGGACTTCGAGATCAACACGGAAACCGGCGTGCTGACGATGAAGAAGAACATCAACCGCCCTGCGGAGATTTACAAGCTGACGATGACTCCGAAGACCGCCGCCGCCGGAAGGGGCGTCACCAAACTGGATATATTCATAGATCCGAAGACGAGCATGTTTGCCGGCCTGATGGAGTACGAGGGAAATAATCTGGTTCACGTGAAGCTGTTTTCCAACCTCAAGCTGAACCCGGACCTGCCGGACAAGCTGTGGGAGGATTTCTTCAAGGGCAGGAATCTTTCGGATAAGCGCTAAACAGTCCGAAGGGACGATAACGGCTGACGCAATATACGGCGCCGGAGCGGAATGAATTTCCGCTCCGGCGCTTTTTATTTGGAGAAAAGATGAAAGAAAGAAGAGCAGTTCCCCAAACCATCTTTTCCGAAGATTTTCAAGTCATTATACGAAGAACTAAATGAAAGCTCCCATTTACTATTTGGTGAAAAGCATCATGCGCAAAAGAAAAAGTTTTGCGCATGGCACACTTGGTAGTGGGTAGAATCATCTAATAGCATGTATATGTTGCGTAAACATTGAAAACATTGCGAAGTTATCGGCGAAATTCACAAACAAAATTTCATGTTGATAAATCTGGAGAAAAGAGAAGGCAGCGAGAGGGGGCCGGGTCAGACTTTTATGCCGAAGTTGTTCTCCGCCGCAGTGACGCACAGGTAGTTCGGAAGGATGTCGGAGAAGCGGGAGGGGGCAGGGCCGGAGGCGGCGATTTCACAGACAGCGACGGCGGTCGGGCGGGAGTCGGCGGGGTCGCGGAAGAAGGCGCGGGGGCCGATGAGCGAGGAGAGGGCGGCGCGGAGGGCGTCCGGGGCGGCTCCGACGATGTGGAGGGGCTGGACGCTGGGCGCGGCGGAGAGTAGCGAGGGTAGCGAGCCGGGGTCGAGCAGGGCGTCCGGCGAGAGGCGTTCGGGAGCGCCGCCGGGCGCGCGGCGGAACAGGGCGGCGTAGAAGGTGGACTTCGTACAGGGCAGGGCAGGCATCACTAGGGCGGCGTCTTCGGGGGCGGAGCGAGCGAGGGCTTCGAGCGACGATACCGGAGAGATGGGGATGGAAAGGACTTGAGAAAGGGTTCTGATCGTGACGATGCCGATTTTCAACCCGGTCATGCCGCCGGGGCCGATGTCGACGGCGAACATGTCCGGAGAGCGCAAGTCGAGGCCGTTGGAGGAAAGAAGGCGCTCCATCCGGGGAATCAGCTCTTCTGAACATTTGCGAGCTCCCGGAAATGAGTCGCAGCCGAGTATGGCGCCGTCGCGCATCAGGGCCGCGCCGCAGGTCGAGCCGGATGTGCTTATGCCGAGGATTTTCATTGTTCGCCTCCGGGCGGCGCGGACAGCCTGAGCCGGAGGGAGTCCGATTTTTCGAGGGCGGCGGCGGCGCGGGGACACGCTTGTATGAGGATTCGCCTGCGGTTCTCCGCGGCCCAGTCGAACCTGAGCCTCAGCAGGGAGTCCGATTCGGGAGGCGGAAACCTGTCCGCCCACTCAGCCGCGACTACGCCCGCGCCGAGGCAGTAGCCGATGTCCAAATCCACAAGCTCAGAGGCGGTTTCGAGACGATAGAAATCGAAGTGGAAGAGGCCGAGGCGGCCTTCGTATTCGCGGACTAGCTGGAATGTGGGGCTGGTGACGTTGGAGGCGATGCCGAGGCCGCGCGCGAGGCCGCGCGTGAAAGTGGTTTTGCCGCCGCCGAGATCGCCTTCGAGGGCGATGAACGCGCCGCGCTCAAGAGCCTCTCCAATGAGCTGCCCAAGCTCCTCGGTTTCCGCCGCCGAGACCGTTTCTATGTCCGCGATAGTCCGCAATTCCACCGCGCCCTCCGAACCGCGCGACGATGAACGCCGCGTGGCAATAATATAACAACAAAACGGATTCTTTTAAACACGCGGAAGGGCGCGCGACGGCGGGTGTGTTCAGCGGGGAGGTTTTGATGTAGAATACACGGACGCGCCGCAGGACTCTACAGGCGCGAAAAAGGGCTGAACGGCGGCACACGGACCGGAAGCCCGGAACAGAGAGAGCGCGCGCAGATGGCCGGAAAACGCGGCAAAGAACAACCCGGCGAGGACGCGCTGATAGAGCGCATCAAAACCATCCTCGGCCCCCCGGGGCCGCCAGTGCGCGTCGGGATAGGAGACGACGCGGCTGCGCTCTGCGAAAGCGCGGACGACTCCGAAACCCTCGTGACAACCGACCTGTTGGTCGAGGGCGTTCACTTCAACCTAGAATGGGCATCCCCCTATCAAGTGGGCTGGAAAGCGATTGCGGCAAGCGTCAGCGACATCGCGGCGATGGGCGGCAAGCCTACTGCGGCTGTCGTCTCCGTCGGCGCTAGGCCCCGCGCGAGGGAATACTTCATAAAATCTCTCTATGAAGGCATCGCCGCCGCTTGTGAAAGATACGGCGTCGTCATCGCGGGCGGCGACACCGTGCGCTCGGACAGGGCTATTGTCAATATCGCCATGCTGGGCCGCGCGCGCAAAAATCGCGCGATTCTTCGCAAAGGCGCGGCTCCCGGCGATATTATTCTTGTCACAGACACGTGCGGAGACAGTGCGGCGGGACTACAGATACTTAGTTTGTTTCCGAAATCCGAAATCACTATTCCTTTTATGAAGCGACTTATCAACCGCCATCTGGCTCCTGAGCCTTCACTTGCGGCTGGACTAGCCGCTTCTGCGTCTCTGGCTCCTACGGCAATGATGGATCTCAGCGACGGCCTTGCGGTGGATTTGCCTCGTCTCACAGCCAGATCCGGCGTAGGCGCGGTAATTCTCGAGGAAAAAATACCCACGTCGCCCGATCTCCGCGCATGGGCCAGACGTTCGGATGTCCCTTTTGCCACTTTCGCTGTTCGCGGAGGAGAGGATTTTAATCTGCTGATAACCGCGTCCGCTTCAAAAGTTGACGATTTAGAACGAAATCTCGAGTCTGCCGGAACACGCGCTACGAGGATAGGCGAAATTGTTCCGCGCGAACGCGGCATCACACTTGTTTCTTCCTCCGGCGAAATACTTCCATGGCCGGAAGCCTCATTCCTGCATTTTTAACAATCAAGCCATATAAGGACATTTTCTGTGTCGCGGGATAGACGTTTTTTCTTGCTGTTTTCTCGCATCGCGACGATTGTCCAATCAGAACTAGACTACTGAACCCGTCTCAAAACTGACACAAAAAAGAAGTGTCCAATGCTGATTTTGAGCGTCTTGACAAACTTCATGACAGTGTGTCCTAAACCGACTTGTCTGCGATTAGATTGTATTAAAACAAGGGACTTGCTGGAAAGAATGAGAAATTTCAGATATATAATCTAGACAAATCAATCTACGATTTGACATAACTGTCCATACGCTGCTTAACAATGTAATTATCGTTACAAAAGTGAAAATAAATATGTTTTAGGTCGATGTGGATATCACTATGATTGTATTATTATATGCTATTTTATTGACATATTCACAATTATAACCGATAAAGCAAAAGAACATGAAGCCCGCCGTCAGGAGCATCGTCAAATACGCGGTCTTGTTTGAATCCGGCCTTTTCGAACATTTTAATAGACGCTGAGTTGTCTATCGCAGCACAAGCCATATAAACGATAGACGTGCTGAATTGATGATTAATCCGTTCGATGAGACATCGGACAGCACAATGCCCTATTCCACGTCTGAGCATAGGGATTTCGCCAATTAATATATCAATGTCGACAGTTTCAGTTGGGATATCATACAAGCCAGCGGTGTCCAGTTCGCTTCTACTAGGATGTTGCCACTGGATATAGCCGACGGGCAGACCGTCGCAAACTATGATCGCATTGCCAAGACC
>Ga0209311_1001104_pt1 | contig 22600 bp, 21 predicted proteins | sample AD_UKC045_MetaG_FD_184417 | JGI IMG/M metagenome (GOLD analysis project Ga0209311, IMG submission 184417) | Active sludge microbial communities of municipal wastewater-treating anaerobic digesters from USA - AD_UKC045_MetaG (SPAdes) (version 2) | ecosystem: Engineered > Bioreactor > Anaerobic >... | reverse complement strand
TTAGAACTAGTTTTGGGCAAAATGTATTGCAACATTCAATTGAAGCCGCGCACATCGCAGGAATGTTGGCTTCGGAATTAAGAGCAGATGTCACAGTGTGCAAAAAAGCAGCGTTGTTGCATGACATTGGAAAGGCAATTGATCATGAGGTTCAAGGCACACATGTTGAAATCGGAATAAGAATTTTGGAAAAATTCGGAATTGATAAAAAAATAATTGATGCAATGAAATCACATCATGGTGATTATCCGTTTGAAACCATTGAAGCATCAATTGTTCAGGCAGCAGAAGCAATTTCTGCCGCAAGACCAGGCGCAAGAAAAGAAAATCTAGAAAATTATCTTAAAAGATTGGAAGAACTTGAAAAACTTGCGACAAGTTTTCCTGGGGTGGAAAAAGTTTATGCAATTCAAGCAGGAAGAGAAATAAGGGTGTTTGTTAATCCGGAAAAACTTGATGATTTAAAAGCATATAAACTGGCAAAAGATATTGCGCAAGAAATTGAAAAAGAGTTAAAATATCCGGGCGAAATAAAGGTAATGGTGATCAGAGAAACTCGTGTGATTGAATACGCCCGTTAAATACCGGATATTGCAATATTTATATGTTGGTTACCCTTATTCTACAGGGGCAATCCCGCTGAGCGGGATCCCGTTTGCGGGATAAGAATTAAAATAAAAAACCCGACAGAAATGTCGTGTTTTTTATTTGGAGCGGGATACCGGAATCGAACCGGCCTCTTCACCTTGGAAGGGTGACATAATACCACTATACCAATCCCGCCTACGCTACGCTTCGGCGGCCTGCCTGCCGGTAGGCGAGGCAAGCTCGCCAATAGTCGGTTTGCCGACCGAAGTTCTGTAAAACAGAACGAAGGTCGGGGAGCCGGGACTTGAACCCGAGCTACATGCTCCCAAAGCATGCGTACTACCGCTATACTACTCCCCGTTATTTTTCAAGTATATCGTATTTGTGTTTTATAGTCAATTATGCTATACTACAAATAGTAATTTATAACTTTTTTAAATATGTGCCCCGTAGTGAATTTTTGACTGATGCGGGGCATCATAATAATTTTTAATTAGTCAAAATTTGCTAGGGGATATGAAAAAATATCTAATTTTGTTTTTAATGATTGCTGGCATAGTTTTGCCTGTAATATCTTTTGCCGGATTGCCGGATTTTAATGGCCCGTTTGTTATTTGCGGAACAAGTACGACCAAAGATTGTACGCTTTGTGATATTTTTAAAACAGCGCAATTGATTATTGATACGATTATTGGTTTTCTTGCAATTATTGCTGTGCCGATATTGATTGCTGCGGGTGGATTTATGATTTTATTATATGGCGCCAATCCGAATTTATTAAATACAGGAAAAACAATTATTAAAAATGCGATTATTGGTTTAATTATTGCGCTTTTGGCTTGGACAGTAATTAATATGATTTTTAATAGTTTGACTAATAAAGATAAATTTCCAACCCCATGGAATGAAATAAAATGTGAAGGGGGAGGAATAAATGAAAACGAAATAGCGCCGGGAGAATATTGTGTTTGCAAAATACCCGTTTATGATTTAAACCCTTCTTCAAGCATGGCAAAATTATTCGCAAAAAATGTTAGAACAACTAAACTTGAAAGCGCTGATGATTGTGAAAATAAATGCAATGTTTCTGGCGTGAATAACTATTGTCCGTTTATGCAGACAGGATTGGATAGTAGTAAGGCAGAATTTCAATGTGTTGCAGAATCATATGTTAAAAATACGACAGTTGGGCTTATTCAGTATCCTGCATCTGCTGATACTGTTATTGATCAGATAGGTTGTTTTGCAACATTAAAAGAATGTGAAGATGCAACTGTTTCAGGAGATAAAAATTTTGAAAAATGTGGTAGGCAATGCTATATGTTCGGCGTAAATTGGTGCGACAAGAAATGGGTTGGCGGTACTGGTATATGCGTAACAGATTCTGTTTGTCCAAATGGACATTATATGTTAAAACGTTTTAAAGACGAACATTTGAATGGTGCTAAAACTCTTATAGATTGTTCTGGTTCCGGGCAACAAGAATATTGCAGAATAGAAAATACGATATTTGAAAGCGTTACAAGATGCGATAAAGAGGCAACAACCAGGTGTGATGACATAAAGAGTCCTTTTCCTTGTTTTGACGGATATACATGCAAGAAAATGGTAGAGGATCAAACAACTGATGCGTGTGCGGAATTAAAGCAAATATTGAATTGCATGAAAGGAAAATTAGGAACAGCTGATAAAATAATTACTTCTATTTCCGATAATAGTCCCGACACACAAGGTTCTCTTGGGAGATGTTTTAATCCATCTTCAAATTGGGGAGTATGTGGCGCTGGCAAAGATTCTTGTAGTGGAGAATGTTGTGGTCACAGTTTTTGTAGTTTGCATTATGGCGGGAAAGGAAATTCAGACTCTAATTCAATGGTAAAAAGTACTTGCGGTATAGGTTCTGCAGATTGTCGTAACTGTTCTTGGGCGGTGGATTTTGCAAATGGCACAAATTTTGACAATTTGAAAAAGGCTGCCGAAGACTGCGCTAAAGAATTGTGGAGCGGTTCTATGAAAGAAATTTATATATTAAAAGAAGGCGATCATAATCACTTGCAACTTAACGGCGCCGCCAAGTATCATAAATGTAAATAATATTTTTAAAAAATTAATCATTAAATTTATGTCAAAATCAAAAGAAAAAATTCCTATGGAAAAATCTAAAGAAAAGTCCAAAACTAAAACAAACAAACAAAAAATAAACCAAGTAGCGCTGGACGATCTTTTAAAGAATGGAATAAACGGCGGAAAAAACTGGAAAGATTCTGTTCCGGGGCAAGAAATTGAAGAAAAACCATTAGAGGATACGGAAGATAAAACAGAAAACAAAGATAGTATCATTGAAGAACCAGCAGAAATTGTGGTAAAGGAAAAACCCCAAAAAAGTGTGAAAAAATTAAAAGACGAGTTAGCTCAAATAGAACAGAAAAAAGATAAAAATCCAAGAAAAAAATCAAAAAAAGAAAATTCTGAACTAAAGCAGGAAATTGCAATCGAAGAAAAACCAGAAGAGGAAAAGGAAGAATTAATGGAAAAACCAACGCAAAAAGAACTTGAAGTTGATAAATTCGAATATATTAAAAAATTAGGATATAGAGAATTGACCAAGACAATAAATAGAATTTATAATCTTGAGTTAATAAGAACAATACGCGATTTAAGAAAAACTAATCCGCAAAAAGCAGAAGAAGAATTGGAAAAAATATCAGTAATGGAAGAAAGGGCCGGTTATCTTTTAGGAAATGCAGAAAAATTTGCTGGACAAGGAGAATTGTCGGAAGAAAAAATTGAAAGCATTAAAAAGGAATGTTTTGATCTTAAAATGGCCAAGGAAAAACTTGTAGGTTTGCTGAAAATTTTTAAACCAGAAGAAAAAAAGGAGATTGATGATTCTTCCAAAAAACCCGATGAAGAAAATTTAGATGAATTAAGCTACAATGAATTAACCGTAAAAATCAATGATTATATTTTAAAAACAGAAGAGCAATTTGATACAATAAACAAAAAACAAATAGAAGAAAAACTACAAGAAATATTCAAATTGGGAGATATGGCCGGAGAGTTTTTGGGCAATGCTTGGGGGTATGTTCAAAGAAACAAATTAAACCAGGAAGAACAAGCGCAATTTCATAACAGGGTAGAAGAATTAAAAAATGCTAGAAATAAATTAAGAACCCTTTATATGAAATTATCTTTTGGAATTACGCCAAAAGAAGAAAAAAAATCAGAACAACAACAAGAGATTACGACAGAACAAGAATCGGCAACGCCTTCGATAGACGAATCATTAATGGAAATAGCTAAAAATGTTGAAATTTCTCAAGAGGAAAAATTTTCCAAAAAGAAAAAAATGTCTTTTGAGGAAAAACAGAGAAAAGATTTATCTGATTATTCCAAATGGGAAATTGAAGAAGAACAAGAAAATGTTAATAGGAAAATTAATAATTTAACCGAGGCCTTAAAAATTGCAACAGACGAGAATGATAAAAATTTGATTTTGCAAGAAAAAGAAAATTTGAAGAAAAGAGCGGAGATTATTGATAAAATTTTATCTGAACACAAACAAGAATCAAAAATTGAACAACCTCAACCAGCAAAAGAAAAAGAACAAAAAATTCTTGAGGGCGCGTTTGAAGGATTTGTGTCCGGAGAAGAAATCAAGAAAAACGTCTTGGAAGAAATAAACGAAGGAATTGCGCAGAAAAAACAAGAGATAGAAGAAACTAAAAAAAGATTAGGCGCATATAAATTATGGGGTCCGTGGGGAAAACAAACAACCGGACGTGATTTCAATTGGTACGCAGATGCTGGTAATTTTAAAATACTGAAAAAAGAATTTAAAAAACTTAAAAAAGAAAGAAAGCAAGAAATTAAACAATTTAAAAAAGATGGGAGATATAAAATTGAAAGCGCCAATGTTGGAACAGAAGAAAAGAAAGCTACGTCAACTTTAAATAAAAAGCAAGGATTTTTTGCCAAATTGTTTGGAAGAAAAACAAAAGAACCAAAGAAACCAAAAATATTGTCGGAAAAAGAAATTTTAGATTCGATTAAGCCAGTATCAAAAGAATGGAGACGTCGACATATTGATAGTCCGGAAGGGCAGGACAGGTTTCGGAAAATAGATTAAGTTTTCTTTTGTGGTCCAATAAATACCCGCGTAAGCGATTGGATGAGGAATGTGCCCTCGTAGTTCAATGGATAGAACGGGGCCCTTCTAAGGCCTAAATAGGGGTTCGATTCCTCTCGGGGGCATTACTTCGTTTAAGGCTTCGCGGCGCAAGTATTTATATGCAGAAAGATAAAATCTTTATTTTTTTAATCTTGGCATTATTTATTTTGGGCGGGTTCACCCTGTTAAATGGTCGTTATGCGACCCCTTTTTTAATAAAAGGATTTAACAGGGTAAATTTTTTGACCGATTTAATAAAAAAATCTGAGCCGTTTCCGGTGAAAGGAATTTATGCCACATTTAGAACTGCCGGCAACAGCAGAATAGATGACTTAATTACTTTAATAGACAGAACAGAATTAAATGCAATTGTTATTGATTTAAAAGATTACACCGGCAGAGTTCCTTTTGAAACAAATAGCGATATTATTAAAAAAATCGGTTCAGAAAAATTTTTTATCAAAGACATTAAAAGATTAATCAAAGAATTGCATAAAAAAAATATTTATGTGATTGCAAGAATTGCAGTTTTTGAAGATAACTATTTGCCAAGAAAAAGAATGGATTTAGCGTTGCAAAGGGTAGGCGGAGGAATTTGGGAGGATAATAATGGTTTGGCATGGGTAGATCCATCGTCACAAGAGGTTTGGGATTACAATTTGGAAATTGTAAAAGAAGCAATCAGGGTCGGGTTTGATGAAATTAATTTTGATTATATTCGTTTTCCTTCGGATGGCAATACTGCAGATATTGTTTATCCGTTTTGGGACGGTAAAACTCTAAAAAAAGAAGTTATGCGAGAATTTTTTGAATATATTGAACAAAGATTAGAGCCGTTGGGAGTTCCGATTTCTGCTGATTTGTTCGGATTAACCATGAGCAGCACAAATGATTTAGGTATTGGGCAATGGTTAGAAAATTCAGCGCAGTATTTTGATTATATTTGTCCCATGGTTTATCCCTCGCATTATCCAAGCGGATTTATGGGGTATGCGAATCCTGCACAATATCCTTATGAAATAATTTTAACCGAGCTGAAAAAAGGGAATGAAAGATTGGCAAATTTATCTGCTTCAAATCCTGAATTAAAATTAGCAAAAATCAGACCATGGCTTCAGGATTTCAATATGGGTGCAATTTATGACGCGGAAATGATAAAATTGCAGAAAAAAGCAACCGAAGAAGGTGGGGGTTTTGGTTGGCTTCTGTGGAATCCAAGGAATATTTATACTGAAGATGGATTGCTTGTTCCAAGCGAAGTCGAATCAAGATATTGATTTTTTAGAAAATTCAGGTATGATAGTTAGTATGGTGGGCGTAGCTTAGCTGGTTTAAAGCGTCAGGTTGTGGCCCTGAAGATCGCCGGTTCAAATCCGGTCGCTCACCCATCGATGAACTTATTCGAACTTCTTGTGGTTTATTCATTAAAGTCTCTATCTCTGTAATGGGGATTTTTTTAATTAACAAATTAGCTCTCATTAAGTCCTGCATTATTTGGTTTGCTTCAGCGTCAATAATTTTGCCATTTTTTATTAGGAATTTTCTCCAGAAATAGTTCAAAATGTTTCTTTTTAGTTCTGGCAAACCATTTGCGTATGTTTCGTATATATCCCTAACGAATTTCAATATTTCTCTAATTTCATCCACTTTTATGTCTCTTTGAATGTCTAATTTGTTTAGTTCGTTCTTAATAGTTTCAATCTCGTTTTTAATCTTATAGTCTATTCTCCCGAAAGCTTCGTCGCTAAGAGTTTCGGAGATTAGTTTGTCTTCTGCTATGGTTCTTCTTTTTTCTAAATCAATGATTCTTTTATTAAGAATCAATTTTTGTTTTTCATTGATATGTTTTGTAGTTTTTAATGTTTTATCTGCTTCAGAAATTATTAAATTGATAAATTCATCGCTAAAACTTAATTCCTTAAATTTGTCTTCGACTTCTTGTTCGATCTTTTCTAGTCTGATATATTCTGGTTTTTTGCAGCCATAAGTTGATGGACAATGATAGTATCCAAATCGTTTGCCCGATTTTTTGGCGTGCCATTCACCGATCATTCGTTTCCCGCAATTAGCACAAAAGGCAAATCCGTTTAATAAAAATTTATATTTTCTTCTACGGCACGCATGTCGATTATGTCCGTCTAATACCAATTGCACTCTTTCAAATAAATCTCTATCAACAATTGGTTGATGTTTGGCTTTCTTGATATGAATTTCTCCCCAATGCAATTCTCCCATATAAATTGGATTTTTAAGCATCTCATAAAATTTGCTTCGTACCATTTTATTTCCAAGTTTTGTTCGTAATCCTTTTTCATACATCAAATCATTTAACGCATAAGCATTGTAATCGCCGGTTGCAAAGAGTTCAAATGCTTGTTTAACAAACGGAGCTCGTTCTGGGTCGGGGATTATAATTCTTTTACTTAACTCTCCGTTTCGAAAATTGGGATTATCAACGTTTGAATAGCCAACGGGGCTAATGCCAGGGAACCAACCTTCTTGAGCCTTTTCCTGCAGAGCAGATTTAGTTTTTTCGGAAACGATTAATCTTATCATTTGGTTCATGGCAGCTGTCATGGTGTCCATAGTTTGGCCCATAGCTGAATCGTCGAAGTTTAGACCAATCGCGAAACATAATTTTATGTTTTTGGTCTTAAACAGGTCTTTTAGGAAGATATGATCTTTAACATCCCTGCTTAATCGGTCGCTGTGGAGCGTAAAAATGGCTTCTGGTGGGTTTTCGTCTATTAGTTTGAGTAATCTTTGCATGCCGGGTCGTTTAAGCGTACCGGCACTCTGTCCTTCGTCTTTAATTACTTCTTTAATTTCATAACCCTGCTCAGTTGCAAGTTTGGAGCAACTGCGTTCTTGCGCGTCTATTGATATGCCCTTATTCGCTTGTTCTTCTGTCGAAACTCGACAGTAAATTATTGCTTTTTTCATACAACACAATGGTATCGGTTTTAATGGTTAAGTCAAGTTAATTTTTCTTATTATTTTTGCTTAAATTTAATTTTATTTCTTTTTGCCTAATTAATTCTTGAATCAAAATATCAGCAAACATCTTTGCATAAAGACGTATCTTTTCTGATTGATTTTGTTTAATTGTTTGCTGATTAGTTTTCATTTGTTTAATTTTAGGCAGACAGCTAAAGAGTTCCCAAAGAGCCCCCCGTCCATGTAAACAATAAATTATTGTTTATGCAGGCTCGCTGTGCCTTTAATCCGTTTTCTCTCGGAGGCGACTTAGTTCCCACTCTCGCTGCAGCTCACTTTCGTGTCTGAGGGTAAACCCGATCGCGTAAGGAACATTTAGCGATAACGCGATCGACGTTGATGGACTTAGGCAGCATAGCTATTCCTGTTGCGCGGAATCACGCAGTCCCATCGCTCTATACCTATTTTATTTTTACAAGCCCTGTATAGAGTTGGCCCCGGGGCTTGAATAGATGAATAATTTTTATTCACTGGTATTTGACTTTGTGGGCTTAAAAACAACATTAACTATCTACTTTAATTTTCCTACTTAAAAATAAGGCTGGGAAAGGCTTATTTCCGCTGGTTCGATTCAAAAACAAGAATAAAAATACAGTAAAATATAAGTTATCCACAAGCCATAAATAAGTCATAGAAATAAACCAAAAAACGCGGATTTTATCCGCGTTATTACTTATTCAGTATTTATTATTTTTTAATAACAGGATTATGAAATATTAATCCTTCGCCTCTAAGTTTTCGGATTAATTTTTTGCCATCTGGCGTTGTTGATTTCAGGTTAGAAAATCTAAATAAACTTGCAACGCCATTTCTAATCCTTTTTAATGTTTGTTCTTGATTCTTATATTGTCCTTTCCCGTGCGTAGAAAAGTATTTATCTATTGTACTGTAATCACAAAATCCATTTACATCTCCATTTTCATATAGACAATCCAATATTAAGTAATGAATAGTATTTTTAGTTATATCGATGGGCTTATCCTTCCAAAAATAATCTCCATCAGAATTTTTATAAATAAGATGTTGTGTTTCGTCTACATTTTTTCGTTTGGAGTTTGTCTGAATGTTTGAGCACGCTTCACGATATAATTTGAATATTTGTTTTTCATTGCAATCCAGGATTATTATATCGTTTGAATGAAGTCCATGATCTATGTCTGCTCGTGACAATGTTCTTAATGCAGCAAGATCAATATTTTTATTTTCTATTTTTATAGGTTGTATGGCTTCGTAACTCTCTAAAAGCATTAAATACCTTATCAATTCTGCCGGTGTATCAAAAATCTGTAAACATTTTTTAATTTGTATTTTAATAATTTTTGGTTTTCGTAGATTCAATTCTTCTAGCAGAAAACATAAGAATCTTTGCGATTTTTCAGATTTGAGTGCAAAAAATTTCTCCGCCATATTTTTATAAATTATTTATATACCCAGTATATCTTAAAATCTTATTATTTTCAAACATAAAAACGTTCTCACTGGAACGTTTGAATTCGTTTTCATTGTTTTTATAGGCGTTTTCGGATATCGAAAAATTCTCAATTCTAAAAGATATCCGTTATTTTGTAAACATCTTTTTCCGTGGTGGCCATATCTCTTATGCCCTGCATAATTTTACCAGATTCAAGTCCTTTCGTCGTGCGATTAAAAATGTCTTTAATTAAATCTCTGAGTTTATCGCCGTTTGATAATTCAACATTTTTAATATCTTCGTCAGTGATAGTATTGCCACCAAGATTGGGAAGTTCTTCTCTATAAAATCGCAATTGACAGGCATTACAACAAAACCAGCGGCCTACAAAAGAAATGTAATTTTTGACATTGATTGGTTTTTTGCACCACGCACATTTTATTTGAATCCGTTTTCCCATAAATTTATCTATTTTCATTTCTAATAATTATACAATAATCTAAGCATTCATTTCTATTTTCAAAATTTCTATCATCGAAATGCCAGTATTTGTTATACCATAATGTACACGCTTTAATGCATTCATTCTTATTAATATTATATATTCTTTTATGGTTCCAGTATCCCAAAATTATTCCGACTATACAAATAATAATTATCGCTATAATAATTTTAAGTTTATTTTTCGTTATAAATTTTGTTAATTTATTAAAAGATATTCTTTTTTGCCACCATTTGGATGATATTATTTCGATTGTCTCTTCTCTGGTTTTTCCTGTAGAGTCGGTTGAAATATTAATTATCTCTCTATCTATAGATTTGTTTTGGGATGCTGTTTTATTTTGTGTCTTTTTCAAATAAATTAAATTTACGCATTTGAATAGCAACCAAAGCACAGCAACAATAATTGCAAAACTAACTATCTCAACTAAAATATGATTTAGGTTTGGTTGTCTACCATTGCCTAATCCTTCACCATAATAAATTCTGACTATAAACCATGTTATAAACACTATAAAAAGTCCACGTTTCTGCCACTTAAAAAGTTTATTTTTCATAAATTTATTTTACTTGTGGCCAGGTAGATACAAAAAACCCACCACCAGGTAAGGCCTTGCGGCCTACATATAGGTTTCCCTATATGGCGCAATCAGCGACCCTGATGATGGGGTCTTTATGCTGATTGCGTCTCTTGACCATGCCATCAAATTTCTTCAATGGTTTAGGTCGTTATTATTTAGTTGTTAATTCTAATTTATATTGTACCGCATTTATTAAAAAAAGCCATATTTATTTCTGGGAGTGTTGATTGTTTTGTAAAATATTTATAACTATATTGAGGTGTCTAAATTGCCTATTGAATAAATATTTCTAATTATTAATTCACGAACTCCAATGGGTTGATTTTCTATATCTGCCGCTTTATTCATGTCTTCCATAGAGTCAAAGCTTTTCCATCCATTTTTGAGCATATCTTCTCTTTTTGAATAAATGTCAATTTTCAAATCAAAAGACTCCTTGCCCGGTATGCCAGCTGGCCTTATAAAAGAAGCTGGAAAAAGTTTCAAATAATAATCTTCTACAACAACAATACCCACATTAAGATCACAATATTGAGTCTTGTTTTTGTTTTGGGCGTCAGTTATTTTTATTGCACCTATTTTTACAGAATAATTGCCTTTCTTTTGAGGAATTAACTCCTTATTCCAAGCGTAAATAGGCACTTCCTTGGGTTTTAGTACTTTATTGTCAATATGAAACATCCACCTTGTTGAATCTATTGGTAATGAGAAATTTTCTACAGAATTTTGACTGAATTCAAAATGATATTTATCGATTCTTGCTTCAACATATCTTAGTGGTATAAACAAGTCGCTATTTCCCAGTGATTGATCATATATTTCATATAATTGCACTCCTGCATTTTCAGCTCGTTTTTTGGCACCATCGGTGAAACCTGTTGGGCAGACAATTACTCCCAAGTTTGCTCCAACGTCTAATACCATTCCCGCGATACTATCTACGTCTTTTATGTCAACTGGTGTTTTATAATTTTTCGGATCAATTAAAATTCGAACATCAAAAATCCCTACCTTGCCATTTATCAAAGTATCTATCTGTCTATTTGTGCCAGATCTTCCTTTCAGTTTTACGTTGTTTTCGACTTTAGCATTTTTTATTCCAGAGCAAAGCTGAGCCACTATTTTCTCTAGTAAATCTCCTTTTTGTTTCGCATTAAACATAATTTAATATTTTAATTGTGGAAGATATTATATTTCTATTTTCATTATTTGTTTGAAATTTACCATATTGACAACGGTTGTTTTGAGAATTATCATATATCTGTAAAAGCTCTCTGAAAAGCTGGCGAGGTAAACTTGGGCCCTTAATTTCGACTCAGGCTAGACCGCCTTTAATCCCCCCGATAGATGCTTAAGGTTTAGGCGTTTATCGTGGGGGTTATCATTAAAGGTCGGCCCCCTGATAATCAATTAAGACTAAGTTACTAAAATGGTAAAATTCATTATTTACCTCGATCGATCCGGTCAGTATCGATGGCGCTTGGTAGCCAGAAATGGTGAAATTGTTGCCGTAAGCGAAGCTTACACAACAAAATATAGTGCTAAACGATCTGCTGAATTGGTCAAACAATTGGCTTCTATTGCTTTTATTGTCGAACAATAAAAGTGATTAGTTAATTGAAATCCTCGCTAGCTTTTTGGAGGGCTTTTTGTTTTCTGCCGAATTCAAATATTTTTCTGGTTTCTCTTATGTTGTCACGAATTGCTTCAACTAATTCTGGGGTTTGTGTATCAGCGCCCTCCTTAAAGCCTGCAAACACCTTTTTCCATACCATAAATCTTGCGGCATCAGCTTCTTTTATGGTCTTTTGTGTAAAGGCAAAATCTACATCTTTTGCAAATTTCATTATATTGCTTTCTTTATGTATTTTGTCGCACATTTTTTGAAATTCGGGGCTTCTTTCCCATATCCCTAACTGTTTACTGGAAACTCCAATTGCGCTGGCCACTTCGATTCTTGATTTGCACCCCAAAATCTCCAGTAATTTATTGTCTTCATTGTTGTAATCCATTACTTTCAACTTTTCGGCGATTGTCAGTCCTCGAGTTAATCGGGGAGTTGTGAGCCAGAAAGCGAAGAGATGTGCTTGTCTCTTTTTATAGATCCTTGTCACTGGGGAAACCCTGTTTTTGCGGACGTTTTCGGACGTTTGTGTTTCCATGAAATTTATGAATTTAACTTTGGCACAAATTAATTTTGGGAAAATATGGGCATCCGCCCCTGCACATTTTATTGGATCTACATTCTTGGCATTCTACTGTTTTTGCGCTTTTCAGACGGTATCTTTCATATAAATTTTGCCAAATTTCCTTAAAAGATTTCTCTTTAAGGTTAATAGTGAAATCATCGTTGTTGGTAAATGAACATGGTTTTACATTAAGTTTTTCATCGACATAAACCGAGAAGAAACCACACTCACAAGAATCAATAAACATGCTATTTATTGAAGTATATTTCATTAAAATTGGCACAAAACAAGCGTCAAACCCAAAATTCAATTTAGTTTTTGGTTTATCAATAAGTTTAAGAAAATTATCTAATGTTTTATTTTTTTTCAAAATTATTTCCGGAGTCGCTCGTCCGAATGGTTTGTAGGTTAAGAAAATTACAGAATTAATGCCACTTAAATTATTGTCAAATTTACCCATCAATATCTCCACTGCTTTGTTCAATGATTCGCTCGATAAAATAAAGTGAATATTCACCTTTATCCCTTTATCAATGCATCTTTCGATTAATTCTCTTTTACTAGTCGGACAATCGTTAACGGATATCGCAATGGCGCCGCAAAATTTCTTAGTCGCTTCAAGCATTTCATTGGAAACAATTTCACCATTTGTGGTATAGTTTGGAATTATTCCTTTTTTCCTTGTTATTTCAAGTATTTTTATAAAATCAGGATGTTCGGTTGGTTCTCCACCTCCCAAGGCAACCTGAAAAACTTTTCCCCATTTCTTATCCGATAAATTATCTAAAACAAAACCATAGTCTTTAATGGACATAAAGTCTCCACTGGGTCCACTGTTTCTATAACAAAAATTACATTGTTTTGAACAATAATTCGAGATAGATATATCGGCAAGTTCTGGCCATGGTGCGATTTTAGGATCTTCTTTCGTGGTTTTTCCCCAACGAAAAGTTATGCCGGTCTCAGGATTGCCAACAAAATTATAGCCATCGCTGTGTTTTCTAATAATCACTAGAATGTTTTAGTTTGTGTAACGCCAAATCCTGCTGGCACCTTGCCTCGAAGCAAATATTCGCCATAGATATACGACGTTAATTCCTCGTCTGTCCATTCAGAGAAATCTTTCGTCAATGATTCGCTATCTAAACAATCTCCATCTGTCTGAAATGTAACTTCTGTCGCATAAATATCTTTATTCAATAATTTCGTCTTCGTGCCTGATTTTACCCACTCTTTTAACTTGTTATAAATTGCAAGATCCTTTCCTGAAAAAGAATAATAACTTTTCATCGCTTCAGCTATTTCTTCGTTCATCGTTACAATGTAACTTACCGAACTACTATTGGTAACAAAATCTTTTCTTATTTTCATTTCTTTATCATTTTATTATATTTAATTATTTCGACCTTTTTATTGGTTTTTGCCAATTTATAGCTTATTAATCTAATTGCGTTTTTTATCAAATAGAGTAGGGGTGTTATCACTGACGAATTCTTCGAGTCCTAATTCTTCGTGGCGCAATTCGTCAAAACCTTCAAGATCGTTTATGCTCGCAATTTCAACCGCTTTGAATCCACGCTTTTCCATTACTTTATCAACCAAGAAGAAGGTTTGAATGCCACCTTCTTTTTCCAAAAGTTTTAATGCTTTTTTACGATTGTCAATTTGTTTTGCTTCAGCAAGATGTTTTCCTTTTACGTCAACCACGATCCACTTTTTCTCAATAAATGCAAGAAAGTCCGGATAGAATGGTGCCGGCTTTACTTCAACAGGATATTCGGTTCTCGGGTCATTTCTTACCCAGAAGCTTTTTTTCTTTTTATCTAAAAAGCAAAGATGCTCAAGTGCATCTGCAACCCATTTTTCAACCTGAGAATCAAATTTTACATAAGGCCTTACTGAAAACTTATATCCTTCAACAACAACTCCTTTACCCTGATATATTGATGGCAAGTCTTGATATGAAGGATAAAGATTCGTCCAACCAGATTTTTTTCTAACCGTTATTTTTCCATCTACAAAAATATCTTTCACGTTTTTATTTCGAAAAGTAAATTGACTTTTGAACATCAATTCAAATGACTTTCTGCTATAAAAATCGATAATACTTTTCTCCAATGCTTTAAGGGCGCGTTTATAGTCAATGGCATAAGCGGTATCAATTCGTATACCTGCGTCAATAATTGCCTCGATTAATTTTTTGACCGCGTCGAAAGAATTATTACCGATAAAAGATCCGGTTTGTTCTATAAAATTTAATGCCCATCGTGCTATGTCGTTCTTTGACAAAGTTATTGTTCGTCTTGTTGTTGTCGGCTTATCTTTTTGTAACAAGATTTCATCGGTTGTAATTTCAGCATAATCAATCATTGCTAAAACTTCCGGTCTCAAAACCTTTTCACCCTTTGAAAGTCCGCAAACTTCGTTTACAAATGCTTTAACGCTCAATGATTTATTTTTTAATGCATCTTCAAAACTCTTTCCAGTGGCTATCGGCTTTATACGCAAAATTGGTATCTCGTAGTCGTCAATAATCTTTTTGTTAACCCTATTCTCGCGGTCTTCTTCTTCGGTTGGAATTTCAATGCTTGCCTGAGACAAGTCGAGTTTTTCTCTTATTTCTTGCACAATCTGGTCAAAACGACGTCCTCGTTCACAGACAACATGTAAAATTTCACTTTGTTCTTTTAGGTCGTGCTCTAATATGTCAAACTCTCTTTTCTCTTTATAAAGGCGCAATCCTCGGCCGATGAGTTGTGCGGCAGCAAGCCCCACTTTTTCAACAGTATCTCCTAAAACAACTATAGTGTAAAAATTATCGTAGTCCACGCCTTCAGTAAATACGCGAACTTGATTGACGACCTCAGCATTGTTATCATCAAGCGATTTATATTCGGTCCAAATTTCTTCTTCGTTCTTATTTTCGCTATGAATGGTAAACACGGAATTGGCAACACGTTTCAATTTTTTAATTAATTCTGTTTTATTTTTTGGTATATTTTGTCTAATAATTTTAGCAATATCAGTGCCTTCTCGGTTTACCTGTTCCAAAACATCATCAAGCTCGCCGGAGACAGTATCGGGCCAATTCTTAAGATAATCATTAATAAGGTCGGCATGTTTTATCGAGCGCGCTTTCGTGAGTAACATTGATTTTCTAATTGGAGCATTAACGGCCATCAACGCCTCGTCTTTCAATAGATGAATTAACATGCCCCATATTAATTTTTGCTTATCACTATCGGTTACTTCGTCAGTTGTTTTTTCATCATTTGTGCCACAACCAACAGCAAAAATTCTTTTTCCATATCCTTCGGTTATATATCTCTGCATCGGATATTTATAAAGGTTGTTTTGTCCAAAGTCATCGCTCGCATTCTTTTCAAGAGAAGTAGCAGTAAATTCAAGCACAATGCTCGGCAATAATTCAAAAATAACTTCTGTAGTTTTTCTTTGCTGATAATGATGTGCTTCATCGGAGATAATGACTGGTCGGCGTTCTCTTAAAAATTCAACAAACGAAATAGTATGAGCGCCACTCTTATCGCGCCAAACCGACTCTTCAAGTGGTCGTCTTACATACGGTACGCCTTTCATTGTATCTTCTCCGTTTTTTTGTCCCGTCGAGGTTCCTTTGTCATAAAATTTTTGCATATTGAAAATGTAAAAGGAAATGTCTTTATCGTCCTCATAGTTGCAAGTTTTGTCGCGGTAGGAATTGCCGGTTACCAGATTATATGATAGATTCCAACCGTCGCCAAAAATACTTTTTACGGCACGTGGTGTAAAGTTTTCTATAGTTTTATCAAACAAAATAGTATTTGGGGTTAGAATGAGAAAATCCCTGTGCCCTTTATGCCACAAATCTAAAATAGTTGCCCCCATAAGTAAAGTTTTTCCGGATCCTGTGGCCATTTCAAAACCGACCTTGTTCCATTGCACAGATTTATCTGTGTCGTCTTTGCTTTCTTGTATCGTTTTTTCTTTTAAGCTTCGGCTATCAAATAGGTCTTTTTCAAAAAATTGAAAAGCACTTAACGCCTCCATCTGATAGGGGCGCAAGGGAAACTTAAGCAATTGTTGGATTTTATTAAAATTCTCAATTGTTTTCGGCGATATCGAATTAATCGCAATTTTATATTGCTGGTCTTGGCTTACTAGGTCGTAAAATGTTTTTTGTTTATCGCTTTTCATAGTAAATTATATTCTCTCAGAATGGCGGCTGGAATTTTTTTGACGAGAACACGTTCATCAAGTGCTTCTGGGGGAACCGCAACAGCGACATTTGTAAAAATTGTTAAATGCTTAAATTTTTCTTTGTCTAGGCCATTAACAATTTTTTCATAAAGTTTTTCATCCAATGTTTTCACGTCGCGCGAGGCAAAAGTAAGCGCAAAATGATAGTGTGTCGATTGGTGTCTACCCAAATACATGTTTTCTTTTTCAAGCCATTCTGTTTTTACTGGCCGGTATTGAAAGTGTAAAAAAATCGCTTCGGCCATTTCTTCGGCTTTTAATACCCAATTCATGTTTTGTTCGCGTATTACACTCTCGCCAAGTTTATAATATTTGAAGCCACCACCACCTTGCCAATCGTACAGCTTAGTAACACCAAAAGAATCTCTATTGTTAATAACGTTCAACATTCTTTCAAGATTTATTGTTTCAGCATGTTCGCCGAGCTCGATCATTATCCAGCGGCATTTTCTTTTATGGGCGACTGCGCCAGTTGTGCCTGAACCAGCGAAAGAATCCAAAACCAAATCACCCTCTTTAACTGATGCCCAATCTAATATCTTATCGATAATAAATTCTGTTTTTTTGCTTTTTGGAAATTTTACACCTCCTTCTTTTGATAAATCAGCGCTTGCCATTATCTCGCTTACATCTATAAAGGCCGCCAAAGGTATTTCTTCTGACTCCTTCTTGTTCACTGGCCATCCCTGAAAATAATTCGCATTGGTATATTTAGAACTATTTGGTTGCAAAATATAACGATAACCAACATTATCTGCTCCTATGTCTGGGACTTTATATAAAACGCCATACCCGTCAACCTGTAAACGGTTCATTAAATATTTTTTATAAAATCTTCCGGTGCTATTTCTGTCTATAAAGCTTTTTCTTATATTTTCTTTTCTAAAGAGTTTTTTGCTTGGATTCTCTGTAATTATTTCATATTCATCCGGCTTAAACGCCAAAATTTCTTTATTTCCAAAAAGTATTTTCTTGCCTTTTGTTTTTTCGACCACCCTAAATTTATATTGACTATAATCAGTTGTATCTCTTAAATTCTTTTTAATGTTTAGGTCTAGTTTTGATTTGGCATAGAATAAAATGTATTCAACAATATCATGAATATCCTTGTCTGCAACTAAAATTCTGTCAGGATGTCTCATCTGTACCGGGATAGTAGCTACATAATTTATTCTGCCGAAAATCTCGTCCATAATTACTTTCAAATACGCCATCTCCTGGTGGTCTATCTGTATAAAAATTGCACCATCGTTTGATAATAATTTTTTAAGCTCTTTCAATCTGTCTCTCATCATTGTAAGCCATTCGGAATGTTCAAGATTATCATCATAGTGTTCAAATGCCTGTTCGGTATTATAGGGAGGATCAATATAAATACACTTAACTTTGTCTTTTTCCTTTTTCCCCTTGAACATTTCAGCCAAACTTCTTAGAACTAAAAGATTATCACCCTTAATGAGCATATTCTCGCTTGTTGCGTCACCATAACTTTTTTCGAATTTCAAAATACGCGGCTCGGCCACACGAATATCATTTTTTGGCACCCAAATCGGTCGGACGCCCCTTCCTTCTTTTTCATCGATTTCGTAATAAAGAGAGAGATCCTTATTGATCCAATCGAGTCGTAGAGAACCTTTATAATTTCTTTTATTTTGCATAATTAAATTGTTGTCACTGTTTACATTTTATCACAAAATCGATTTTTTTTCATCTACCTCGAGGCAATTTTGTTGTTTATTCCCTCTATTGTTATACGCTCGAACCACCATCAATGCTCGTCTTTATTACTTGCATTTGCTTAAAGCAATTACTGATCTCTTCAGGGCTTGTTAGAATACGATTAATAACGGCCTGAAGCTGACCCATCGATATTGACACGAATTTAATTAAATGTTATCTTCTGAAATTAAGGAGGTAGCTCTTTTTATTTAGTCTTCCGAAATTTTTTCTAATCGGTGGGCGAATTTCTGTTTTATTATTTCGAGTGGTCGAAATAAATCTAAATAAAACAGAAAACAGGAGGATGCCGTGCAAAAGAAGCAAGGCGTCATCAAAGATCCGAAGGTCGGCACGGATCTCAAAGATCGCGTGATCTCTCTTCAAAGAGATCACAAGCAATCGATGATCCAGTGCCAGTGCTGCAAGCCGGGCCCTTGCTCGCCGAAGCAGTGATCAGAACCGGATCTCATTCGGAAGAGGGAGGTGGTCACGCCTCCCTCATTTTATCAAAAGGAGAAGATATGAGAAAAGTATTGCCATTGGGTTACGATTTGTGGCTCGTAGAAGGCGTAGCAAGGTGGGCAATTTATGATTTAATGAAAGGCGTAATTATTCAAATTACGCGACAAGCGGGGGAATTTCTATTAAAGATCATTGGTTTGTCCGATTCTGCCCTGAATAAAATTGCGATAATTCAGAAAGAAACGCCTCAAATCTGTAAAGTCATTCAAGATGAATCTTCAATGGAGCGATTGTTCAAGAATCCCGTTGATCCAAAATTTACTTTTCCGAATTATATGATTTGGGTGGAGCTTACAGATGCTTGTAATCAAAAATGTTCACACTGTTACACAAGATCTATTGCGCGAGGGAATTTTCTTGATCGCGACTCATTGAAGAAATTGATTTTACAGGCTTCTCGATTGGACTTCCAGCAAATACAATTTACCGGCGGAGAACCATTCCTCCATTCTGATTTATGGGATATGGTTGCCTATGCCCGTAAATTGAACAGCGTTCCCCTTATCGAAATTTATAGCAATTTAACGTTGGTAGCAGACGAAGATGTTGAATTGATGAAAAAATACAACGTGAGAATGGCCACTACGTTGCTTGGTAGTTATCCGGAAGTTCATGACAAATGTACTGCGACCAAAGGAAGTTTTGAGAGATTTATAAAAAACATCAGGAAAATCAGAGATGCTGGTATCGAGTTCAGGGTGGGGGTAGTAAGAACACCCGAAAATCAAGACGATATGTCGCAAATCGAGACACTGATGCAAAATGAAAGATTGATTGCTCGTCAAAAGTCTTTTGCTCCCGACGATGTTCGACCTGTGGGCAGAGGAGAAGAACATTCTATTTCTGCCTCCGAACAATTAAACGGCTTGTATCTCCATGTCGACAGAAAGTTTTTTAATATGGCGCGTCGATGGAATACTTGCTGGGGCGGAGAATTGGCCGTAACGAGCAATGGTGATGTTCTCCCCTGTATATTCGCTAGAGATCAAATTATGGGCAATGTTCATCGTCAAAATCTGCAAAGCATTATTCGTGGCAGAGCCCAGAAATACTGGGGCATCACACTAGACAAGATAGATAAGTGCAAAGATTGCGAATATCGTTTTGCCTGTATCGATTGTCGAGTGCTTTCCCTGAGAGCCGGAGAGGGATTTCGTGGTAAGCCTCAAAGATGTGATTACGATCCTTATAACTAAAGAGATCAGCATCGACTGCTGATCTCTTTTTATTTTTGTATGAATTGTTTTATGTTCATTTTGGGGTTTTCTAGGTATTTTTTCCACCGAGGAAGTAGTTTTTTTTCAACCTCTCTCAATTTATTGTGTCCAATATCGAATTTTCCTTCCCGAAAATATCTTCCCTTTTTATTTAATCTTATTCTTAGTTCATTGTCAGTTGCTAATTCTATGGTTGCGTGAGATGTAGATGATTTAGTGTTCCAAAAAACAATATGCATGATTTCATGGCACAGATATACGATAGAATAATTTTTCCAGTCTTCTGTGTGTCCCCACACTATGGTTTTTGTATCTATGGCCATGCCATTGTTAAGCTTTGGATGGGTAACATATATAGATATTGTTTGTTGAGGCAATGAGGATTTAGTGATTTCTTCTAATTCGTTGAGTGCATTTTGTCCTTTTTGGCTCCATTCTTTTTCGAGCCAATTTTTATATTTTTCAGTTTCGTTGAGTAATTTTTTTACTGGATCGGTCTTAAGCCAAACATTGAGTAACTTTTCGGCGTTTTTCGCTATAGTAGAGAAACGTGATTTTGTGATAATCGACCATTCAGAGTATCCTGCCAAAAGATAGCATTCTTGAGGATATTTATCCCATATTTTCATAGTAAAATTACCCCACCCCTTAAATGGTTCTTTGTGTTGATTTTGGTTAATGGCGTGTAAAAAAACGTATTTAGGATCGATCAAAAACTTTAATTCCATATGATTTTATTTTAGTACTTTTAATTGATTTTGTAAATTATTTTTAATTACTTAAAGAGCGTCTTTACTTAAACAGTTTCTAATAGCGTCCATTCTCCGACCCAGGCAAAATCGTCTTTGAATTAAGACGATTTTTTGGTAGAATAAAAACATAATAAATTATTGTATAATAAAATTATTTATATGATTACATATATTTTATTTGGCACTGGGATAATTCTTTTAATTAAGGGCGCTGATTATCTTGTTGACGGTTCTTCTTCTCTCGCAAAGAAATTTAAAGTTCCAACGATAGTTATTGGTCTAACGATAGTAGCATTTGGAACGTCCATGCCTGAATTGGTGGTTAATATTGCTTCTGCAATAAGAAATTCCGGAGACATTGCTTTCGGTAATATTGTGGGGAGCAATATTGTAAATATTCTTTTAATATTGGGAATTAGCGGTATTATCGGAAGTCTTAAGGTTCAATCTTCTACGGTTTGGAAAGAGATTCCATTTTCTTTGTTGGCGGTTATTGTTCTCGTAGTTTTTGCCAATGCTCATGTTTTGGACAAATTAAATTTTAATTCAATCCTTAAGTTTGAAGGAATAGTTCTTGTTTTATTTTTTATTATTTTCCTTTATTATGTTTTTGGGTTAGCCAGAAAGAATAAGTTGAAACTAGATGATAAAAAAATAGAAATCAAGAAATATTCGGGAGGGATTATTTTTTTAATGATAATTGGCGGATTGATTGCCTTATATTTCGGTGGGAAATGGACGGTGGATGGCGCAATATTAATAGCCAGAGCATTTGGATTAAGTGAGTATTTTATAGGTCTTACAATCGTTGCGGTTGGTACTTCGTTACCAGAATTGGTTACATCGATTGTTGCTGCAATTAAAAAACAAAACGATTTGGCGGTGGGGAATATCGTCGGGAGTAATATTTTTAATATATTTTGGATTCTTGGCCTTACGGCAATAATTAATCCAATTGTTATTCCTGTGTCGGCCAATATAGATCTTTTGGTTTTGTTGGTGGCAACAGTTCTGTTATTTGTGTTCATGTTTTTGGGTAAAAGGCATGAATTAGACAGGTGGCAAGGAATAATGTTTGTTATCATGTATGTTGTTTATGTTGTTTATCTAACCGGTAGGGGTTAATTATTTATTTATAAATGGATATATGACAAAGAATAAGCTTAATTTTTTAGTAGATTTTTTAGCGGCTATTTGTTTTTTAGTAATAGCGAAAACTGGATTAATAATTTTTTTCTTTTTACCAGAAGGCGTAAGGCGAGGGGGTTATCAAGAATTTTTTGGCATTACGAAGAAAACATATACCGGCATTCATAATTGGGCAGGGATTGTTTTCGTTGTGCTTATTCTTTTACATATCGTTTTACATTGGGATTGGATAATTAATGCCGTAAAGAATTTTTTTAGAAAGAATGGGCAGATTCAGCAATAAACCAGTTTCTAATAGCGTCCATTCGTCAGTCTCGGCATGATCTTATTTAAACTATCACAAAATTACGTCCTTGAAGGACGTAAATTTTCTCCAAAACAATATTGCTCGAATAATTTATTTCTTTCAACTTGTTATGTTTACGTCCTTGAAGGACGTAAATTTTGAAAGTAACCATATAACCATAATTTTTGCCAAATTTCTTGCCATTCCCCTTTGGTATATCCGGGAGGGGTCCAGTGAGTATCGGAATGTAAGTTTTTAAT
>Ga0209311_1001088_pt1 | contig 22884 bp, 21 predicted proteins | sample AD_UKC045_MetaG_FD_184417 | JGI IMG/M metagenome (GOLD analysis project Ga0209311, IMG submission 184417) | Active sludge microbial communities of municipal wastewater-treating anaerobic digesters from USA - AD_UKC045_MetaG (SPAdes) (version 2) | ecosystem: Engineered > Bioreactor > Anaerobic >... | reverse complement strand
GATGAGCGATACAGGCGCGCCTGTCTCGGCATAATCCTCGACCATGTCTTCAACCAGGATGGACACGTCCATGGTCTGGACAGGCTCCTTGGAGCGCCCCTGACGTGACAATTCAAGAATGTCTTCCAGCAGGTCGCTGGCTTCCTCGATTGTGCGGATTGCTTTTTGGCGCTCCGCTTCGGGCTCCATGGTCTCGATCCGGATGCGCAAACTAGCCAATGGCGTACGCAAGTCGTGGCCCAAGGCGCCGAGCATGACGTCCTTTTCGCCGAGCAACTGGCTGACGCGCCGACTCATGGCGTTGAAGGCTTCCAGTGTCTGGCGCACATCGCCGGGACCTTGAACGACGACTTCCTGCGGCTCGCCAGCAGCGCCGACCTTCTGGGCGGCTGCCGTTAGGTCTCGCAAGGGGCGACCAACGCGGTTGGCGATCCAGAGGGCGGCGGCAAGCACGAAGGCGAAGATGATGAACGTGCTGACGCCAAGCAGGAACATATCGCTGCTGGTGCCTTCGGGTGAGATCGTAATGCTGGTTAGCCAGCGCTTGTCGGGTAGCTGCGCGGCCAGCACGATCTCGCGGGCTTCGCGTGGTGGGCGGGGCCCAGCTGCATCGGGCAACGGCATTCGTCCGTCACCAAAATTCGGCTGTGGTCTGTCATCATTTTCGGAACGCAGGCGCGGTCCGTTCGGCATAGAATCTGGACCGAACCGGAACCGGTCATCATTGTCGAAACGCGGGCGTTGCCCGCCGCCGCGGTCAGGCCACATGATCGTGGTGACTGATGCGCGGATCTGTAGCGCCTCTAGATCAGCATCCTTCAGTGCGCTGCTCAGGCGCTGTTCCATGGCGCCATCATGCGCAAGCTTGCGCGTATCAACCGGATTTGAATCCAGTACCTGATAGCGGCTCGGGCCGAGCCGCGCGATCGGGGTGTGTTGGCCGGGTTCAGGAGGCGAGGCAAAAACTTCACGCGCCACATCGACGAAGCGAGCGACGGCGGGGCCTGTCTGTTCGATAAGTTGCGCCCTGTGACGCTCACCAATCAGCAGGACGAAGTTGACGATACTCGCGACGAGCAATGCGCCCGCCATGACGAGTGCTAGCTGGCCGGACAGGCTGCGCGGCAGAAACGACTTCAAAGCTTCCTCACCTCGGTGGCGAAGCTGTAACCGCCACCCCAGACGGTCTTGATGTATTTCGGCGTCTTGGGATCTTCCTCAATTTTTCGCCGCAACCGACTGATCTGATTGTCGATGGAGCGATCGAAGACGCCAGCTTCGCGGCCCTGCGTGAGGTCCAACAATTGGTCACGCGTCAGCACAAGCTTGGGCCGTTCAACCAGTGTCAGCAGCAGCGTGTATTCGCCTGATGAAAGTGGGACACTCAGGCCATCGGCGCCGACAAGCTCGCGCTCGCCGGTCTTCAGCACCCAGTCTCCGAATGCGTAAGCTGCGGTCTCTGGAGATGTCTGCTTCGGCGGCAGGCTATTCGTGCGGCGCACGACGGCCTTCACGCGCGCAAGAAGCTCGCGAGGCGAGAATGGCTTCAGGACGTAGTCGTCCGCTCCCACCTCAAGCCCAAGGATGCGATCCAGCTCCTCAGTGCGGGCCGTCAGCAGGATGACGGGCAGGTTGCTTGTCGAGCGAATGTGGCGGCAGAGGCTGAGGCCATCTTCGCCGGGCATCATGATGTCCGATATCACCAGATCGAAAGCGTGCGCGGCCAGCAAGGCGCGCGCTTCGGCGGCGTTCGCGGCGGCCTTCACGCGGAACTGGTTGTTCTCGAAATACTTGACGAGCGGCTCGCGGATCGAGGCTTCATCTTCGACGATCAGGATGTTCTGACTCATAGGCAACCCAGTATCACAAAACAGCTATAGCCTGCTGCATCGAAATAAGCCGACGCAACAGGCTACAGCCCAGGAAGACGAAACTCCCGCGAGAGGGGGAGGTAGCAGGAGTTCTGTCTTTGCAGCTTACGGACGGTTCGGCTTCAGCGCCTGAAGCTCGGCGACGGTAACCGTCCCATCCTTGTTGGCGTCCGCGCGGGCAAAGGCTTCGGCGCCGCGAGCGGAGAATTCGGCAAAGCTGACTTTCAAGTCCTTGTCGGCGGTTTCTCTGTCACCGTCGGCTTTCACGCGTTCAGGTTTGCCCGGACCACCTTTGCGCGGACCACCGTGATCACGGTCGGAACCTTTGCCATCGGGACGGGGGCCACCGGTAGCGAATTCCGACTGGCTGAGTTGGCCATTCTTGTCTTTGTCCAGGTCAGCGAAGCGCGCCTTGGCAAGCTCAGCCCGGTGGGTGTCCGCAGCGGCTTTGTGATGGGCTTGGCGCTCTTCCGCCGTGATGAACCCGTCCTTGTTGGTGTCGATCTCGTTGAAGCGGGCGCGTTGGCCGGCGTCGAATTCGGCCTTGGTCAACTTGCCATCGGCGTTCGCATCGAACTCGAGCAAGCCAAATCCAGCCAGCCCGGGTCCGCGAGAGGGGCCCCCAGCCGGGGGTTGCGCGGCGGCGGAGCCTGCGACGAGCGCGAGAGCGGCGGTTGCGATCAAACGAAGTTTCATGGGAGGCGTCTCCAGCAGCGGCGATCAAGATGTCGCCCTATGAGAGCCAAGATGGGCAAAACCTGTCGCAAGACTGCGCCGGATACGCAGGATTTTTGTCGCAGAATGTCGGATTAGCAGTCCCGTATGGGGCCTACTTGAAGCCGAATATGGAGCTGAACCAATCGGCTATTCCCGGAACTGCACCGATCAGCAGGCCAAGAAGCCAATACGCAGCAATTGTCGCGGCTATTGTTACGACAAGGCCGATCAGCACGATGATTCCATCTCGCTCCACCAGCCCCATTCCCAGGACGGCGCAGGCGAGTGCTGGGGGGAAGTTGCCACCGGGTGGCAGGGGTAGGATCAGGATCACTGCCATAATCAGGATGATGACCCCGATAACCACCGTGGCCGCTTTTCCCGTCAGCACAAGCAGCCTCGGTTTGGCGAATTTCTCGATGAATTCGAGCTGCGGCTTGATCTTCTCGAAGCCGGCAACGAGTGATTTCCGTGAAAAGCCCTGTTTTGACAATATTTTTGGCAGCCATAGCTCCTGACGGCCGATCACCATCTGCAGTGACACGATGAGCAATGCGATTCCAACAACGGTCGGTACGCCGGGCGGCATGGGAATCACCGATGGAATCGCGAACAGGAGGGTCGCCAAGCCGAAAGCGCGATTATCCAGCGTATCCAGAATCTCTGCGATCGTCACCCGTTCGCTTTCGCCACGGACCGCTGAAATCAGCAGATCTGACGTTCGCTTGCCGGGGTGTGGGTCCGACTCGGTCGAAATCGGGGAAATGTCGCTCAATAAGCCTAACCTTGCAGTTTCGATGTCTTGGCCTACACGCCGCGTGACTATCGTTTCCGACATTTTGGATAGCGTTTTTCAGTCTCAACTGGTAGCGCAGAGGCCGATTGGGCGGGTTCGGGAACGAACCGTGCCGCTAACCGTGCAGGCAAGAGACGCTGATGTGGTGGGATAAGCCAGGAAAGAAGCCGAAGCCTGAGGGCAAACCGCTTCCGTTCATGAAAATCCGCTGGGTAGGCTTCATCGTCACAACGATGATTTTCGTTGTCACGACCATTTCACTGGCGACCCAAGGCCTCAATCTGGGCCTGGACTTCACGGGCGGCGTCCAGATCGAGGCGACCCGCTCAACCCCGTTCGACGTGGCCAGCGTTCGCGATCAGGTTCTCAAGGCCGGATTCGAAGACAGCGTTATCACGACTTCCAATGCCGGTCAGACGCTGATCATTCGCCTGCCGGTTGAGACAGGCGCGGAAGAGGTCCCGGCAATTGCGCAGAAGGTGACGCAACTGCTGGGTGAGGGTGTTTCGGTTCAGGTTCCCGCTGTCGTGGGTCCGAAGGTGTCCGGCGAACTGTTCATGAGCGGCGTTCTGGCTGCCGTACTCGCGGTCGTTGGTATCGGCATGTATGTGTGGTTCCGCTTCGAGGTGAAGTTCGGTACCGGCGCTTTCGTGACGACCTTCCACGACGTCTATGCAGTCGTAGGCTTGTTCTCGATCACCCAGATGACCTTCGACCTCACCATCGTGGCGGGCGTGCTGACGGTTGCGGGTTACTCGATCAACGACACGGTCGTGGTCTATGACCGCATTCGCGAAATGCTGAAGAAGTACAAAAAACTGCCGATTACCGAGGTTATCGACATCTCGATTACTTCGACCCTGTCGCGGACGATCATGACCTCTGTGGCCACGATGATGGCGGCTGGCGCCATGGCCTTCCTGGGCGGACCGGTGCTGTTCGGCTTTGCCGTCTCGATCATGTTCGGCATCATTATCGGCACGTATTCGTCGATCTTTGTGGCCGCTCCGATGCTGATTCACCTGCCGGGCCGCCTGCCGGGCGCCAAATACACTGGCGCGGATGCTCCGGTTAAGGCGACCCCGTAAGCTTCTGCCTCATATTTGCGAAAGGGCTGGCGGAGTCCGCCGGCCCGATTACTGTGCTGTATGCAGGCGACGTCATCCTCCACGTGCGGAGACGCGCATCGGGGCGGAGGATAGACGATGGCCGTAATTGACGCGCCGGCCGGCGGCCAGCGACGCAAGGGGCCTTTCTATACCGAGCTATATTTTCAGGTGCTGTTGGCGATCTTCGTCGGCGGCCTGATCGGTGCGCTATTCCCGCTCTGGCATAATATTCCAACGCTAGATCCAGCGACGGGTCAGCCTGTGATCGACCCCGTGACATTGCAGCCGGTGAGCCGGCAGGTAGCGATCGTCGAAAACGGCTGGGTGCGGGAGTATTTGAAGCCGCTGGGCGACCTGTTCATCAAGGTCGTGAAGATGATCATCGCGCCGGTGGTCTTCCTGACCATCGTGATCGGCATCGCGGGCATGCGTGATCTCGGCAAGCTCGGCCGCGTGGTTTTCAAGGCCTTCGCTTACTTCCTGACGTTCTCGACGTTGGCGCTGGTTGTCGGCCTGATCGTGGCCAACGTGTTCCAGCCAGGCTCAGGCATGAACATAGATGCGACGAGGCTGGACCCCACCGCGGTCGCTCGCGTGCATGGGTACGAGGCGCAATCACACAACCTGACGATCCTGGGCTTTATCAGCGACGTAGTTCCCACCACGTTTGTTGGGGCCTTTACCGGCGGCAGCATCCTGCCGGTCCTGTTCTTGGCGGTGATCTTCGGCATTTCGCTGGCTTCGGTCGGGGATCGCGGTCAGCCAGCGGTCGATATCCTGACATCGTTCAGCGCAGCCGTTTTCAAGATGGTGGCGATACTGATGCGCGCGGCGCCGATCGGCGCCTTCGGTGCGTTCGCATTCATCATCTCGGATCAAGGCGTTGATGCGATAGCAGACTTGGCGAAGCTTATCGGCGCCGTCTGGCTTACCTCGCTTCTGTTCGTGCTGCTTATTCTTGGTGCGGTCGGCTGGTGGGCGGGCTTCAACATTCTCCATCTCATTCGCTATCTGAAGGAGGAGTTGTTCCTGGTGCTCGGCACCTCTTCATCGGAGTCGGCGCTCCCGGCGCTGATGGAGAAGATGGAGCGGGCAGGGTGCGCGCGTCCGGTTGTCGGCCTCGTCGTTCCGACGGGCTATTCGTTCAACCTCGACGGTACGAACATCTACATGACGCTCGCCGCGTTGTTCATCGCCCAAGCGACCAACACGCCGCTGGGGCTGAGCGATCAGATCGTCCTTCTGCTTGTGGCGATGCTCAGTTCCAAGGGGGCTGCAGGCGTTTCGGGCGCAGGCTTCATCACGCTGGCGGCCACGCTGGCCGTGTTCCCGTCGATTCCGATCGCCGGCATGGCGATCATCCTCGGCGTAGACCGCTTCCTGTCCGAGTGTCGCGCGCTCACCAACTTCATCGGCAACGCAGTTGCGACGATCGTCGTAAGCCGATGGGAAGGGGCGCTGGACCACGACAAGCTGAAGGCTGCACTGAAGAGCCCGCCCAAACCGCTTGCCGCGCCCCCGATCGAGCAGGATACCGATTAACCGTCGAAGGGGAGCTTTTCGCCGGAAAAGCCTGTTTAGCCACTGTGTTAGCCGCGTCACGGGATCTTCCCGCTGCGGCGTGATCGCGATATTTGCATTGCGCACGGGATTTTCGCCATGCCACAATCGTCAGGCCGGAGTCAGGACCGGCGCATGAGTTGGCATTCTGAAGTCAGGCAAACCAACGCCTAGCAAATCGGGCGGCTTCGGCCGCCCTTTTTCTTTGCCCAATCAGATGCTGCGCGAACGTCCGGCCCAGAACGGCGCGCGTACCTGCGCGCGCAGCACTTTGCCGGCGGCGTTCCGCGGCAGGGTGTCGACGAAGTCCACAGTGCGAGGGCGCTGGAAGCCAGGCAGCTTGTCCTTGGCGAAATCGAGGATCGATTGAACCGTTTCCTGCGAGCGCGCGACGCCGGGCTTCAGTTCGACAACGGCCTTGATCTCTTCGCCCCAGTCCTCGTTCGGAACGCCCACGACGGCAGCATCCGCGATGTCAGGGTGGCGGATCAGGATTTCGTCGATCTCGACGGGATAGATATTTACACCGCCGGAGATGATCAGCTCGGCCGTGCGTCCCGTCAGGAAGAGATCGCCGTCGGCATCATAGCGCCCCATGTCGCCGAGCGTGAACCAGTCGCCACGATAACTGGAGTCCGTCTTGGTCGGCTCCTTGTAGTATTCGAAGCGCCCCGTGGCCGGCGCCTTCACGTAGATGAGTCCTTCGGCTCCATGCGGAACCTCATTGCCCTCGATATCGAGCAGCTTGATCTCGACCCCGGGAACCGCCTTTCCGACTGTGCCGGGCTTCTTCAGCCATTCGTGCGGGCCGACGAAAACGCCGCCGCCTTCGGTGGAGGAATAGTATTCGTAGATCGTCGGTCCGAACCATTCCATCATCTGCTGCTTCACATGAGCGGGGCAGGGTGCCGCGCCATGGATGATCCAGCGCATCGACGAGATGTCGTACTTCTTCCGCGTGGCTTCGGGCAGTTGCAGCATGCGGTGCATCATCGTCGGTACGATGTGGGTGTGGGTGATCTTGTGATCCTCGATGAGGCGGAGTGTTTCTTCGGCGTCCCACTTGTCCATCAGCACCACGCCGACACCAGCGTTGATCGGGATCACGAAGTTAATCCCGAGCGGAGCCGCATGATACAGAGGACCGGTAATGAGTGAGAGGTCCGTGTTTGGATTCCACTTCGCTGTTTCATTGCAGATGCCGGTAAGTTGCGACACGACCGGGCGTGTTCGGCGATACACGCCCTTTGGCCGGCCCGTTGTGCCAGATGTATAGAGCATCGTTGAACCCGGTTCGGGGTCTTCAATGTTCTCGGCGCTTTCGGCGGCAAGTGCAGATTCGTAGTCGTCAAAGCCAGGGATTGGGCCGGCGAATGCAAGCTTCACATTGAGCTTGTCTGCCGACTTCGCGGCGGCCTCTGTGGCCCCGGCGACAAAGCGGCCGCTGGCGATCAGCGCTTTGGCGTCGCAATTGTCGATGACATACGCGATCAGTTCCGGCGACTGATGCCAGTTCACCGCCGTCAGGCGGAATCCTGCACGCTGGGTCGCCGCCCAGACTTCCGCGAACTCAGGACCATTGTGAGCGAGCAGGGCAACGCCATCCCCGGATTGCACGCCGCGCTTGCGCAGCATGTGCACCAGCTGGTTTGCGCGTGCGTTGAACTCGCGCCACGTGCGGTTGCCATTCTGTGAGATGATCGCGAGCTGATCCGGCGTGCGGCGCGCATGCACCGCGACGGTCATGCCCTGAGCGATCAGCTGCTCATCGGTCAAAGTGTCGGTCTTGCTCATAGGTTCGCGTTCCCGCCAGATCCCGGTTGTTGCCGGCAACATAGAGCCGCGCGGCGGTTATGGGCAATGTGTGCGCCTAGGCGGTGGCCGGCTTGAATTCATCGCGCAGCTGGCGTTTCAACACCTTGCCGATTGAAGAGCGTGGCAGCGTTTCCACGAGGGTTGCGTAGGTTAGCCGTTGGGTCTTGCCGACGCGCGCATTCATCCATTGCCGCAGTTCATCTGCCGTTGCGGTAGCGCCGGGACGCAGCACGATGAAAGCGGCAGGTGTCTCACCCCATTCACGCGACGGAATGCCAACGACCGCGCTCTCGGCGACGGCGGGGTGTTGTGCCAGTTCGGCTTCGAGGTCGCTGGGATAGACGTTGAAGCCGCCGGTGATGATCATGTCCTTCTTCCGGTCGCCCAGAACAAGGAAGCCGTCTTCATCGAAGCGGCCAACATCGCCGGTGCGGATGAAGCGTTGTCCATCCGGGCTGTACCACTCGGCATCGGCCGTCTTCTTCGGTTGGTTGTGATAGCCGGTCATGATCGACATCGACTTACCGACCACTTCGCCTGTTTCGCCGCGTGGCAGTTCCTTGCCGTCTTCGCCGATGATGCGGATGTCGTGGCCCGGCGCAGGTTGGCCGACGGTGTGCAGCTTGTTGGGGAATTCGTGTGCGCGCAGCAGGCACGATCCACCGCCTTCCGTCATGCCATAGATTTCAACGAGACCGCCTGGCCAGCGCTTGAGAATATCGGCTTTCAGATCAGCGCTGAAAGGCGCGCTCGTGCAAGTCTTCATCCGGAAGGTCGAAAGATCGTAGCTGCCGAACTCCGGCAAATCCATCAGGCGACGGTATTGAACCGGAACGAGCATGGCGTGGGTTGCGTGATGCTTCTGCGAGAGTTCGAGAAAGGCGCGCGCATCAAACTTGCGCATCAATACTACCGTGCCGCCGCGAACCAGCGCCGGGATAAGGCTGACGAGCGTCGTGTTGGAGTATAGCGGAGTCGAAACCACCGTCACGGCATCGGGGCCGTAACCAAGGGCTTCGGCGCGGCGTATGTGACCCCAGCGCATGCTGTGTGGCTGGACAATACCTTTCGGCGTTCCGGTCGTGCCGGACGAATAGATGATGTTGAAGGTCTGCTCCGGGTCGATCGTCACCGTCGTCGGCCTGGAACCTTCAGGCGCAAGCCATGATGCAAATGACGGATTGGAGCTTCCTTCAAGCGCGATGCGTTTGACCGTCAGTTTCTCCGAGACGGTATCGAGGGCTGCAGACGCGCTGTCGTCAACGAACAGAAGGCCTGCGCTGCAATCGCGGACCATGGCGGCCAGTTGTTCCGGTGTTGAGGACGGCGCAAGCGGGCAGGCGGCGGCGCCAATGCGAAGCGCCGCCACATAGATGGTGACGTATTCGATGGAAGATTGCCCGCACATCGCTACCGCACCGCCATTGCCAACGCCGTCGCGCTGAAGCGCCGCGGCGGCGCGATCGATCAACGCGTCGAACTCGGCAAAGGTCACTTGCCGGTCGCCGTCGATAATGGCGATGTGGCTGGAGCGCTCCCCTGCGTGCGCGCGGATCATGTCCGGCATGGTGGCAAAGTTTTGCTCGAGGAGTTGGGCGGCTGTAGTCATGTGCGTCTCACTTGCCGATGAAGTTGGGCGAACGCCGCTCGCGGAACGCAGCGCGACCTTCCTTGAAGTCCTGACTGTCGAAGCAGGTATCGATGGCGCGTTGCGCCACGTCTTGCAATGAAGCATCCATTGCTGCGCGGCTGGCCAGCTTGGCGGCGGCAAAGCTCATGGGCGCATTACGTCCGATCTGCGCCGCCATATCGCGAACCGTCGCCTCGAGTTCTGCAACCGCTACAACGCGATTGACGAAGCGAGCGGCCAAAGCTTCCGAGGCGCTGAAATGGCGCGCGGTTGCCAGCATCTCCATGGCAATCCCGCGTCCGACGATTGATTGGAGGCGAGCAAGGTTATCCAGCTCGTAGCCTAGGCCGAGCTTCCCGGCGGGCACGCCAAAGCGGGCATCATCGGAGCAAATGCGGATATCGCATGCGCTGGCGATCACCATTCCACCGCCGATGCAGAAGCCGCGGATCATCGCGATGACTGGAACTGGCGCTTCGATCAGCGAAGCCGTCGCAGCGCTGACAGACTCTGTGAATGGGCGGTTGGAGGTTGAATCGTGACGCTGAACCTCGAATTCCGCGATGTCCGCGCCCGAGATAAACGCCTTGTCGCCAGCGCCACGGAGGATGATCGCGCGGACCTGTGGGTCGGCAACCAGGCTGGCGATGGCGGTGGGCAGGTCGTCCCACATATCCCGGCGAACCGCATTGAGGCGCTCCGGCTGGTTGAATGTGAGCCAGCCGATTTGTCCTTCCTGTGCGGTGACCAATCGCCCGCCAGCATATTCCATCTACCAGAACCTTGATTCTCATTCAGTTCGTTGCGTTGACCCTATCGGACAACGCCTCTACGACCGTTATGTAAGCGCTAAGCTGGTTGCAGTTATAGAGGCAAGGCCCATGCGCGCGGGAAGGACCCAAATCGGTCAAGAACCATCGCCGCACCCGCAAGAGGGGAGGAAATACCCGCATACAGGTATGTCTCTCCGTCGGAGATCTGGACGTGTGTGAAGTTGTCTTTTGCCAGGTCGCGCACGCATGAGCGACCGCCTGTTGCCTCCGGGCCTTACCGGCGATCTGGATGTGCTTGGCTTTGCCGAAGCGGAACTGGCTGCCGGCCGCCCCGCCGCGCTCATCACCATCGTCAATCTGGATGGCCCGTTTTCACGGCCGCTCGGCGCTCAGCTGGCGGTTTCGGGCAGCCAACAGTTCGCCGGCAGCATTTCGGGCGGCTGCCTGGAGCGCGCGCTGACCGAAGAAGCGCAAATCGCAATGAAGGAAGGCTCGAACCGCGTACTGCGTTACGGAACGGGTTCGCCTTACCTGGACGTACGTCTGCCGTGTGGCGGCGGCATCAATCTCTATGTCGACGTGAATATCGATCGCGCCGAGCTGCAACGGGCAATTGCACTTGGCCGCGCGCGTCGTAGATTCTCCATGACGTTCGATCCAGCTGCGACGCGTGCATCGTTTCGGATTGAAGACAAGATTGTCGAGGCGTCCGGCGGTCAATTCGCTCGGCACTTCGATCCGAAACTCCGAATCGTGCTGGCGGGGCGTGGATGGGAGATCGTGGCGATGAGCCAGCTGGCCCAGACGGCCGATGTCGAACTGGTTGTTGCAAGCCAGGAGGCGGCAACGCTTGAGTTCTGTCGTCCGTATGCGGATCAGCTCATTCAGCTGACTGTGCCGAAGGCTGTCCCGGATCTGCCGCTTGATGCCGATACAGCGGTTGCATGTCTCTTCCACGAACATGAGTGGGAGGGTGAGTTGCTGCTCAAAGCCCTGCGTAGTCCAGCTTTCTATGTTGGCGCGCTGGGTTCACGTCAGACGCAGCGCACGCGTGTCGAAGCGCTGACCGCGCTCGGCGCGACCGATGAGGAGCTTGGGCGTCTCAAAGGGCCGATCGGCCTTTTCCCATCGCAAGATCCGCGTTCGCTCGCCGTTTCTGCGCTCGCTGAAATTGTAAAAGTCAGAACCACAAACAACGGAGGCGCAGCGTGAGCGTCACCATGAATCGAACTGCCGTTGTGCTGCTCACGTCGGGTCTGTCACGCCGTTATGGCAGCAAGGACAAGATGCTTGCCGACCTTGGTGGGCAGCCGCTGATTGAACATTCGGCGCACGCGATTGCGCAGCTTGAGCCGTTGGCGCGTGTAGCTGTATGTCCATCGGAGCGTCCGCAGATCGGTGAGCGTCTGATCAACCGCTTCGTCATCGCTGTGAACAAAAAACCCAAGCTTGGCCTCGGTCATTCTATCGCGGTCGGCGTGAACGTTGCGCTGCAGTTCAAGCCGGATGCGATCCTGCTTGCGATGGGCGACATGCCGTTCATGGAGCCCTGGGTATTTGAAGGCGTCGTGAGTCGACTGACCACAGGCGTGGACATCGTGCATGCGGGCGCATCTGATCGGCCGCATCCACCGACTGCGTTTGGTCCAGCGACGTTCGATGCACTTGCCGCGCTCGACGGCGATGATGGAGCGAAACGAATTATCGGGCAGGGTGGATTCAACGTTGTCGGGTTCAACGCGCCTGCGCCGTTGCTGCTTGACGTCGACACGCGTGAAGATCTCGAACTCGCGCAGCATCAGCTCAAAATCCGCAAGCGTCACCACGCTGTGGGCGCGAGCGCGCATCAGCCACTGCAAACCTCAAGTGCAGCCAACGGGCCCGAGGGCGAACATGCATCAATCGAGCTGGAAGAAATGCCAGTGGTTGGTCGCCGCGCTGGACGTGCGAACCGGCGCTAGCCGCCACGTTCGATGCGTTTGACCTCAACCCAGAGGGCTTCCTGCTCGTCGAGTGACAAGCTGGCGAAGTCCTGGCTTCGTTGCCGGGCGAGCTCTTCCATACCCGAAAATCGTTTCACAAACTTTGAGTTCGCATTGCGAAGTGCTTCTTCCGGGTCGACCGCCAACTTGCGGCAAAGATTGGCGACAACGAACAGCATGTCGCCCAACTCCTCGGCGATGTGCGCCTGATCCTGCACCGGCGCCGCGACCGCCTCCTCAAGCTCCCCGATCTCTTCCCGAAGCTTCTCCAGAACCGGCCCGGCCGACGGCCAATCGAAGCCGACCCGGCCTGCGCGCTTGGCGAGCTTCTCGGCGCGCATCAGCGCCGGCAACGCCAGCGCCACACCGTCCAGCGCGCTCGCCGGACCATCCTTGGCCTTCTTGGCCCGCTCCGCCGCCTTCATGACCTCCCAGGCGCCGGTCTGGGCGTCCGCGCTGTGGATAACTTTATCGCCGAACACGTGCGGATGCCGCTCGACCATCTTGTCGACCAGTCCGCGGACCACGTCATCGATATTGAAGTGGCCGGCCTCCTCAGCCATCCGGGCGTGGAAGACCGACTGGAACAGCAGATCACCCAGCTCCCCTTTGAGCTCGCCCATGTCCTTCTTCTGAATCGCGTCCGCGACCTCGTAGGCTTCCTCGATGGTGTAAGGCGCAATCGTCTCGAAGGTCTGCTCGATGTCCCATGGGCATCCCGAGCCCGGCGTCCGCAGCCGAGCCATTAACGTCACCAGATCGCGCCAGGGGTCCCCGCTTGAGGGGAGGGAGCGGTCCTCTCCCGCGCCCCCAGCCGGATCGCCGCCAGCCATCGTTTTTGTCGGAGCCGGATCAGCCATCGCTCAAAGCCCCATATCCGCAAGTCGCATAATCAACATTATGGGCAATAAAGACTGGATTGAAATCAGGCATCTGGCCGGACTTCCAGCTCCATTCCGTCAAACGCCGGCTCCACGCCGGCCGGCAGCTCTGCCCTGAGCTTCTGGTAGTCGAGATCGACATGAAGGTTTGTCAGAACCGACCGACGCGGCTTGAGTTGCTCAATCCAGCCCAGCGCTTGCGAGACGCTCGCATGGGTCGGATGGTCCGTGTAGCGCAGCGCATCGACCACGAACGTGTCGAGACCCGTCAGGCGCGCCAGCGTGGTCTCAGGCAACCGGACCACATCGTTGCAATAAGCAAACGTTCCGATCCGGAACCCCAGCGACGGGATTCCGCCATGGTCCTGATGGAGCGCCAAGATATCCACAGGCCCACCCGGTCCATCGATCCGGGCGACCTTCCCGTCCTCCAGATCAGCCTTCTTCTCCAGGATCGCCGGATAAGAGCCGGCCCCTTCGAAGCAGTAGTCGAACCGGCGACCGACGATGTCGGCTGTGATCTGATCCATGTGCACCGGCATGCGCCGGCGGTTGCGGATCACGAGTGCGCGCAGGTCGTCGATTCCGTGGCACTGGTCGGCGTGTTCGTGGGTCAGCAGGACGGCGTCTAGCTGGACAATTCGAGCCGCCAGAAGCTGCTCGCGCATGTCCGGCGAGGTATCCACAAGCACGAGCGTCGGCTCGGTCGCACCCGGCGCCCAGGACCGGATCAGGATCGAGCACCGGGACCGCCGGTTCCGAGGCTCGGCCGGATCGCAGACACCCCAGTCATTTCCGATCCGCGGAACACCGCCGGACGAGCCCGAGCCGAGAATCCGGACCTGCAACCTGCCCTTTGGCCCTGCGGCGGTCATGCGGCCCTCTGAAACAGTTCGATGGCATTGGCCGTGGTCAGCCGGGCCGCATCCTCGAAGCTTAGGCCACGATGTGCGGCGAAGGCCTTGCACACCTCGACCAGATACGCTGGCTCGTTGCGACGTCCGCGATACGGCATGGGCGCGAGATACGGACAGTCGGTCTCGAGAATGATCCGCTCGAGCGGTACTTTCTCCATGACCTCGCGAACGTCGGACGCGCCCTTGAACGACAGGATGCCCGAAACCGAAAACCGCGCATCGAGATCCAGCGCGCGTTGCGCCAACCGCGCGCCGCTTGTGTAGCAGTGCATCAGGATACGGAATGATCCGTGCTTGTATTCTCGCTCGAGAATGTCGCCGGTCAGATCGTCGGCCTCGCGCGTGTGCACGACCAATGTGAGTCCGGTCTCACGTGCCGCGTGAATATGCTCGACGAAGCTGCGCTCCTGCAGAGTGATATCACTATAGCCGTAGTGTTGATCGAGGCCGGTCTCGCCAATGCCTACGACCTTGGCGTGGCGCGCTTCTTCAACAAGCGTCTTCGCTTCGAGCGACCAGTAGTCTTTTGCGTAGTGCGGATGCACGCCGACGGTGCACGCGATGTCGTCATTGGCCTCGGCGATCGCCCTGACGGCGGGATAGCGATCGAGGCGATCGCAGATTGTCACGAAGCGCGTCACGCCGGCGGTACGCGCACGGGCCAGAATATCGTCGACCTCACCGGCGAACTGCTCAGCATGCAGATTGACGTGCGTATCGAACAGCATGTTCAGCCGCCGCTCCGCGCGAGGCGAGAGACGCGCGACAGCGCGGCTGCGATTGTCTGTGCGCGATCCTGATTGAGCGCCTGCGCTTCTGCATCTATGCGCATCACGTCGAGCGCGGCGCTCGCCCAGTCGCCCGCGATTGCCGGATCGAGCTCTCGTGTCGCGCGCTTCTGCAGGGTAACTCGCAATGCTTCCATTGCCGCCGCCATGGACGCGTCGCTCTTGGCGGCTTGTGTAAGCGCGATTTGAAGGCTGCGTGCGTCGGGATCGGCTAAGCTGCGCACAGCGGTTGAGATTGCGTCTGCAGCGGCCCCGGCGTCCGCGCTCTCGAGTTCGATCGCGCGACCTGGACGGCCCGGCGCTATCCGCGCAACCGCATCGGCGCGCGCGCCGCTGATCCCGGCCTGAGCCAGCGCCTGCAGGGTTTCGTTCTCGCCCAGCGCGCCACAGCGCAGCACGCGGCAACGGCTGCGGATCGTTGGCAGCAGGAGTTGCTCGCCGTGCGAGATCAGGAACAGCACGGCCCGGTTTGGCGGCTCCTCCAGCGTTTTGAGAATGGCGTTCTCGCCATGGCGGTTCATCTCATCAACAGCGTCGATGATGGCCACGCGCCAGCCGCCCATTGCGGGCCGCATCGCGAAGAATTCGGAGAGCTCGCGTACGCTGTCGACCGGGATCTCTGACTTTTGCTTGCCCTTGTCGTCGATGGGTCGGCGGATGATCCGGAAGTCCGGATGACTTCCAGCTGCGATCAGTCGCCCGACTTGTGTGTCCGCAGTCGCTGCAAACTGACCATCGCCCGCGTCAAGGAGATGCATCGCGAACTGGATAGCGAGGCGTGCTTTTCCAACGCCGCGTGGCCCGCGCAACAGCCAGCCATGATGCAGCTTGCCGGCGTCGACAGCAGCCAGAAATTCCAGCTTCGCCGCAGCGTGACCAACGACGGCGCCAATTTCATTCGCCGCGATTTCCATCAGCGATCTCCGCCGAGGCGCTCGTCAATCACAGCCATCGCTGCATCCGCCAGAGTCTCTGGCGCTAGAGACGCATTCAGCACGACACAACGTTGCGGATTGGCGAGCGCGATGTCGAGGAAAGCCTTGTGGACTGCTTCATGATAGCTGAGCATACGGGATTCGATGGCGTCCTTGTCATTCGCGCGCGCCGTCATGCGATCGCGCGCAGCCGACAGGGGCAAGTCGAGGACCAATGTGAGATCCGGCGTCGTGTCGCCAACGCAGATCCGGTCGAGTGTCTCGATGTGCTCACTAGGAACGTGCCCAGCGGCAGCTTGATAGGCCCGCGTCGAGTCCGAGAAGCGATCGCAAAGCACCCAGATTCCGGCTCGCAATGCCGGCCGGATCAGCTTGTCCAGATGATCAGTCCGCGCCGCATAGAAGAGCAATGTTTCGGCGACAGGCTCCCAGCCGGAGACTTCGACCGGCGGGTTCAGGATCAGGCTGCGGATCGCCTCGGCGCCGCGCGTCCCACCAGGTTCACGCGTGCGAACAACCTTACGGCCACGAGCGATCAACCGCGCTTCCAGAGCGCTGGCCAGCGTGGATTTCCCTACGCCCTCGCCTCCTTCAAGCGTTATGAACCGGCCTCGCCCAGCCAAACTACTCGCCTTTCAGCCCCGCAATCGCCTTACCGAACAGGCCCAACTCGTTCACGGCCTTGCCGGCGGCGACCGGGATCTTCTTGTCCGGCGTGCCGGGAGCCGAGATGACCAGCTCGCCGACAATATCGCCTTCCTTGATCGGCGCCATCAGCGGCGATTTATAGACGACCGAGCCTTTGATCTTCGGCACGGCATCCATATGAAGGCCCGTGGCGTAGCTCTCGGTTGCGACCAGCGAAACCTTCTCCTGCTCGCCCATCCAGACGTCAGCCACCGCAACCTCCGAGCCCTTGTTCACCAGCGTCGATGCGGTGAAGTCGAGGAACGCCGAGCGCATCACGCGCGGTCCTTCCTTCTTGCGCTCCGTCTCGCTGCCAAGGCCGTTGAGTACGATGATGCGACGTTTTCCGTCACGGATCGCCGAGCCAACCAGACCGTAGCCCGAAACCGACAAGTGGCCAGTCTTCACACCATCAGCGCCGTCGAGTTCGCGCAGCAACGGATTGCGGTTGTACTGGCGCGTCTTGTTGAAGGTGAACTCCGGTTCGCGGAACATCGGATAGTATTCCGGGAAGTCCTTGATGATCCGGAACGCGATGGTCGCGATGTCGTGCGCGCTCATGCGGTGGCCGGGGGCATCAAGGCCCGTCGCGTTCGCGAACGTCGAGCTCATCATGCCGAGTTCTTTGGCACGTGCGGTCGCGGCACGCGCATAGGCTTCCTCGCTGCCGAACAGGCCTTCGGCCAGAACGATGCAGGCGTCGTTGCCCGAGATGATGATCGCGCCTTTGAGCAGGTCCTGAATCGACGCTTTCGAATTGAGCGGCAGGAACATGGTCGAGCCGTCCGTGCCGGCGCCGCCGGTGCGCCACGCGTGCTCGCTGACCGTGAACTCGTCTGTCAGGGCGAGGCGACCGGCTTTGATGCGCTCGAACACCATATAGTAGAGCATCAGCTTCGACATCGAAGCCGGAATCATCGGCTCATCACCACGCTTGGAGTAGAGTGGGATGCCGGCGTCGCCATCTATGATGAAGGCGTACGTTGCGCTCGTGTTGAGCGGATCGGTCGCCAGCATTTGCTCAGGCGCTGGGGCTGGCGCGGGAGCCGGCGGCGTGGTCGGTTGCTGCGCCACGGCCGACGTCGCGACCAGAGCGGCAAGCAATGTTCCAGCGATCAAACGCATGGGTGCAGACTCCCTCAAGAATCCGCCCACAAGACGGCGCTTCGGGCGCCCCCGTCAACCTTCAGAAGGTATCAGTTTACAGGCATTTGGGCGGCCAAAAGCGCGCGGGCAGCACTGCCCTGCCCCACCTTGGTCACCGGTCTAGCCCGGCCTGATCCTATCTGGCGACGACCAGAGCCTTCATCCCCGCCGCATTGAGGCGAGCCTGGGCCTGATCGGCATCAGCGCGGGCAGCCCAGGGGCCGACCATCACGCGGTAGAATTCCGAGCCATTGACCTGAACTGACATGATCGAGACCGGACCGTTGGCGCGCAGCTGGTCACGGAGCAGGTTGGCGTTGCCGAGGTCGGCGAAAGAGCCGGCCTGAAGGAAGAAGCCGCTCTTGGCTTCGATCGGGCGGGCAGCCGGAACTACGAACGCAACCGGGGTCGGCTGAACAGCAATCGGGGCGAGTTCCTGGCTGCGAACCGCGAGCTGCTGGGTAGCAGGCTGAACCGGAGCGGCGTTGGCTTCAGCCGGGGCAGGTCCAACATACTGGACGCGAACCTTGGCCGTGCCCTTGCCGTGCAGGTCGAGCGCAGCGCCGGCAGCTTTCGAAAGGTCGATAATCCGGTCATCGACGAACGGACCACGATCGTTGAGGCGCACGATCACGGTCTTTCCGTTCTCTGTGTTTGTCACGCGGACGAGCGACGGGATCGGCAGGGTCGGGTGAGCGGCCGTCATCGCCATCTCGTCGAAAGTCTCGCCAGTGGCGGATTCCTTGCCGTGGAAGGTCGGGCCGTACCACGAAGCGATACCGATCTCGTCATAGTTCGGCTCGTAAGCGGGAACGTACCACTTGCCGGCGACCTGGTAGGGAGGGCCTGCGTAGGGCTTGGCGAAAGCGACGGGGGCGGCGCTGGCGAGCCCGCGCGGCGCGTCTTCACGCGACAGGGACGAAAGCGGCACAGGGCCGAAGCTGGCGATATTCGACGAATTCTCGAAAGTCGGGATCGGCGCGTGCGGGGCAACGTTCAGCGACATGCCTTCAACGCGGCTTTCGGGGGCGCGGTTTTCAAGGCGAACCGTCGGAGTAGCCGTGGAAGAGACCTTGTAGACGATCGGCGCGGCCGTCTGGGCATAGGACGTTTCAGCGCCGGCGACGGTAAACACCGCCGCAATCAGGGCAGCACTCGTGACCATCTTGGCGCTGATACCCACGCGCGCCTTGCCGATCGCAACCATTCGCCACAGTCCCCTACTGGATAGGGGCGCTGATTACTTCAGCGCCCAGCTGCCTTACTGGCGGCGTGTGGGAACAGTAGCTGCTGGCGGTTTCGGCCCCTGAACCAGGATCGGTGCAATTTGCTGCAATCCAGCAGGGTTCAGACAAACCGTTACCAAGCGTCCGGAAATCTTTTACTTCACACCTGCCGAATGGCCGTTTTTCCTAGAAAATGCCCCACTCACCGGCTGAGTTGAGGCCTGCGACGGCGGCGCACGCATAAACCATTTTTCTTTGCGCCCAACCGATAATAGATGGTCGCCGCGGGAGAGGTGGCCGAGTGGTTTAAGGCAACGGTCTTGAAAACCGTCGTGGGGGAAACTCCACCGTGGGTTCGAATCCCACCCTCTCCGCCAATCGCTGGCGCAATCGCCCGGCAAGCCGGACCGACCCGCCGACACTGCGCGACGCACGAGCGCAGCCGGTGGAAACTTCACCAGAACGATTGTTACGCGGCAGGCATCCGGTCACGCTGGCGTGTGAGCCTTGAAGCGTCACGCCGCGGTGCTGAACTCCCCGGAGCGAGTCAGCAGCGGAGCAATCAGATCATGAAAGAATTCGTGGCCGGAATCGCGGGGCGGCCCGCCGCAATGATCGCAGGCGGTTTGCTGTTGCTCGGCGCATGCACGCAGGCGCTAGCCCCGGCAACCCGGCATGGTGCGCTGGCTGATATCGAAACCGTCGCGCTTGAACCGGGCCAGCCCTACCCGCGCTTCAAAGTGGACGCCAACTGGCCCGTCATGCCTTCGGACCTGTTGCTCGGACAAGTTTCCGGCGTGGCGGTGGACGAAGATGACGATGTCTGGGTCGTGCACCGCCCACATTCCCTGACGGCGACCGACACAGGTCTCGCAACGAACCCGCCGAGCGCCGTGTGCTGCAAGCCCGCGCCAACCGTGGTGCGGTTCTCGAGCGACGGAAAGTATCTCGCAGGCTGGGGTGGTCCGGAAACGGGTCCGGTGATCGACGGGGTCAACCAGTGGCCAGCCAGTATTCACGGCGTTTTTGTCGACAGCGACAAGACCGTCTGGTTCGGCGGCAATGGCGACGGCGACCATGCCGTCCTCAACTTCAGCGCAGACGGAAAGTTCATTCGCTCATTTGGCCGCAAGGGCGTCACCGGCGGCAACGCCGATCAAGCCGCTCTGGGCAATCCAGCTGATGTGTATCACGGCAATGGCCAGGTGCTGATCGCGGACGGCTACATCAACAAACGGGTTATCCGCTTTAACTCAGATGGCGGTGCTTTCACGGGCTATTGGGGCGCCTACGCCGAGCCGCCAGCTGGCGCCAGCCGCGAGGGCAATTTCGACCAGAGCCAGGCGACGAGTTCCAGCGATGGAGGGGCTGACCCCGCATCCCGCAGCTATGGCGACATCGTCCACTGCGTCGTGCCGACTGAAGACGGGCACGTCTATGTCTGCGATCGACGCAACAATCGCGCACAGCTGTTCAAGCAGGAGGCCGACGGCGCCCTCACCTTCGTGCGCGACGTCGTGATCGGCGCAGGAACCGGCGGAACACGCACAGTCACCGATATCGCTGTCTCACCTGACGGTCGCTACCTTTATGTGGCCGACATGATGAATGCACGGATCTGGATTCTCCTGCGCGAGACGCACACGCCAATCGCCGCCATCGGCCGTATCGGGCGGCAGGCAGGCCAGTTCACCTGGCTGCACAGCATCGACATCGACTCGAAAGGCAATCTCTACGTCAGCGAGGTCAACACCGGTCGACGTGTGCAGAAGCTGGTTTTTACGGGCGTAGAGTAGAACAACTCACCGGACATCCCGACATTTGCACGGCCTGAGCTCTACGAACTGACGTCTGGAGCACGGCAGGATTGCGTCTTATATGCCCTTGAGATCGAGAGATCGCGCCGGCCCGTGACATGCGGTGAGCCTCAGGGGAGTTGCCGTTATGTGGTTCGAGAACGTCGGCACATTCATCGATTTCGGCTTCCAGCACATTATCCCGCAGGGGCTGGATCACGTCCTCTTTGTCGTGGCGCTTTACCTCAATGCCCGGAACTGGTCGTCGCTGCTTGTGCAGGTCACCACCTTTACGGTCGCCCACACCATTACGTTGGCCCTGGCCTCCACTGGCGTGGTTTCGGCGCCCGGCGAATTCATCGAGCCGCTAATTGCCATTTCGATCGTTGTTCTGGCGATCGAAGCGATCGTCTTCAAACGCGCCAATGTCTGGCGCCTGCCCGTCATCTTCGCTTTCGGTTTGCTCCACGGCCTCGGCTTTGGCTCGGTCATGAAGGCCTATCTGGAGAACGCGGACTTTTCCGCCGGCCTCGTGGGCATCACGATCGGCGTTGAGGCGGGCCACGTCCTAGTTCTGGTTACGGCCGCCGTAGTCGCCTTCCTTGTCCAGTCCGCCCTAAAGGCGGCGAACCGCCCTCAGCTGTATCGCCCGGCCTTCGTCATTCCGGTCGCAGCCACGATCGCGCTGATCGGGCTCTACTGGACATTGCAGCGGGTCGGGGTTTTGGCTGGTTAGGCCGGATGGTGCCCAGGGCCGGAATCGAACCAGCGACACATGGATTTTCAATCCATTGCTCTACCAACTGAGCTACCTGGGCATATCGCCGGGGCGATTTGAGGCGCGATGTATAGGGAAACGATTATTCCCTGTCCATGCCTTTTGCGATGATCAAAAATCGCGGTTTTTCGGCGATTCCGCGTCACCGGACGAAATTCCGTCCTCTTCCTCATCCGCCGGAGCGCCTGGGATCGCGTATCCGCCCTTCAACCAGCGCGACAGGTCCACGTCAGCACAGCGGCGCGAGCAGAACGGCTTGTATTGGGCATCCGTCGGCTTCGAACAGATTGGACAGGACATCACGCACTCCAGACCTTCGGCCGCCCCGGCAGTTGCTGCTCAGATTCGAGAGTCCAACGAGCGCCGATGCGGTCAGCCAGTTGGTCTTTCCAAACTGAGGCGTTGGCTTCCAGCCAGATAGCCGCTTCCGCCGACACTCGGGCATGTAGGCGCGAACCCCGCGCATTCCACCCTTCACTTTCAAGCAAACGCAGAGCGTCCAGCGCCTCGCGTTCGGCTGGCCGCGCATTCAATGCTACTGCGGCCGGTCGCGCCCGCCGGGCGATAGCGGCTTCGCAAACCCCGAGTGACGACATGTCGAGCACGTCGCTGGCGCGCCGGAGATAGCCCGACAGCGTCTTGCGAAAAGCATCCACGACCGATCGCCGGTTGCGCGCCGCCTGCATGCCGACGAAATCGATGGCGATCAGACCGCCAATACCGCGCAGCGATAGCTGGCGAGCCGCCTCCGCGGCGGCTGATAGGTTGAGGTTGAGGGCGTAGACCTCCTGGTCAGCGTCGCCCTTGCGGTCGCCGCTATCGACATCGATCACGGTGAGGCCGCGTGTCTGCTCAATCGCGATGTCACCTCCTCCCGGTAGAATGACGACCCGCTGGTTAGCCTCTTCTATGGCCGCATCGATGTGCTCGCGCGCCTCGGCGCCGCTCTGCGTGCCGACGATTTCCAGGCCAACCAGAAGCGGGTCATCAGCCGGCGATGCATGCAAGCCCGGCTTGTCCGGCCGAGACACGCTCGCCGCCATGTCGGCAAGGCTCAGCACGGGGCCTTTATCGGACCATGCCTCAGCCTTCACCCGCACAGGAAGCAGCGCGCCTTCGGTCACCACCGCACGAGTTTCGAGAATACCATCAGGCCCGGCGCCGAGATCGACGAACCAACCACGATTGCCCGGCGTCCGAGCCGTTGCCCTGCCCCACCAGATTTCGTCCAGCTTTGCGCGCGCGCCGCGCTCGCCCCAGCGCTCCACCTCCAGGCGGAAAGGCCGTCCATCGCCGTCGAGCAGCGCACGCCGATGTTCGCCGACCGCATCATCGATGCACAGCGTTGCCTTCACCGCGCGCTCCAGCGCCGATTGACGGGATAGCCCAGCCCCTCAAGCAGGGCTGCGGTTTCGTAAAGCGGCAGGCCGACGATCGACGAATAGGAACCCGAAATCTCGATGATCAGTGAAGCGGC
>Ga0209311_1001080_pt1 | contig 22983 bp, 19 predicted proteins | sample AD_UKC045_MetaG_FD_184417 | JGI IMG/M metagenome (GOLD analysis project Ga0209311, IMG submission 184417) | Active sludge microbial communities of municipal wastewater-treating anaerobic digesters from USA - AD_UKC045_MetaG (SPAdes) (version 2) | ecosystem: Engineered > Bioreactor > Anaerobic >... | reverse complement strand
GCTCGTTCAAAGGCATTCCCTATGCGGCCCCGCCTGTAGGCGACCTCAGGTTCGCGCTTCCGGTTAAAGCAGAGCCGTGGGAAGGAACTCTTGAAGCTCTCAATTACGGCAACGATTGCGTTCAGCATCCGCTTAGCCTCTTCCCTTCGGACAAGATATCCGGCAGCGAGGACTGCTTGTATCTTAATGTGTGGTCTCAAGCAAAGGCTTCGGATTCCAAGCTGAAACCGGTGATGTTCTTCATCCACGGAGGAGGATTCCTCAACGGCTCCGGCGCGTGGCCCATCTACGACGGCACGACACTGTCATCTAGAGGCGATGTCGTGGTGGTGACCATCAATTATAGGCTCGGCAATTTCGGATTTTTCGCGCATCCCTCGTTCCGCAGAGATGACGGAGGAGTGGGCAATTACGGATTATACGACATGGTGGCTGCGCTCGAATGGACGCGAGACAATATTAAGGCTTTCGGCGGCGACCCCGATAACGTGACAATATTCGGCGAATCCGCAGGCGGCATCAGCGTAGGGCTTATCATGATATCGCCCAAAGCTCACGGGCTGTTCCACAAAGCCATCATAGAAAGCGGCCCGGTGCATTATTTTTCCAGCCCCGCTAAAAAAATGGAGGAAACCGGACTCGAAGCGGCCGCTAAACTCGGCTGTCCCGACGCGGCGTCGGCCCCCCAGTGTCTGCGCTCAATCTCTGCTGAAGCTCTGATGCTCGGCGCACCGGGCACTCTTTCCCTCCTGTCGAGCTATGAAACTTCCGGAAAGTATGTTTATGCTCCCGTTATTGACGGCGTGTTTATTCCGGACACCCCGGCCGAAATGTTCAAACGCGGCGACTTTGCTTCAAACATTCCGGTAATAATCGGCTCGAACACGGATGAAGGCTCATTCTTCACCGCAAGCAAGAAGTTGGACACAGTCGAACAGTATAACGAGACGGTTGTTTCTGATTCCAAAGCTCTCGCCGACATTTTTGACATCAAGGTCGACTTCGACGGCATTTTGAACATATTCCCCGCGTCCGAGTATCCGACGCCCAAACTGGCGTACAGCGGCATGCTGAGAGACGTGGCATTCACCTGCCCAGCTCGCGCGCTGTCAAAACAAATGATTAAAAAACAGCCGAAAGTCTATTTGTATCTTTTCGGAAAAGCCCCCGACGAGGTCGGGCCGCTCAAAGACTGGGGCGCGTTCCACGGCTCGGAACTCGCTTTCGTCTTTCACAATTTCGAGTTCATGGGCATCAAGTTCAAATCAAAGGACAACACCGCGACGTCAAAACGGATACTCGCTTACTGGTCGCGTTTCGCGCATACAGGAGATCCCAACCTTCAGGGCCTTCCGCAGTGGGAGCTTTTCGACCCGGCGCAACTAAACTACATGTATCTGGATGTCGAATCCGAGATGCGCTCCGGCTACAGAAAACCAGTGTGCGACTATCTGGATCAGGTTCTATTCGAGAAATAATTGTTCTATTCAATTCATCTTCAAGTCAGTCCTGCGCGTCCTGCTCGACTGACGGAACAAACCTGAATTCGTAAACCCGGGCGTCTATTCCGTCGTCCGGCAAAAAGTAGACGCGCCCTCCATGTAATGCCACGCCCTCGCGCCCCATCGCGTTCCCGACCTGCGAGTCGCCGATTTCTATTCTTTTTACCAACCGCCATTCTTTCAAATCTATGATGTCCAGTTTGTTTCCGCTCACGCACACTAGAAATCCGCTGTCGGCTTTGCAATCCTGATATCCTATCCCAGTCGGGCTTTCCCTCTTTTCCAGTAGACTTCCATCCTCGTCCCAGAAATAAAACGATTCAGCGTTCCAGTTTGCGCCGATAACCGCGGCCCCGTCCCGCGCGATCAGCCCGATGTGATCCTCGACCTCAAACCTGATTCTGGCTTTCAGCGTTTCAGGATCGACTTCGAATATTTTCGACGCTGTTTCTCTCTTATAAACCGCCATCGCGATCCAGAATGCGCCGCCTCCGTAATCGAATCCGCTCGGATGAACGTATAGTCCCTTCGCCAAATTCCGGCTTGCCGCCAACTTCATATTCCGCCTGTCGTATTTGTGAAGCCACCCTTTTGCCGAATACTTATCCACGCTGGTGAAAAAAACATGCTCGTCAGTCATGAAAAGTCCTTGAACATGATGGACATCCGTTCCGAACGGCGGAAACACAGATACTAATTCAATGCCTTGAATATTTTTATAATCGACAGTTTGAGAGCAAAACGCAGGCGAAAAACTCGCAAGAAACAAGCACACTGCCGATATGCAAACTACAGCCGCCTTTCGCATAAGCGTTTGTGCGAATAAATTCGTGTTTTGAGCGTGTTCCATCTTAAAGCGGATTGCCATATTTATTCTTGGAAACTACGCTGTCGAAATTCTTGCGAGGTCTTGCAGGAGGCTGTTCATCAGGAATGCCAATAGTTAGAAGCGCTAAAAGGTACACTCTTTCGGGAAGAGCCAAGTCTGCCCGCACTTCGTCGTACAGTTGCCGGAGAGAGCCAGTCATCTCATTGCCGAAAGCGCCCACAATGCAACAGCCAAGCCCATGATTTACCGCCTCGACGCACATGAACCCGTATGCGATTCCAAGTTGCTCCATCGTTCTCGCAAGGATTATCGACGGCCCGTGTTCCGCCACGCAGAAAACCGGGTCTTTCAACAAAAGATTGTCCACGACTTCCGCTGTTGCTTTCATCGCTCCCGCCTCTATAAGCTCCAGAAGAGCTTCCCTGTTTCGAGGCTTGTCCCAAGCTCCGACATCTCCGCACACCGCGATGACAACAGGGGCTGAGGCGATGAACTTCTGGCCACGCGAGAGTTTGACGAGTTTCTGCTTCAGGCCTTCGTCATCCACCGCGATGAAATGCCATGGTTGCACATTCTCCCACGACGGAGCCTTGCGACCCGCGTCAAGCGTTTTCCTAAGCGCTCCATCGGGAACAGGTTCAGTTTTGTATTTTCTTATGCTTCTCCATTTTTCAATCGCTTCAGTCGCTTCCATGTTCTCCGCTCCTTTTTAATGTGATTAAGAGCTTTCCTGCATGTTTTTCACTCTTCTTTTCTCAGCCAAACGGCCCTCTGCGGGAAGGGTATTTCAATTCCCGCTTCGTCAAACCTGTTTTTGAATCTCCTTCGCATCTCCCGCATCACGTCCCATTGTTTGAGTGGAGCCGTCTTCACCATAACCCTAATAGTGACGGCCGAGTCGTCCAGCGATTCCACGCCCGGTATTTCGAAATCCTCAAGCAGCAGAGGAGCGAATTTTTCATCGGCCTTAATCTCGTCGCAAACCTGCCTTATCGTCTCCATGACCCTGTCCACATTCTCTTTGTAAGCAACCCCAACATGGACGAGAGCGCGCGACCACCCCTTAGTCATGTTGCTCACCATATTTATCTGCCCGTTAGGGATGTAGTGCACGACCCCTTGCACATCCCTGAGAGTCGTCACCCGAAGGTTGATGCCCTCGACCAACCCTCCCGTGTCCCCTATCTTAATCACATCGCCGACAGAATATTGTCCTTCTACTATAAGGAAAAAACCAGTGACGATATCTTTAACGAGACTCTGCGCGCCGAAGCCGAAGGCAAGCCCGATGAATCCCACGCTCGCGAGTATCGGAGCTATTTTTATGCCAAGCTCCTGAAGAATCATCATTCCCGCCGCGGCGGCGACGACTATCTTTATCGTATTGTGCATTATTCCGCCGACAGTCCGCGCGCGCTGCCTGCGTTCGGCCAGAATCAACTCATCGTCTTCCTTGATGGCTTTTTCCATGCGCGAAGTAAAAAGTTTCGAAAAGTGAACAGCGGCAAAACTTAAAACCGCAATCAGAAATATCTTCGGCGCTTGCGTGATAAATGATTTTATAAAACCGTTAAGGAGTTCCTTATAATTGAAAAACTGATCCATAAACACCTCCCGCAGATGAACGCGACAACCGTATGACATTAAGATTATATAGATTTTCTCGGCTCCGCGCTAACTCAATTCGCATTGACAAATCCATACGCCGGACGTACTTTACCTTGATGCCGATTCGGCGCTGGCTTTCGCCAGCGGCCGCCGTTTGTGACGGAGATTTGATTGAACGGAAAAAAGAAAACATCTTCTCTGATTCTGGTCGCGTGCGTTCATGCGGTGAACCACGCGCTGTTCAACATGCTCACCCCTCTAGCCATCACGCTGATGAAATCGTTCGGTTATAAAAATGTCGCGCCCATAGCGCTTGGATTTACCCTCTACCTTGCATTCTACGGTTTTGCGCAGATTCCGCTCGGATTTCTGTCCGACCGTATGTCGCGAAGAACCATGCTCGGAGCCGGACTCATTCTCAATGGATTGGCGATAGCGATGGCGGGCATTACTACCGAATACACGCATTTTCTAATCGCGATGGCCGCCGCCGGGCTGGGTGGAGCGACATATCATCCTGTCGGAGCCGCATATCTGAGCGAGTTGTACGCCGACAGAAAAGGTAGCGCTCTTGGCATAAGCGGCATAGGCGCCACAATCGGCCTGACATTCGGGCCGATTATCGGCGGACGCCTCAATATGGCTTTCGGCTGGAGACCTACGTTCATTTTCTTCGCCGCTCTGGCTGTGGTTCTCGGCGCCGCTTTCATAAAGTTTGCCGCCGAGCCGCCCCGCGAAGAATTCAAAGACGGCTCCCGCGCGTCAAGTTTGTGGAACCCGGCGCTTGCGGTCGTTCTGATAATTGCCGCCGCCGTCTTCACTTTCAGGGAGTTCGCAGGCTGGGGAGTGTATTTCCTCGTGCCGGTTTTTACGGAGATGATATACGGATTCAACACAGTGCGGTCCGGCCTCGCGGGCGGCCTAATATCCGCCCTCGGTTTCATATCTCAACCGCTCGGCGGATGGCTTTCAGACAGGTTCGGAAGAAAACATCTCATGGCGGGTTTTCTTTTTCTTACAGCCATATTCCTTGTCGCCATCCCTTACTCCGGCGAGAAATTCTTGTTCCCGGCGATTCTTCTTTACGGATTCACATACTCGGCCACAGTTCCGATTATCGACGCCCTCATCGCAGACCGCACTCCAAGCCGCATCAGGGGCGGAGTGCTCGGCATCTTCATGGCATCAGGCATCGGCATAAGCGCCTTTTCTCCGCGCGTCATGGGAAATATCATCGACACCCACAACGCGGCTTTCTCCGGATTTTCTCTCTCATTCACAATTCTTGCCGGTTGCGTGCTCGTATCGATGATAATCATGCTGCTGTTCAAAAATGCCGACGCCCCTCGCTCTAATAAATAATTCCCTCAATGTGGCGACATAGCAAATTATTTATTCGATTTGTATTTGCCAGATGTTTTCGGTTTTCATCTGAATTCTAAATTCAAGATATCGCCCTTATTTACAATCCGGATTTTTGAGCGCGGCCGGCGCTGGCGTCTTTTCTATCTGAGGTATTTTTTCATCAGTTATCCGTTTTTTTATCCTGTCCGCCCTCTTTTTTGAAGCGGGATGAGTTCTAAAAAATAAAACCAGAGGGTTTTTCGAATCTTTCGACGATGCTCTGTCGAAGAAATCCGACGTCCCGGCAGAGCCTCCATATAGTTTTGAGACAAGCTCGAAACCGTAATCGTCGGCGGCATATTCCTGTTTCTGCGAAAACCGCATCTCCGCGCCTACAGTCATTGACCCCAGATACTCGGTGACTGAACTACTCGACCCCGTGACTACCGCAGAGAGAGCAAACAGCGCCAGAATCCTCCCCAGCCCTCTGAGATGATCCCGGTTGGAAAAATGGCCCAGTTCGTGCGCTAAGACCAAAGCTATTTCGTTCTCAGATTCAGCCTGCTTAAGAAGACCTTCATAAATAATTATGTTGCCGCCCGGCAATGCCGCCGCGTTCACCTCGTCGCCGCATATCAATATCGCGTTGTATTCCTCATATCTCTTCTGCGGCGTAAGCGCCGTGAGCCTGTCGAGCAGTTTTTGCAATTCTATTTGAGAAGCGTTAGGCTTTTTTTCGGATATCAAGAATTTTTCATCAAAGAAGCCGAAGAGTCGCTCCTCGGTCGATACGGGCAGCCTTGCCGCGACAAACCCGGCGACCATGCCGAGCGCCATATATAAGACTATCAACGCGCCTATCACGCCGAATAGAAGCAGAAAAAACTCGCGGAGCGGCGATGTCTTCTCCACGTTCACATTCTCTTCAAAATGTTTCGGCGTGTATTTCAATCCAGTTATTTTTTGTAAACGACGGCAGTGCCGTAGGCAAGAACCTCGACCGCGCCTACAGCGTTCTTCCCTCCGGCGTTCTGTCCGATGGAAGACGTCTCATACCTTGTGTTCAGGACAATGTCCGCCCCTGCCGCCTGCTTCTTCATTCTCAACGTTGCTTCCCGTCTTGCCCTGTCCACCAACGTTTCATAGGCTCCGACCCGACCGCCGAAAATTTTCCTGAGATTCGCCAGAACCATCTTAAAATAGTCCAGTCCGACGCAAACGCTGCCCGACACCAGCCATGCGCTTTCCACCATTTCTTCGTCTTCCACATGCCTTATTGTGACAGCCGGCAGATTAAGCGTTTCCTTTTCCCTCGCGATTATCGAAGCGTAATGCTTCCTTTCAGCCGCATGTCCAGCCAGATATCCGAGCGCCAGCAGAAAAACGAATACGCCAAGGTTTATCAGAGATTCCATGGCTCACTCCACTCTGACGGCGGTTCCGTAGATGAACAACTCGGAAGCGCCCTGCGTGACGGACGATGTGGCAAACCTAATGTTAACAACCGCGTTAGCCCCCATCCGCTCAGCCTCTTTCATCATCCTTCCGACCGACTCGTGCCTTGCCTCCTGCAACAACTCCGTGTATCCCCGAAGTTCGCCTCCTACTATGTTCTTCAATCCGGCGGCAATATCCTTGCCTATGTGTTTCGCCCTCACAGTGCTGCCGCTCACCAGTCCGAAGTGCTCAACCGTTTTTTTACCGGGCACGTTTTCAAGGTTTGTCAGTATCATGCCGTCCGCTCCTTTTTTTGAAGAATGCTTTATTCACCGGAATATATCAGCATTAAAGTCCTTGTGTCAATGAACAATAATCAACCTACAAATATTCAACTTATCAAATCTATATTGCGCGCCTGACAATCAGGCTTGTGCCGACTTGTTCTCCTCAAGATGCTTCTGGTAAGCTTTCCATCCCGGACACCAACCGGTATGCCATTTCCAGAGCCTCGCCATCAGCGACTTCGGATTCTTCTCCGCCTTCCGCCTGATCGGGCAATTCTCACATTTAATCTCGCTCTCTCCGCTCATCTGCGCCTCCTATTTTTTTGATGCGCTCGCTCTCTCTTTGCCCCGAAATTAGAAAATATATTTTTCAGCGATTCTTCGTATCCGCTTGTCCCCCAGAACGTGAAAACGCTGGAGCTTGGTCACACTATCAGGGTTCAATGTCGATATCGGAATAAAAACTATGTGTACGCCTTTCGATTGAGCGATATTTTTCAGAATGGATGATGGCGGATACTTCGCCACATAAGCGACGAACTTTTCTTGGGAGTTCATAATAGCGGCGTACAGAAGCAGGTCGGCCTCGTTGCGCGCAAAGCCTTTTTCCCGGAGAGCGTCATACACAGCCCAGTAGTTCGCCATTCCTCTCGGAGGATAGACGCTTGTGAAACCGCCGAAACGGCATTGCGATATCCCCGGCCCGACCAGCGTTTCTCCGGGCGGAGTCGTCATCATCAGCAGATCCGATTCGTAAGAGAATTCGCTGTGCCAAACGGCGCGCCACGGATATTTATCCATATTATCCTGATCGAAAATCACAGTGACAGGCCCGACGCCGCCTCGCGCGGACGGCGTTTCTTTTACGTATATCTTGCCTGTCGCCGCGTTGCGCAGCGTCTCCCTCATATCTATGCCGTCAAGGATGCTTGTCGTAAATTCTACTACCCGCGTTCTGTCTTCGGTCATAGACATAATAGCCCTGTCGCGGATAAAGGAGTTGTAATCTTCAAGCCTTATGTCTTCCGGGGTATGCGACACGTGCATCGACGAAAGATCCCAAACATCCCGCCATTCACCTTCGTAAAGCTCAGGCGGACGTCTTCTCAGAGTCACCCGTTTCATGTTGCGTTTCCATGTCGTATTTCTGCGCCTGTTCAGCTTTACCGTTTTTCTGCCAATCATTCCCTCGTCGCATTGTTCAAACCTTCTGACAATGTAAATATCGGGCAGCGCCGTGTCAGGCTCGCAATGCGGATATCTCGTCGCGATCTCCATCAGCGCATGCGCAAACTCGTCTCCGCACACGCATTTAGCGGCGGTCAGAAGGTCCACCAAATCAGGCGTGAATTGAAGCGACGTCGCGCAAAGCTTTCTCAAATACCTGTGCAGAGCTGTTTTTGCGGAAGTCGATATCCTTCCCGCTTCGTCTTCAGCCTGCTCGATGAGCTTGGCGACTTCCTCGTTTCTGTCCATTTCTCCGATAATTCGCGCTGATTCGAATCTTCCAGCCACCGCCGGTATCTCTTCCAGAACCTCCTTCGCCGATTCAGGATGAAGATTCGCAAGGAAGGAAAGCGCGTCAGGCTCTTCGAGATCAAAATATTCAAACCCTCCGCCGGACTCGAGCATTTCTCTTATCCGCTCCCAATGAATCATCCCGCAGACGAAGAGAACCCGCCGTTCAAAACAGTTGAGACGGCGCAGGCTCGCCGCCATGTGCTGCTCCCGCATGTAGTCGAGCGAGCCTATCTCGCTTAACGGCACGCGCTCCATAGTTTTCTCATAATAAGCGGCGGCCCCGATTCTCGGCAGCGCCCAGTCATCCGGCGTGTGCCTCAGTTCAGGCCCCGCAAGGTCGAATCTGTTAAGATCGATGAAATGAACCGGGATCCGTCTTTCGAGTCCGATCCTGACTGAATGGACGATGGCGTCGCAAGGATCAATGGGGATGTAGGAATAGTCCTCTCCGTCCTGCGAAGCGCACGCCACAGTCAAGTTCGGGAGCATCTTCACGCCTTGAATAATCAGACGCTTCAACGCCTGCGGGAACTCCACCGCGATTATTTCGGGTTTAAATTCCTCGATAAGACGCTGCGCGCGCAACGCGAAGTAATACCTTGAATGAACGACAGGCGCGCAAAGTATATTGCCATGCCGGAAGACGTTGTCGTCGATTTCGTCGAACATCATTGAGCCTCGGATAAACGGCCCTTCGCTCAGTTCTCGTCAAAATCCAAGTTGTCGATGGGAAACTCTCCCTCGATGAATAATTCCCGGTCGGGAAGCTCGTCTTCAAGAGAAGGATTCAGATAACGCAGCGCGTCCTGTCCGAGAACACTGTTTATCGAGAACGCCAGCCTATCGGACTGAGAGCTTTGTTCCGCCTCCGCCAGCTTCACAGCGAACCTGAGTATGTTGATTCCGTCCCTAACGGTGTAAGGCTCGCCGAACATGTGCGCCCTTTGCAGAAAATCAACCACCGTCTCGAGCACGTTGTCTTCCGCAGGCGCGCAGTTCTTTCTTAATATCTCAAGCTCTTCCTCTCGTTCGGGAAAAAACATCTCAATCGAAGGTTGCAGCCTTGAATGGATGTATTCAGGTATTTCGTACGCGCTGGAATCGTCGTTCATCGTCACGCACAAGATGAAATCCGGGTGAGCATGAATCTTTATGCCAGCGACGACGCTTTCAACATACCTGCGATTGTCAAGCAGAGCAGCGAGGGAAGCCCAGCTCTTTTCGCTCATCCTGTTGCCTTCGTCAAGCACGCACGCCTGCCCTTTTACCATAGCCGTCACAAGGCTCGAAGCGTGATATTTTATCTTTCCCTCCGACGATATCACGGGGGTGATAATCAAGTCTTCCGGCCGGGTGTCCATCGTGCACTGGAATATGTACACGTCCCTGTTCATTTTCATCTTCGCGGCCGCGTACGCCAGCGAAGTCTTGCCCACTCCGGGTTTGCCTATGAGACGAGGGCTCATCGGCAAATCATTCTCGTCGATTTTTAGCCACGCCGCGCTCAACTGCCTCAACAGGTCTTCCCCGCCGACCCAGTCAATCTTTATCTCGTCAGGGTGCGAAAGCGAAAGCTCGACCCCGTCTATCACGATCGTTTTCATTTCGAGATACCGTCTTTCACAAAGTTATCCAATATATTAACGAGCAATCCTGATTTGTCGATACCGGGCGCGCTACCGCAACGAAACTCTAGCTAGTCGCAGGACCGCAATCCGACGAGACCGCTGAAATTCCCTCTCCCGCTCAGAATGGCAACTGCTCCCTCTGCAGGCTCACCATCTCGTCGAACATCCGCCTGCAGCTCTTCTCGTCCGGAGGCGACAACGGGTCGGCGACCAGCGCCTCAAACGCAAGTTCCGGGTCTCCATTAATAGCTGAATCCACGATTTTGTCCTGAAGGCCGACCTGAAGCCTCATTATTTCCGCTAAAGGCTCATGGATCGGAGGAACAGTCTCAGGGAGCAGATTCCTGCTGTCGCATCTCGACGGAACCTCGACTATGCAGCCTTCGGGCAGGTTGGGAACGTATCCCTTATTTGGCACATTGACAGCGTTGAAGCGGGCGCTCGTGTCTCCCGTTGCCATTGCCTGAATTATCGGAACCTGTTCTTCAGGAGACATCGGAAGCATCTTTACGGGCAGCCAGAAAAGCCCGTTCGCGTACTGCTCGCTGAGCCATCCTCGCGCCTTCCAGTCAAAGTGATAAAACTTGTGCGGGTTGTACATCGGCCCGGCTTCCTCGGATACGAACGGCAGGTATTCCCCTATATGGCTGTCCGAACTGGTCGGATACAATCCAAACTCTCTGAAACATCTGCGCACCAGCGGCTGATGCAGGAACGGCAGCAGCTTGGCGTGCGTCCTCAATTTCGGATACAGGTCTTCTCCCGTTTCGGCATTCTCAATTTCGTAGAACCACGTGAAATGGTTAATGCCAGAAGCGTTCGCTCGAATCTTGGCCGGAGGAAGCAGCAACATGGAAACTAGCCGCGCGAACCCGCCGCCGAACTCGTGGCACATGCCGACCGCGCGCAGTTTCGTCGCTCTGCTTATCGCCAGCGTCACCCTGCTCATCGGATTCGTCAGGTTCAGAAGAAAAGCGTCGGGAGCCGTTTTTTCTATTTGGCGGCAGATTTCGAGAATTAGTTTTATCGACCTCAGCGAATGGAACACGCCGCCGGGACCGCCATTTTCCCCCATCACTTGAGTCGAGCCGTGCTTCTTTGGAATTTCTAGGTCTTCCTTCCATCGCTCCCATCGTCCGACCTCGACGGACGTCATGATATACTCCGCTCCCGCGACGCCCCTTTCGGTGTCCTGCTCTCTCTCGATGATTATCGGATTGCCGCACGCCTCGTTTATCCGGCTGGCTATCGCCCACGCGACATCCAGTTTTTTCTCGTCCGTGTCCACGAGCACAAGCGTCGAGCCTTTGAGTTTCTCCGACCTTATCACGTCATATGTCATGATAGGCCCGAACGACATCCCGCCCGCTCCTACCAAAGCAATCCTTACCTGCGCGCTGTCCATGACATTTCCCTCCCAATAAGTTTATGCCGAAAACGCCAGCGAATAAATTATATCACCATCAGGCAATATATGAATAGGGACGAGGGTTTCACATTCGCACGCCCTGCCCCGCAAAAAATATTTCAACCGGATTAGAAGCCTTTTTTTGTCATCCCTGCGACAACATCAATTTGCGCAGATACTCGACGCCTCTGGTCACGGCGCTCAACTCGTCCTCTTTCCCCTCGTACTCCACACATACGAACCCGCGATAGTTGACCTGCTTCATCAGCGCCGCAAACCTCGGATAGTCCGTCGTCGTGTCCGTTCCGTCAGGCCCGATATTGAGCATCTTTGCGTGTATATGGACGGCTTTCTCTATCGTCTTTTCAATGGAAGGAAAACCATCTATGAAGTTTCCGGTGTCCAGATTCAGGCTCAAACATCGGCTGTCAACATCGGCAAAGAGCCTCTCCACATCCCCGGCCGTTTGAATGAACCCCCCGTGATTGTGGTTTTCAACCGCTAGAACGATTCCGTAACGCTCGGCCATCTTGCAGGAAGCTTTCATCCGGCGCGCCATTTCAGCCCACTGCTTTTCCTTGTCTGCGTCCGGCCAGCCCGCGAAAACGCGCAGTACGGGCGCTCCCAGCCGCAACGTCGCTTCAAGGACAACTCTCATCCTTTCAACTTCCGCGTCCAGCGCCTTAGCGCCCGACTTCCCGTAATCATTCGATATCGTCACTCCAGAAATCGTCAGGCACAATTCCGTCGCCACCCGCTTCACCTTCGCCAGATACTCTGCTCCGAATCCGTCAAGATGGCCGTCGGTGATCTCTATTCCGCCCACCTTCAGAGTATCGGCGCAATGCTCCATCCAGTCGAATATATCCATGTCGCCTGATTCAAAATGGCGGTGATGAGACCATGAACAACAACCTATTTTCATGACGGACTCCTTGCTGTGTTTTCGTCTATTTTATTCCCGGCGGCGCGCGCGCGGCAAGCGGCTTTTCATTTTGACACCGCAGATGCGCCGATGATATCATTGTTTCGTAGTAAATAATCTTGTCGCGAGGCGTGAGAATGAAACCCATACGTGTCGGCGTGGTCGGTCTAGGCATGGTTGCTCAGATTATGCATCTTCCATACCTTAAAGAGTCCGACGATTTTGAGATTGCCGCCGTGTGCGACATCTCCCCGAAACTCGTAAAAAAAGTCGGCGACCATTTCGGCGTCGAGAAGCGATGCTCTGATATTCAAGAAATGGTGAAATCCGACATAGACGCCGTTTTCATCCTCACATTTTACCATTCCGACGCAACAGCCGCCGCCGCGCGCGCAGGCAAACACATCTTCTGCGAAAAGCCTGTCGCCTTCAGCGTTAAAGAGTGCGACGAGATGTTGCGGGCGGTCGACCGCGCGGGCGTGACATTCATGGTCGGTTATATGAAACGATTCGACCCCGGATACCTTCACGGGCTGAAACTGTTCAATGAAATGAAGAAAAAAGGAGATGTCCGACTTATCCGAGTGCACGACGCGTGTTTTCAGAACGACCTTGCGATAGGCTCAATGTACAACATCTGGAAATATGATGACATCCCTTCCAGAGTAGTGAAAGAAACCAACGCGCTATTTGAAAAACGCGTTCGCGAAGCTCTAGGCCCAGCCCCGGCTTATGTGAACTCGGCGTACCGCCTCCTCCTTGAAACCGCATCACATGACATCACCGTTCTTCGCGGAGCATTCGGAGACCCTGACCGCGTCCTCCACACTGAAATATGGCCGAAAGGCAACTGGTTCGCGTCCACCCTCGATTACGGCGGCGAGGTGCGTTGCCTGTTCGACATCGCCCGCACCGCCCGCAACTGGGGAGACGAGAATATCACCGCTTATGGAATGACGCGCACAGTCCGCGTTAATTTTCCAAACCCTTTTCACAAAAACGCCGTCACCACAGTTGAAGATATAACGATGAACGACGACTCAACGACATTTGCCGAAACCCACGCCTCCAACGCTGAATCGTTCCAAAATGAAATCGCTCACTTCGCCGATTGCGTCCGCAAAAAGAAATCGCCTCTCACCTCGCTTGAAGAAGGGCGCAAGGACACCGCTCTTATGACTCAGATTATCAGAAAATATAAAGCGGCAAAATCATAAGAATTTCAGGAGCGCAACAGGTTGCAAGACATATTGAGGCATGGCCGCTTCGATAACCGATTTCAGAAAGACGCCAATCGCATCAATTATTTCTTTGCCTCGCGCGGTTGCCAATTTTAAGCAAAGAAGTAAAAATATCTTTGACCTATTGGACGAATCGAAAAGGCATCATATCCGCGCCCGTAGCTCAACGGATAGAGCATCAGACTTCGAATCTGAGGGTTGGGAGTTCGAATCTCTCCGGGCGCACTAAATACATAGACCGATGATTTCAGCGTTTTCCCCGTCGAATTAAGCCCGCGTTATTCGCCTATGTCGTAAAATTCCCGCCCGGTTCCCTCACTTGCTCCCATAACCTTGCCAGTTTTGAGACGAGATGTATTTCCACAAAACCCCGCCCAACACAATAGCTATTCCGATTAGTATTAATCCTCTTGAGGCAGGACCAAGAAGCAGTTTTCCGATTCCGAACAATGCGCAATAAACAGCCGCAATAGACACCACGTAAGCAAACACGGATTGAGCAGGGCCGGGGTCCTTGTCGGCTCCGGGGATATCCTTGCTTATCAACCGCCATCCGGGGCCTCCCGGCCTTACTTTCCTGTAGAACGCGGTCAGCTTCTCTTTTGAAACCGGCTTCGTTAAGAATGTCGCCGCAAAGGCAACAGTCAATGCCACCGGCACAATATAAATCAGTGCGAGAGGGTATGGAACTTTAAAAATCCCTCTGACGACATACGTCATGGACAAAGCCGCTGTCATCGCTCCTATTTCGCTCCATGCGTTTATTCTCCACCAGAACCATCGAAGGATATAAATTATCGCAAGTCCGCCATATATCGCCGACACCACATACCATGCGTCAGCAATCGAGTCCATCATCATCGTAACCCCTGCTCCGCACACGGCGATAAGAACAGTCGCCACCCAAGACGCCACAATATAATGACGATCCGACGCTTCCTTCTTTATGAATCTTTTGTAAATATCATTCACCATATAAGACGCGCCCCAGTTCAAGTGGGTGTCTATCGTGCTCATGTACGCCGCGAAAAATGAAGCCAGCACCAGTCCGAGCATCCCGACAGGAAGATATTTCAACATCACCTTCACATATCCAAGCTCCGGGTCTGGATACACCCCGGCCGCGTCCGGAATGTAGGGAAACAGAATTGCCGCGCAAAGCCCCACCATAATCCAAGGCCACGGCCTCAGACAGTAATGCGCGATATTGAACCACAACATGCCGAGGAATGAATGTTTCTCGTCTTTCGCCGACAGCATTCTCTGCGCCAGATATCCGCCGCTGTCAGAGTTCGAGGCTGTCCACCATTGGAAGAAAATGAATATCATAACCGGCCAGAACATTCCCACCGAATATTGAGAAGAGTACGCCGGGAACAATGAAGATATCTCTGCGGCTTTGTTCGCGCCGTACGTGGTTATCAAACCGTCGTGTATCGCTCCAAGTCCTCCTATGTCGATTACTGCCACTACAGCTAGATAGATCGCTCCGAACATGGCTATAGCGAATTGCATAACGTCAGTCGCCATAACTCCCGTAAGGCCCGACATAAGCGTGTATACCAAAGCGAAAGACATGCAAATCCAAAGAGCCTGATTCTTGTCGAAATCAAGCGTCAGCCCCAGAATCTTCACCATCGCAAGGTTTACCCAGCCTATGACGATACAGTTGTAAATGATTGCGAAATAAATGCCTCTGAAGGCTCTTAAGAATGCGGCGCTTCCTCCTTCATACCTCAACTCGATAAGCTCATTGTCCGTCAGAACTCCGCTCCGCCGCCACAGGCGCGAAAAGAAAAACACGCCCATCAGAGTGGCCATCGCCAATCCCCACCAATACCAGTTCCATGCGATTCCGTTCCTGACCACCATGCCGCTGACCGCAAGCGGCGTGTCCGCCGCGAACGTCGTCGCCACCATGGAAGTCCCTAGCAGCCACCACGAAGCTTTGCGACCGGACACAAAATAATCATCCATCCCTTTATTGGCGCGCCGGCTATGATATAACGCTAAACCGAACACAAATACAAAGTAGATGGCAATAATCGACCAGTCCAAAACTGTCAAGTGCTTTGTCAATCCCTGCATTCCTTCCTCCTTAGGGCTGTCGGCCCTTGCGGGGTATTATACCCGACACACGCGAGATTCCGCCAGTTGAATAGTTCCGTTTTGTCCGTCGCATCGCTCCGTCGCGGCCAACATGCCGGATTCAACCCACGTCTAATCCAACAGCACAAAACTTCTCGAAGACATGGCAAAACGACAATTGGAAACCAAAGTATAGTGTTCATTTTCTTAAAACAATAATGGGAATAAATATCGCTGAAACGACAGCGCAAACCAGAAAACTCCATGCCAGAAGCGCGACCCACGCGGAGCTTCGCGGAAAGAAAGACGGCAGATAATGCCACCACGCGTCAGGCCGCGCCGCTCGCGCCGCATTCGCGGGTTGCATCGCCGGCGACAAGTTCCTCCACGGAAAATCATCCCTCATCCTATCGCTCAACTCTTCTTCCGCCATTTCACGCCTAGCAACCATGTTTTTCAATATCCACCAATGTCCGGCGAGCGGCGAGTATTCGGGGATGTAGTGAACGTTCAGCAAGTCGTCTCTCAACTCAACTCCCGCTTCAATGTAAGGAAGCCCGAACGCCGGATGCCGCTTGGTCATCAATATAAATTCATTTTCGTTGACGAATACTCCGAGAATGTTCACAAACAAAGAAACGGCGAAAACCGTTGCGGCGGCGGCCTTCATTAAGGATGAGTGTTTTAGTCTTTCACCAACCAGCGACGCTCCGAACATGGCGGCCAGCAGCGGAGCCACCGGCCCCATAAACCTCGGTCCCCATGAATAATCGCCGTGCCATGCGTTCCACTTAGCGCACGCTATAGCCGTCGCAATCGAGAGAGCCGCGATAGTCGCCGCTTCCGCCTTGAAGCGTTTCGCCATTGCCCTGTATCCTAGTATTGCGAGAGCCGCGACGGGGGCGTAAAAAACCAATCCCTTGCCGGAACTGAGCAGCAAACCGTGAAGCCCGACAAGAAGAGGCGTGTTGAATCCATGCGCTCCATCCCTGTCCGTGCCTCCGAGATATCCGAAATCGAACACATATCCGAAACGGATGTGGTTGTAATACAAGACCCAAACAACCCATACGGATAGAAGCCCGAAGAAAGCATAAATTGACGGAGCAGATTTTAAAAAGTCTTTTTTTACTCTTAACCCGTCCGCGAAATAAAGAGCCACAGGCGCAGCCGCGACTGCCATAATCGGCTTGGTCGCGATTAACAGTCCGAGCAGAAATCCCGCCGCCGCTGCCCGCGCCGTATCGCCTCGCGCTCGCCATTCCACCGCAAAGAAGAATCCGCCGGTTAAACAGAGCGCCTGCAAAGGCTCGCTGAAAAGCGTTTTCGATTGCGGCCACAGCATTGTGCCGAAACCCGCAAGCGCAACCACATACAAAGACGCTCCGCGCCCGTATCCCAACGCCAAACAAATAAGAAACACGAACACGCAAACGGCGGCGGATATTGCCGCGTTCGTGAATGAAACGATGAAGTATTTCATTAGGGCCGGCTCGACTGTCTTTACGTTTGAAAAAACCACGTCCGCAAACAAATAAGCCGGAATCTGCGAGAGAGACTGCCCGATTCCGTATTTAGAAACCCAGCTTTCTCCCGGCCCTTTTCTTAAAACCACTCTGTCGCTTGGGGACAGAAACACGTCGCCCTCTTCCGCTAAGCTGGCCGTTACAAGGTACATCCCCCACGCATCCCCGCCTGTCGGGATTCCTCTCAGCGTCAGAGAGTAAACAGAGAAAAATAACGCGAAGATAATGGCCGACACCGCGATGACGTTTCTTTTTTTTCGGGCTTTGTTTTCAGAATTCTCGATGACAGAGCCTCCGGGCTGTTCCAACCGGCGATTGAGACTAGTTGCTTTCGTCTTTTTTCAACTCAAACAAGAACGGTTCCACATATTCAAGCCAATCGCTAAAAGTTCTGGGCATTGACGTCGAATACTCATATCCGAGCCTGCCTTCCGTAGGCGGTTTAAGATAGTCGTATGCAGGAGCCGCGCGGTATGGCTCTTCCTTCAACATCTTTCCGGTCATTATCGTCCTAAGCGGCGACACGATGGAGGCTTGGCTTTCGTACGCGTCCAGCATCGAAGTTTTCGCCTGCGCCATTTTTTTGTCGAGGCGAACTGTCATGGTTTCGGTGTCGTCCCGAGGAAGAAGCTTTGCGTATCTGTAACTGCCTCTGAGCGTGTTATATAGAGGAAACTCATAATGAGGCGGGTTGCCCCCGACTTCTTTAACGATTATAGAAGCAATTAGCGAGGTCAAATCATGATCGATGTGGCCTCCCTCATAAGCGATTGATGTTATTTCAACGGGAGACAATGTCCTTGCGACTTTTAAAACGTCTTCAAAAGCTTCCTTCACATGTTTGTAGCTCAAAGCGTCCGGATAACCTAAGAAAATGAGATTCTCCTGTTTCACTCCCAGCAGTCTCATAGCTTCCCGCGACTCCTTCTCCCTTGTCTCGGCGGGAACATGCAAAGCTCCGTCCGTTATCCAGACGACATTCACATTTTTTCCACCCCGGATGTCGGACATGATTTTGCCCGCGCATCCAAGTTCGTCATCCTGATGCGCGAGAACATACAGAACGTTTGCGTTTTCGGAGGCTGTCGCTAACATGCCCGACGCCGCCAATATTACAGATGCCGTTAACAACACAAGCGACGCTTTGCACATAAATCCTATTGTTTTTTCCATGTATGCCACTCCAAAGCAGTTTGCCATGATATGTATAATAATTGCTTATCTCTCTTGAGTCTATGTTTCGGTGATTCAGATCACATGCGGATTGGCTTGTTTTTGTGTTTGAAACGCCGGTAGCGTGGTATAATATAAACGAAGGGAATGGACCTTCTCATAACCTCCTTGGAAAACTCCCTCGTCAGAGGGAGTATTTTTTTGAGTTTTTTCGAAAACAAACAAAAAACTGTGGAAGCGCTAAAAGCCCGATAGAAAAGAATTTTCAACCCGAATTCTAATAATGGATTCGGGTTCAATCAAAAAAACAGTAAATATGCCTAAAAAGAAGAATTATTATTGGGAAAAAAGGTGTTCTCTCAATTTACTTGCGCGATTTTCGAAGGGTCTGTCTTAATAACATTGAAGTAAACTTTAAACTCGCCGTGATCAGTTTCCAGAGGGACGACTAAAAACTGCCTGTCTTTAGAGAATTCAATCGGTTTCTGAACGCTTATCTGGGAGAAAACATTGGCCAGATAACCCTTTTTGACCAGTTGACCTCGCGCCAACTCGGAAATCCGGAGTGAAAACTCCCTGAGACAATTTTTTGCCATTTCATCTAATTCAAAAACCGGCAGACCGAACAGAAAAATGGAGATTAGTTTTTTTGCCACAATCTCGGGAAGCTGCAGAACAACAAGGCCTTTTATTGCTCCATCCACTCTTAAATAGACAAGAGCGTCGCCGTTGATTTTGTCTGATTTTACAAGGCTTAAACAACCCTTGCGCGCTGAAGTATGCCCCATCGATTGTAAAGTCTGATGAAGGGCGGCAAGGAACGGATTCACAAAGTCAGCCTCGACCTCGCGCAACCTGTCCGCAATTTCATCAAAAGAGCAAGCTCCCACATTAAAATTATAACGCACATTTCAGAAATCAAACAATAATTATTAATAATGATGAGTGGAAACATTGTTATTATTTGTCCAATTCGGCCACGATTCTATCGATTGTTTCAGGAATATCCTTGGCCTCGACACTGCAGAAAGCGACTCTTATGCCGTTGAAACCTGTCGATGAGTCCGAAAGCGGAATAACGCCGAGTTTTCGATTTTTCAGCAGTTTATCAGCGAAATCCTCCGCAGGGGGGTTCAAGTTGATGAAGCAGAAGAAACCGGAGTTGAAAGGATCTGCGACGGCGGATTCGGGCAGATTGGACGCCATCGCGCTTTTTATTATTGAATACCGCTCTGCAAGGACGGATATGACGCGCGCCCTTTCGGAATCGCATTCGACGCCCGACTCAATAGCCGCCGCAACGGCATGTTGGAAGGCCAGATTCGAGTTGGAAATCGTTCCGCGAATAAGCGCGCCGACCTTGTTGTCGAACTCCGCGGAGAGCTTTGCCGGCTCTCCCCATGAAGGATGATAAGCAAACGTCACGGAGCCGACTCTCGCTCCGTAAAACAGGAATTCCTTTGATGCTCCGTCGCATTTCACCGGCAAAATATTGGGGTGAGCGCCGATAAAATGACCGAAAAGAGATATCTGCGCCGCATTCTTTTCATACACGAAACCATCATACGCATCGTCGAACACGAGAATCAGTTTTTTTCCAGACTCGTCCGCGACTTTCAACAGAGCCTTTTGCAGCGCCAGCCCCTCGTCGACAGTCGGCATATAGCCGGTCGGGTTATTCGGAAAATTCAGAATCGCGACGACATCCTGAGTCTTTGCGGTTTCCCTGACCGCGTCCACAAAAGAGTCGACATCCAACCCTGAGCCAGCCTCATTAAAAAGCCGTGCGGCGCGAATTTTCAGGCCTAGCATGTCGGATAGAACAAGATCGTAGTTCTCCCATCTCCTGTCGTGGCAAACGATTGTGTCTCCGGGCGAAGCAAAGAGGCGCGCGACATATGCAAGGCCGGACGTGACTCCGGGAGACACTATCGGCTGACCTATCAAAGCTGAGTCGAACTTATAGAACGGCGACAACTTTCTGATTATCCACTCGCGCCATGCCACCCGATATCTGGGCAGCCCGCATATCGGGGCGTACGGCGCTATTTTTTCCGGGTCAAGCGCCTTCAAATGCTTCACCACGGAAGGAAGATAGAAAGTGCGGACATCGTCTCCGCCGCCTTCGAGGAACTCTGACGATTTTCCCTGCGCGGAGCCGATGGTCGCGTTGATCTCGGCTTCCTGTTTGGCTCTGCCGCTCCAGTAAAAAATACCTTGAGGGAGAACAAGCTCCCTTCCCTCGGCGGACATTGCGCCAAGAAGCCCGGCGTCTCTAAGAGTTTCGAACTTCATTTTTTTCTCCATATATAAATATTTTTCGGCGAAAGGGATTTAGTTCCCTGCGCCTTTAACTGCTTGTTTGCGTATTTGCAGGGTCATTTCCTCTTTTTTGAGGAAGGTTTAGGTTTTGCGACAGGCGCGGCGGGGTCCATCTCCACAGGCTTGCCGTCTCCCCAGATGCTCATCAAATCGTAATATTTCTTCGCGTCTGGAGTGAAGATATGCACGATGAGATCGCCGAAATCCATGATAATCCAACCGGAAGCAGCCGCGCCGTCCATCCCGTGCGCTTTCGCGCCTGCTTCTTTCGCGCCTTCCAGCAGGCGTTCTTTCAGAGCGTCAAGGTGAACCCTGTTCTTGCCCGACACGAACAAAAAGTAATTCGTATAGTCGCACACTCGCCGCACATCGATCAGTTCGATGTCGAATCCCATCCTGTCGAACGCGAGAGCGGCCAGTTTTCTAGCGAGTCTTTTTCCAGCTATCAATGATTTCTCCTTATTGGTCAAGTTTATCTCTGCCGAGAATCACTTCGAGATCAGCCAGCGAATCCTGATCGTAATCGTTCACCACTTCGGCGCCCAGCAGTCTCGCCACTGAGTTTGTGAATGGCGTTTTATGTTTGACCACGACGAGCGTTCTATCGTGGTCGAAATTCCTAGCGTTATCTGTTTTTATAACGTTAAAACCGTAATATTCAAGCCGGGTTCTGTAAATCTGGGCTATCATCGGCGAGCCGCAGCCGTTTTCCACGCTTATCCTGACAAGCCTGTTGCGGGGATGAAAACCGCCTTTCAACAGCCCGCCGGCAAGATACGGCAATTCCTTTTCATGCGGTGTCACATAGCTGATTCCGCCGATAGTTTCGGGAGTTCCGGGCATGGTGAAGAACATGGTATTGCGGCGCATATGATCGTCATATATTCGGGATAAAATGACTCCGTCGTTGAAAGACAAATTCGTCACTATAAGGTCGTTCTTCATGAGTTCCATGGCGAGTCTTGGAAGATGTTTGATTATTTCGTACGAGGCCGCTTTCTTAGAAAGAGCGTCGATAAGTTTCTGCTGCCTCTCTATGCGGCCCAAATCCCCATGCGCGTCGTGCCTGAAGCGCGCGTATTCGGTGGCCGTCTTGCCGTCTAGATGTTGTCTGCCCTTTGGCACATTTATGTATAGATTTTGCGCGCGGTCAGTGTAACGCAGGCTTTTTTCCACATCTATATCAACACCGCCCATAGCGTCGATCATAGCGGCAGCGGCTTTTATTTGAAAAACGCAATAGAAGTCTATCTGGGCGCCGAGGAAGTTCTCTAGCGTTCTTACAAGCAGCTCGGCTCCTCCACGCTGATAAGCGCTGTTTATTTTGTCCATCCGCGACACGCCGGGAATGTTTACCCGCGTGTCCCTCGGTATCGACACCACATTGGCATATTTATCGGTCAGAGATATGTTCATTATCATGATGGTGTCGGTGCGTTTCGCTCCGCCGTACTCGTCCAGTCCGGCCACCAGAATATTGAATTCGGTTAGCCCGTCGAGCCTTCCTCCGCCCTGCCCCCATATCACAGATGTGACAATGCTGGGATTCACTTTCCAGATATACAAAACCACCCCTGTTGTGAGGAGGCAGAAAGATATCAGGAACCATAGCGCGATGACATACCAAGGTCTGCGTTTAACGCTCTTGAAAGACTGTTTTGCTATTCGTGTTCTGTCTGGCATGGATGTTATTTAGCCTCGCTTAGCCGCTTCGCCATAGATGCCGTGATTTAATATGTACTGCTCCACCGATTCCGGCAGCAGATATTTGATGGGCTGTCCGGCTGCGGTTCTTTCTCTTATGTCCGTCGATGAAATCGCCAGCGCGGACGCTTTCAGTATCTTGATCTTTCTAAAAACTCTCTCTCCGAGACATTCCCTCGCGCGTTCCGTGTCATATCCGGGTCTTGTCGCGGCGATTACCACGCACTTTTCCAATATCTCCGGCGCGCGGCTCCACGTCATGATTTCCATGACCGCGTCCAATCCCGATATGAAGTATATTGAGGGATTCAGGGTCGTATATTTCTCAAGAAAATGGTTTATAGTGTCTATGGAATACGACGGCCCTTTCCTGTCAATCTCTACTCTAGAAACTCTGAAATACGGATTCGTGGAAGTGGCAAGCACGGTCATAAGATACC
>Ga0209311_1001075_pt1 | contig 23022 bp, 17 predicted proteins | sample AD_UKC045_MetaG_FD_184417 | JGI IMG/M metagenome (GOLD analysis project Ga0209311, IMG submission 184417) | Active sludge microbial communities of municipal wastewater-treating anaerobic digesters from USA - AD_UKC045_MetaG (SPAdes) (version 2) | ecosystem: Engineered > Bioreactor > Anaerobic >... | reverse complement strand
GCTGTTCGTGTTCGGCAATGAGGCAACGCAACAGGCGCGTCTCGTGGCGGTGCTCGACAATCTCGGCAAGGGCGCGTCGGGTGCTGCGGTGCAGAACCTGAACATCGCGCTTGGCCTGGATGAGGGTGCGGGTCTGTAGGGCGCATCTTGATGCACCGTGCCTGCGTCAGGCGCTGGCGGTGCATTTACGCGTTCGCTTCAATGCACCCTACGAAGTGATCTAAGCCGCTGGAGCGACTTCCTTCTCGCGGATCGCATCGAGCGAATCCAGCTTGTCGAGCAGGTATTCAAGGTCGGCGCGCGGGATGGCCTGGAACTGCGTGAGGACGCGTTCGACCATGCGTTGACGGAAGCGTTCCTTGTCGCCCGGGCCGCCATCCATCTCTGTCTTGTGGAAGATATCGACGGCGAGTCGGAAGGCCGTGAACATGCCGGATGGAAGTCCAGCGCGTTCGAACACGGTCTTGAGGCCCAGTGTTCCCGCGTCGTGGATCATCAGCCAGGCCTTGGAGCGCGGCACGCCAGCGAGCTCAGCCAGGGCGTGTTCGACGAAGCCCATATGGCCGAGACACAGGGCGCGCATGATCAGCGACGGCGTCAGGCGACCATTGAGATGGAGTTGCTGGACGAAGCGCGCCGGATCGGACGAGAGGCCAGCTTGTTCGACGAGGTCGAGCGTTGCGCGCTCGCGTGCGCCCGAGGCGATCTCGATGGCGAGTTGCGGCGGCAGCTCGTGCTTGTTGACCAGGCGGTCGAAGAGTTCGCCCGTGACCATCGTGACGAGTTTTTCGGTGACGTGCAGCGGCAGCGTGTTGCGGGAAACCAGCGCACCCTTGATGTCGTCGTCATTGGCAAAGCGCTTCAGCATGCCGGCGTAGGCGTCGTCCGAGAACGCAGCGCCTTCGTTCAGCGTGCAGGCTTCAACAGCCGGCTTCGCGCCGTACAGGGTGATGACTTCGGTGAGGCCTTCGCCGAGCGTCGGGCGCTGGGCGATGGCGACCTGCTTTTCCGATGAGCCGGCGAGCACGATCTCGACCAAGTCTTCGTCGGTAATAACCGGTGAGTTCTTGAGCACCGGGATGGCGATCGCGTCGACGTCCCGGGCCAGCTTCAGGGCGATGTCGCGCGGCAGCTTGGGCGAGTTGCGCAGGGTGACAGCCAGTGAGCGGCGGACCAGCTCAGCCGTGTCGTTGCACATCACATCGAGAATCTGGCGGGCCGACTCCCGGTCTTCCTCGGTCATGTCCATCGCGTCGATGCGTTTGCAGATCTTGTGCGCCGCATTGGCGCGCGCTTCCGGGCTGTCGCCACGGACCAGCCGACGGATGTCGTCCTGCGTGAGAGAGGTGCGCATGGTCGCCACAGTCATTCTTCGAGCCTTCCGGCTTGAACTACCTTGAAAAATGACAATTGCTGGCTCGGGTTAAGAGAGATTTACGGAGCAACCTCAAATGGTGCTACAGGCAAATCAAAATGGGAGAGACGGATGCTGCTTAAAGGCGTGAAAGTCATTGAACACGCTACGTATTATGCGGCTCCGGGCGCTGGCGGCATTCTGTCCGACTGGGGCGCGGAAGTAATAAAGATCGAGCCGCCGGGCGGGGACCCGGTTCGCACCAATTTCCCGACCAAGGGGACCGGCAAGGAACACCTTACGGACAACCCGGCTTTCGATGGGGATAACCGGGGCAAGAAGTCGATCGTGGTCGACACCCGGACCGAGGAAGGCCGTGAGGTCGTTCGCAAGCTGGCGGATGGCGCCGACGTGTTCTTGACCAATGTGCGGCCGGGCGGGATCGAGCGCTCCGGGCTGGGCTACGACATCCTGTCGAAGCGGAACCCGAAGCTCGTCTATTGCGCGCTGACCGGCTACGGGCTCGAGGGGCCGGATGCCAACGCGCCGGGGTTCGACGTGGCGAGCTTCTGGTCGCGGTCGGGTCTGGCGCGGCTTACGGCGCCGAAGGGCTCGGAGCTGTTCCCGATTCGCACGGCCGCCGGCGATCACACCACCAGCATTGCGGCGGTGGCGGCGATCAATGCTGCGCTGATCCAGGCGCTGAAGACCGGCAAGGGGCAGCTGGTCGATGTCAGTCTGCTGCGTACGGGCCTCTACACGCTGCACACGGATCTTGCGATCCAGCTGTTCTATGGACGCAACGCGTCGACGCGGCCGCGGGCCGAGGCCTACAATCCGCTCACGAACTTCTTCCGCACGAAGGATGATGCATGGATCTGCATCGTCGCGCGTGCCGGCAAGGCGGACCTGCCGCGCATGGCGAGGGCGTTCGAGTTGCCGGGCATCGAGACCGATCCGCGCTTCCAGGACGGCAAATCGCGGCGCGACAGCGCGGTCGAGATCACGGCCATGTTCGACGCGGCCTTCGCGCGCTTCACCAAGGACGAGATCGCGGCGCGCCTCACCGCGGAAGAGATCGCATGGGCGCCGGCGCAGACGCTGGCCGATGTGGCGGTCGATCCGCAGGTATTTGCCGCCGGCGGGATCGTCGACATGCCCGGCAAGGATGGCGTTGGAACATTCCAGTCGCCGGGCGGACCGGCGAGGTTCCATGGCGTTGACGACGGCCCAAAGGGGCCGGGACCCAAGCTGGGCGAGCATACGGTCGAGGTGCTTACGTCTTTGGGATACGCGCCGGCGGACATCGAGGCGATGTACGCCAGCAAAGCGGTTGCGTGATCTAGACCGCGCCTAGCCGCGATCTTCCTGCAGGCCGAACAGCGCCATCATCAGGCTGCTGTTGAGCGCAGCCGTTCCAAGCTTTGCCTGAAGCAGCGCCGCCTGGTTCGACTGCTGGTTCGGCATCACGCCGGACGATACCAGCCCCGCGTCAGCCAGCTTCACGTCAACGCCGGTGAGCTTCGTGTAGAGCTGCGCCGGCGAGAGCTTTGCGCCGTCTGCACCGCTGAACACATTCGCATTGGCCAGCGCCGCGCGCGGGAACATGTCGGCGGCCATGCCGGGCTTGTTGTCACGCGCCGCTTCGATCAGGCGGGCCGCATCGCTCGGTCCCATGAAGTGCGCCGTATAGAGCTCCGCTGATGTCGCTTCACGGCCCAGCTTCTTCGCCAGGATCTTGCCGTTCTCGCCAGCCAGCTCGCCAGCCATCGTTGCGGACAGACTCGCGTCCTTGCGAAGTTCGAGCATCTGTTCGCGCGAGAGGCCGTCGGTGTTCACGCCATGCTTCGCGCCATAGCGCTCCAGCATGTTCACCCATGTCTCGTTGGTGAACTGGAAGAGGCCCGTAGCGGATGAGGTGGAAGCCTTCGCGCCCGGATCGAAATTGCTTTCGCGCTGCGCCGTCTTCACGAGGTAGTCGAAATCCGCGCCCGTCTTGTTCGACGCCGTCTTCAGCGCGCTCATGACCTGAGCGCGTTGCAGAGCCTTCGGAGATGCGCCGATGGAATCGGTCACGAGCCAGGGTCCTTGTTCAGGCCCCTAGCTCGCTGGAGTATGGTTAGTGAGGGGTTAATTTCTTCCGCGACTAACTGCCGAGGGCAGGGTGCCTAGCTGTCGGACTTCGGAGACATGCCGAAGTGTACGCCCAGTTCCGCCAAGCGCTCGGCATCGCGCCAGTGCACGTTCTCGGCGATCAGGGCGATCCCGTCGGCGCAGGCAACTTCCAGGCGCGTCATCGGGATTTCCATGGCTTCGCAGCGCGACGGGTCGAGGCGAACAGCTTCGAACGTCATGCGGGCGCGTGCGCCCATCGGCGTGCGCCAGGATTTGCGGGCATCGAGGCCAACGCGGAAGCCACGGCGGCGGAACGCGTCCACGCGGTCCAGAGCGAGGTCTTCGAGGGCCGAAACCGAGGCATCGCAGAAGTCGATGCGGATTTCCTGCGGCAGGATGCCAGCGCGTGCAGCGCCGGCTTCGGCGGCCATCGGGCCATCCTTGTCAGCCAGCGCAGCCATCGGGGCCGAGATCGACAGCGGGCGCAGGTCGAGACCCGTATCGTGCGCAATGCGAGCAGCCAGCTCGATCAGGTCGCCAAGCCAGGCAGCGGCCGACGGATGGGCGGCGTCCGAGAAGTGGCGCAGCTGGGCGGTGTCTTCAAAAGCAATGTCGGCCTCGGCATGCATGCCATAGGCGGCGCCGTCCGCCATGCGCAGCACGGGGCGGAAGCGGAGCTTGGGGCGGCGCGCCACGGCGGCTTGGGGCTCGTTTACGACGAGACGCAGGTGCGAGGCGCGCGCTTGGGTCATTGCAGGGTTCCGGCTGAGGTGGTGTGTTGCAGCCTGTATGACAGAACAGCCTGAAAGCTGGCCGAAGCCGGACGATGCAATTTAGAGCAAATCCCGAGACCGCGTTGGCATCCCGTTTTTCAAGGTTAGGAAGTGGTGAATGAGCCTCGAAGCCGACCAACCCAAGCCTGCCTCCACCGTTGTTCTGGTTCGGGATTCACTGGAAACGCCGCAAACGCTGGAAGTTTTGATGGTCCGACGCAGCGCGGGCATGGCGTTCGGGGCCAGCGCCTGGGTGTTTCCCGGCGGCAAGGTGGCGGCTTCAGACGCCGATCCAGCCTGGGATGACCTCTCTGATGGAACCTACGAACATTACCAGCGGTCCCTGCGTATCGCAGCGGCACGGGAAGTTTTTGAGGAATCCGGCCTGATGCTGGCGACGCGTGACGGGCGGGAACTCGACGCCAATGCCAGCGCCGGGTTCGACGCCATGCGGAGCGCAGTGGAGGCGGACCCGGCACTTCTCATAAAACTGGCGCGCGAAGCGAGTCTGCGGCTGACGTTGGACCGGCTCATTCCCTTCGCGCACTGGATCACGCCGAACTTCGAGCCGCGCCGGTTCGACACCCATTTCTATCTCGTTCATGCGCCCGCCGATCAGGTCGTGCGCCATGACGGCCGCGAAGCGGTGGATCACCAGTGGGTGGCCCCGCAGGAGCTGCTGGAGCGGCGCAAGCAAGGTGGCGCAAAGCTGATGTTCCCGACGCGCCTGAACTTGGAAGTTCTGGCGCGTTCAAGCACTGCGGCTGAAGCCGTGGCTGCTGCACGCGCGCGAGAAGTCGTGACGGTGGAGCCGCGCGTTGAAGAGCGCGCCGACGGCAAGGTGCTCGTGATCCCGGCTGAAGCCGGCTACGGCCTGACCGAAGAGCGCATGCAACAGATTATGGCTTAGCCCGGAGAGGTCCGGAACTCAGGCTCGCGGAACCGGCGCTGCGACATCAGCCGTCTGCTTGGCGATGATTTCCTTGGTCTGCATTTCGAGTTCGGCCACCAGAGCAAGGCCGACCGGATGGTCCGCGCCTTTGATCTTGCCAAGGATTGCAGCCTTCACGGCGTCGACGTGAGCTTTAAGCAGGCGGTCCGGCGCGGTGATATCGCCGTGCTCGTCGCCCGTAAGCTTGCAAAGCGTGGCGCAGATACGACCAACCAGCGGATAGCCATAGGTCGGGGCCAGACCTTTGAGGTCATGCGAGCGGCGTTGAAGTTCGTTCTTGGCAGCGGCGGTGCCAGGGGCTTGTTCATAAGCCGCCCAAGCTTCCAGCAAGCGCGCGAGCTCTTCCTGAATCCATTCAGCGAATTGGTCGGACATCTTCTCAAGCGCGGCTTCCGCTTTTGCGATGGCGTGCTGATCGAGCGCCGGCAGTGCGCCACCAACCTTCGTCTTGAGGGTGTTTGGAGGTGTGATGACCTCGATGGGCTTTTGTCTAGGCATTCCCGTCCCCTGTGTGTCGGCGGGTGTGTCGATGCGCGCGAGGTGCGGATGATACTATGGTGTTGAGAATGTTAATAAACGACTGACTCGTGGCGACCCGGCAATTGGCCTGGATCGCTTTTGATCAGAACTTCGCGCCCAGCGACGCTACCCAACCTTTCTCCTCGAATTTTCCCGATATTTCCTCACGCCAGCCAAGGCCAATCCGGAAGTTACCGATGTCGTGGGAGAGGCTGGCCTCAGCCTTTGTGGACAGGCTGCCGCTGCCACGTTCGTCCCAGGCCTTGAGGATTAGATTCCATTTCGGAGCGAACGTGAGGCCGGCCGAGATTTCCGTGATCTGCCGGTCGCAATCGCCGCGAGAGCGGCTTGCTGCCTCGGCGTTGACGAAGCCCTCGCGACCAAACAGCGAGAACGATGTTCCCAGCGCCGCGCGAAGTTCGAGGCCCGCGTCCTGACATTCGGGCCCTTCAACCGCTTCGCCGCCGAGTATCGAGGCCTGCAGTGCGAACGAGGCGCGATCGGTCAGTGCGAAGGCTTTCAGAACGCCAACCTGAAACGCGGTGCGGTCGTCGTGGAAATCGCTGATCCGGATTTCGCTCTCGATCTTGGCGTTGACCGCCCAGTTCCCACCGAGCCCGGCCTCGATCAGATCGTCAGCTCGCCAGGATTCACCGAAGTCTCCGGTCTCGTGCGAAACGGCAGCGAACCATTGCTGCACGCCCTCCGCTACCGCCCAGGCGCCCGCATGCGCAGGCTGCGTCAGTGTCGTTGTACCGGCCAGCAAAAGCAGGCTGCGCGAAGCCGCGCGACGTCCCCCAACCATCTATCCCCCAACTCTACGTCGTCAGTCCTTATGTGTCGTAGCCCGGCGACTCGCGATCGAGTTTCCGCAGGCAGCCCGGCCAGGCCAGCATCGCGCCGATGCCGCTTGCCATCGCCTGCTGCTGTTTCACCGTTTCAACTGCATCATCCGGCGCCATACGAATGTGCTCGCGACCTTGCGCCGATGCCATCACCTGGATCGCGCACGCGCGCTCCAGATAGAAAATCGTCATCCAGCACTGGGCGGCAGTCTCACCGACCGCCAGCGTGCCGTGGTTCCACAGCATCAGCGCGTTCTTGTCGCCGATGTCGCGTACCAGGCGTTCGCGCTCGCCAAGGTCCAGCGCGATGCCTTCATAATCGTGATAGGCAAGGTTCGGCAGCACGATCAGCGCGTGCTGGCTGATCGGCAGCAGGCCTTCCTTCGTGGCGGCGACAGCGATGCCGGCATCCGTGTGCACGTGCAGGACGAACTTCGCATCCTCGCGCGCCGCGTGAATGGCGGAGTGGATCGTGAAGCCCGCCGGATTGATCATGTACTCGGTCGGCTCAACGATATTGCCGTCGAGATCCACCTTCACGAGCGAAGACGCCGTGATCTCGTTGAAGAAATACCCGTAAGGGTTGATCAGGAAGTGGTGCTCAGGCCCCGGAACGCGCGCCGAGATGTGGGTGAAGATCATGTCGTCCCACCCGTACAGGGCGACCAGTCGGTAAAGCGCTGCAAGTTCTACGCGCGCTTTCCATTCTTCCGGGCTGCACCGGCTCTTAACGCTGACAAGCTTGAGGTCATCGGCCATGAGAGGTCTCCTGTGGGGTCAGCTTATGGCGCCCGGAAAAGAATGTCATTCGGTCGTCTTTTACCTATTTCGCCTCTATAGCTGGGCGCCGTAGCGGGACTTTTACCCGGGACTGAAGCATGGCCGACCCCAAGATCCACTTCACCGCATCTGCGAAGCCGGAGGCCCGGCAGGCGCTCGAGGCGATGACGCGCCGCTATGGCCAGACGGCCGCCAGCAAGGCCGATGTCATCGTCGCTCTGGGCGGCGACGGCTGGATGCTCGAAACCCTGCGCGGCCGCTATGCCGACAAGCTGCCGGTTTATGGCATGCACCGGGGCACGATCGGCTTCCTGATGAACGAATACGACGAGGCTGGTCTGCCAGACCGCCTCAACAACGCTGTGCGTGCTGTCATCCATCCGCTTGCGATGACCGCCGTCAGCGTGAAGGACAAGGTCACACACCTGCAGGCGATCAACGAAGTCTCGCTGCTGCGCCAGACCGCGCAGACCGCCAGGCTGCGTATCCTGGTCGATGGCAAGGAGCGTCTCGCCGATCTCACGGCCGATGGCGTGCTGGTCTCAACGCCTGCTGGCTCGACCGCCTACAATCTCTCCGCGCACGGACCGATCCTGCCGATCGGCGCCAACCTTCTCGCGCTGACCCCGATCTCGCCTTTCCGCCCGAGGCGCTGGCGCGGCGCGCTGCTGCGCCATGATGCACGTGTCGAGATCGAAGTGCTCGATGCCGATCGCCGCCCCGTGGCTGCATCGGCCGACACGCAGGAGGTCCGCGATGTCGCGCGCGTCGAGGTCCGCGAGGATCATGGCAAATCGCTCACCATGCTGTTCGATGAAGGTCATGCCCTCGACGAACGCATCCTGCGCGAGCAGTTCTCGCTCTAGCGTCGGCTACGGCTTCCGGCTTTCGATCAGCAGGTAGGCGATCAGCGCGTGGCGCTCTTCGTCCTTCTTGATGCCGTTGAAGAACATCGCCGTGCCCGGCACAAAGCCTTGCGGCGCCAGCAGCCATTGCTCCACCAGATCCGGCGTCCATTCCTTGTGCTCGAAATTCTTCAGCGCCGGCGAGTAGTTGTAGCCCGGCGCGTTGCCCGTGCCGCGCTCGAACACGCCGTGCAGGTTGGGTCCGACGAGATTGCCCTTGCCCGCCGCCACATAATGGCACGAGGCGCATTGGCGTCCGAAGATGCTCTTGCCCGCAGCAATGTCGGCCGTGTCGTACGGGGGCGGCAGCTCAGCCTGTGTCGGCGCCGGAACGGTCGGGGCTGCGGGTTCAGCCGGAGCGGGCGCTTCGCCGCCGCAGGCCGACAACGCCAAAGCGCCGGCCAGAACTGCAGAAATTGCTAAACCAGACCGCATAAAAGCCTCGCAGCTAGGGCACCCATTCAGGATTAACCGCTAATGCGGTATCCGGGCTCGCCGATTGCATCGGCAGCGCCAGATCTTTCAGAACATTCGGTTCCGCAAGGGAATATCGCAAAATGACGCTCTCCAGCTGGAAAACCGTCCAGGCCGAATACCAGCGCCTGACCGCGACCCCTCTGCAGGAGACCGCCAAACGCGCCAATCTGGACGCTTTCATCTGGACCGCGCCCCATCTTGAAGCGGACGTCGGCAAGCAGCTGATCGACGAGGCTGCCCTGGCCGCCCTCCAGTCGCTGGCCGTCGAGCGGGGCCTCAAGGACAAGATCCGAGCTCTGTTCGCGGGCGAGATCGTCAACGTTTCCGAACACCGCCCGGCGCTGCACTGGGCGCTGCGCGGCAACGGCAAGGGCATCCTGGCCGCCGAAGCCATGGCGCGCGAAGCCGAGAAGGCCGCAGCCTTTGCAAAAAAGGCAGCCAGCGGCGGCCTCGGTTTCACCGTCAAAACCATCCTGCACATCGGCATCGGCGGATCGGACCTCGGCCCGCGCCTGATCTGGGACGCGCTGCGCGACTACGCCACCAATGGCCCGAACATCCGCTTCGTCGCCAACGTCGACCCGGAAGACTTCGCGGAACAGACCGCCGATCTCGACCCGAAAACAACGCTCGTCCTCGTCGTCTCCAAATCCTTCAAGACGCCCGAGACCGCTTCCAACGCGCTGCTCGGCCGTGAGTGGCTGGTGAAGGCGCTGGGCGAGGCCGAAGCTAACAACCACCTCGCAGCCGTTTCGTCCGCCCCCGACAAGGCGAAAGCCTGGGGCGCCGCCGAAGACCGCATCTTCCCGATGGATGAGAGCGTCGGCGGTCGTTACTCGGTCTGGTCGTCAGTCGGCCTGTCGCTGCAGATCGCACTCGGCGCCGATGTGTGGAACCGCTTCCTCAAGGGTGCTGCCGAGATGGACGCGCACTTCCGCGACACGCCGCTCGAGAGCAACGTGCCCGCGCGCCTGGCCATGCTCGACGTCTTCCGCCACACGGAGAGGACCGGCGCGCCGACCCGCACCGTGCTGGCCTACGCACACCGCCTGCGCAAACTGCCGGACTTCCTCCAGCAGCTCGAAATGGAATCCAACGGCAAGAATGTCTCGGACGCGCCGGGCGGTCTCATCGGCCTCACCGCGCCGATCACCTGGGGCTCGGTCGGCACGCTTGGCCAGCACTCCTTCCACCAGCTGCTGCATCAGGGCTTGCGCGATAGCTCGATCGAATTCGTCGCCGCTCTCAACGCGGGCGCTGGCGACAAGGGCCGGGGCCGAGCCCTGCTCGCCAACGCCTTCGCGCAGGCAGAAGGGCTCCTCGGCGGACGCAGCCGTGAAGTTGCCGAGAAGGAACTCCTCGCCAAAGGCATGTCGCCCGAAAAGGCCAAGGCCCAGTCGGTCCACATGCACATGGAAGGCGGCCGCGGCTCCACCACCATCCTACTCAACGATCTCTCCCCCGAAAGCGTCGGTGCGCTGATCGCCCTCTACGAGCACCGCACATTTGCTGCCGGCATCCTCTGGGGCGTCAACCCGTTCGACCAATGGGGTGTCGAACTCGGCAAGGTGCTCGCCGAGCAGCTGGACAAGGCCATCGCTGGCGAAGACCCCGGCCAGCGCGATCCCTCCACGCTGCGCCTCGTTTCGCGTGCAAGAAAAACGCACGGCTAGTTGCGTCTGCTGGACATCCCGTTGATCTCGGCCAAGAACGGAAAGTCGAGGGGGTGTCCCATGCGTCTCACCGCAATCGCGCTAGCCATGTTCGCGGCAGCCTGCGTCTCCGCGCCGGATACGACACCGATCAACCGCACGCTCACCGAACCGCCCGCGCCGCCTGTCGAAATCGAGCTTGGCGTCGATGGCGATGCGATTGCTCTGGCTCTCTCGGGCGGAGGCGCGCGCGCCGCATCCTTCTCGCTGGGCGTGCTGCTGCAACTGCGCGACATGAAGGGCGCCGATGGCCGCGCGCTGATCGACAAGGTGGCGCTGATCACATCCGTGTCCGGAGGCTCGACCATCGCTGCATGGTTCGGACTGCACGGCGCAGCCGGCCTTGATGGCTTCCGTCCGGCCATGCTCGACAAGGACTGGCAGAGCCAGCTCCACACCACTTTCATGTCGTTCGACAACTGGCAGCGCCTGATGCAGGGCGGCGTCAACGGTCCGGACAAGCTGGCGAACTGGCTGAACACCGAAGTCTATGCCGGCGCCCACATGAAGGATCTGACCAACCATCCACGCGTCATTATCAATGCGGCCGATCTCTACAACGGCACGCCATTCGCGTTCGCCGCGCCATATTTCCAGGCGATCTGCAGCGATCTGGCGTCCGTCCGTGTGGCGGATGCGGTCGCCGCCTCCATGTCCGTTCCCGCGGTCTTCCGGCCCATCGTGGTAAAGCTGCCGGAAGGCGAATGCCCCGTGCCGCTGCCGGATCTGGTGGAGACGACAAGGCTTGATCGCACCTCGCCTGCGCTGCTGCGCGAGACGGCAACCGCCTTCCGCGCTTACCGCGATCCATCGCGCATGAAGTATCTTCACCTCACAGACGGGGGCATCGCGGACAATTTCGGCCTCTCCAGCCTGGTCACCATCCGGCGCGCAGCGGGCAAACCTTACGGGCCTTACTCCGCGCGCGACGCCGTAAAGATCCGCCGGATGACGTTCCTGCTGGTGAACTCCGAGCCAAACTCGGAGAGCGGTTGGGCGATGAAGCCCGAAGGTCCAGACGCGGTGCAACTCGTCGAAGCCCTGCTGAGCGCCGGCATCAACGCGCCCAAGCGCGCCGCCAGCGATGCCTTCGGCAGCGTACTGTCCGACTGGCAGCGTGATCTCATCGACTGGCGCTGCAAGCTGACACCGGAAGAAGCGCGCAGTCTCGGCGCTGGCGAAGGCTGGAACTGCCGCGACGTGCAGTTCAGCTTCGATACCATCTCGTTCGCGGACCTGCCGCCCGATCAGTTTGAGCGCCTCGGCGCCGCCGCCACGGCTGTCAGCCTGCCCAAGGCGCTGGTCGATGATCTGATCGCAGGCGGCCGTCGCGCCGTCGTCACAAACGATCTGGTGCAAACACTTACGAGGTAGTCGAGCGCGTTAGCTCGCCGGCGTCATGATCCGCACACGCGATTTGGCTGACCGTCCGGCTTCGTCCACCACGAACAGCTCGTAGAAGCCGGTATCGTTCGGCCGCCACACCGCATCGCCCGCCACATTGCGGGGCAGCGCCTTGCCATCGACATACCAGGCGAGCTTGCCGATTCTCTTCCCGCCAGATGGCGCAGAGGTGTGGAAGGACGAGGAGCACACCTCTGCGCCATCTGGCGGGAAGAGAATCTGCGGTGGCGCATTCTGCCGCTCGAACCGCGCCAGCGCGGACGGCGGCGTATGGCTTCCGGCAATCTCTTCGCGCAGGGGCGGACCAGACGAGCGCCGAGGCGTGATCCGCGTCACCGCATCATAAACGTCGAACAGAACCGGCAGCGCCGCATCGCGCCCCGTGATGCCGGGACGCGGCGATGAATCTGCCCGCCCGATCCACACCACCACCGCATGTCCATTGCCAGTGCCCGCCGCCCACGCATCGCGGAAGCCGTAGGACGTGCCTGTCTTGAACGCGATCACCGGCGCTTCCTGCGTCAGCATCGCGGGCATCCGTCCTTCAGGCGCTGGTGCCGAGCCCAGAATGTCCACGATCTGTCGCGCCGACTGCGCGGACATGATCTGCGTCGCTTTCTCCGGCGTCTTCAGCGCCGCTTCCGTCTCCGCCTTCAGCCAGTGCAGCGGCAGCGCCCGCCCATGATCGCCCAGCGCCGCATAGAGCAACGCCACATCGCGCACCGTCATGCCCGCGCCGCCCAGCGCAATCGCTAGCCCTGCGTCCTCGTCGCCCGTCAGCGGCATCGAAAGATCAGCGCCCGCAAACGAAAGCGCCGCAGCAAACCGCTGCGCCCCCACCGCATCCAGCGCCGCCACCGCCGGCACGTTCAAGGAATGTTGGAGAGCCTGCGCCACCGTCACATCGCCCCGGAATGTCCGGTCGAAGTTATCCGGGCGGTAGGTCGCAAACCTGCGCGGAGCATCCGCAATCCGCGTATCGGGCGAGGCTACGCCATCATCGAACGCCATACCGTAGATGAATGGCTTCAGCGTCGAGCCGGGCGAACGCGGACGATTGGTCAGGTCGATCCACCCGCCCGCCGCCGCGCGCGTGGACGAGCCCGCCGCCGCGCGCACTTCGCGGCTGGCGATGTCCACCACCATGATCGCCACCTGCACGCCATCACGCGACGCACCCGCCGCGCGCTTGGCCAGCTGTTCCACTTCCTTCTGCAAGGCGAGGTCCAGCGTCGTCTCGATATTGTCCGGATCGCCCGCCCGCTTCAGCGCCTCTTCCGACGCGTGCCACGCCACAGTCGGGAAGTCGCGACGCTTGGGCGCGGGATAATCCGCCGACTCCGCGGCCAGATCCTTTTGAAACAGCCCCTGATCCGCCAACCGCATCAGCACGCGCTCGCGCGCAACGATTGCCGCTTCGGGACGCAAATCCGGTCGCCGCGCCTCAGGCGATTGCGGCAGGGCGATCAGCATCGCGATCTGGTCCGGCGACAGGTTATCCGGCTCCCGGCCAAAGTAGGCCCACGAAGCTGCCCGCACGCCCTCAAGGTTCCCGCCATACGGGGCAAGCGTCAGGTAAAGCTCGAGGATCTCGTCCTTCGAATACCGCCGCTCCAGTTGCCACGCGCGAAACGCCTCGATCAGCTTCGAGCCGATATTCCGCGGACGCGGCTCGAGCAGACGCGCCGTCTGCATCGTGATCGTCGATCCGCCCGACACGATCCGCCCGGATGTCACCAGCGACCCAGCCGCCCGTGTCAGCGCCGTGAAGTCCACGCCACCATGGCTCATGAAGCGCTTGTCTTCATATGCCATCAGCGCCGCAATAAAGTCGGGGTCCAGTTCCTCGACATGCGCACGCATCCGCCACTTGCCGTCATCGACCGGAAACACGCGCAGCACAGCCCCGCGCCGATCCATCACCACGCCGGAAACTTCCTGGAAACGCTTCAGCGGCGGCGGAAAGAAGAAGTCCACCGCCATCAGCGGCAGCAACACATACAGCACGACCAGCGCCGCCTTGCGCCACCACTCGGCCGGCCACCACCAGTTGCGCGGATTGAGATAGCGTAGCGCGCCAGATAGCGACTTAGCAGTCATGCTCATCGCAGACCCCAGCCATGCAGGTCCTACAGCTTGTCATCCCGGCCGCAGCGAAGCGGAGAGCCGGGACCCATTTTGATGCCGTCGTGCTCTCACAATGGGTCCCGGATAGCGCCGCTTCGCGACGCTTCCGGGATGACAACCATTGATCGACCGCGTGCATTTCTACCGCTTCGCAACCGTAACCGTCCGCGAGATCGTGCGGGCATACGTGTCCGGCTTGTACATGTCCTCCGCGACCACGCCCGGCATTGTGAACGTGCCCGGCGTCACCACGCGAACCATGTAGGCCACGGTCTCGCGCTTCTGGTCGAACAGGTCGAACGCCGCCACGAAGCGGTCATCCCGCGCCTCGGCGATGTTCGGCGCGAGCACTGTGCCGAGGAAGCGATACGGCCCGTTGGCGCCCGCATCTTCCGGCCGCAGCACAGCTTCGATCTCGAAGCCCGCCGGCAGCAGGTCAGCCACCACAACCGGCACCTTGCGCATCTCGGACCCGCCAACCGTGATCGCCACGATCAGTCGGTCGCCCTGGCGGAAGCTCGTGCCATCAATCGCTTGACCGCCCGGCGTCCACAGTTGCTTCAACGCCGTCATGCCATCCGCAGCCGGCGGCGGGGCCGAAGCGGGCGAGCCGCGCGACATAGCCGTCACCCACAATTGGCCCTGACCACGGTTCGTGAACACCGGCGGTGTCTGCACATCGCGCATTTTGTAGACGCCCGACGACAGCGTATCCGCCTGGCCCTGCACCGCGACATTCACCGCGGCCTGTCCACCCGAGAGCGCGTTGGCGGCGAGAAGAAGGAAGGCCTTCTCCTGCGTCGTCAGGCGATCCGGCTCCGGCAGGTCCTGCGCCACGCGCTGCGACAGGCGCCGCACACGGTCAGTCTGCTTGGCTTCCTGCGCCAGCGCGAGCACGCCAGCGAGGTCGCGGCGGGACGTCTGATACCAGTCGCCCGTATTGGTGTAGCCGATCGCAGCCTCCGCCTGATCGAAGGCAGACTTCGAGCGGGCATTGTCACCGATCATGTAGAGCGCCGCCGCGATCTGCGCCTTGGCCAGCGGGTCCGCAATGCGGCTCAACCGATCATCGTGCAGATAGCGCAGGCGCGACTTGTCCATGCGCCCGGCCTTCGCCAGCACATAGGCCGCATACGCCACCGAACGATCCATCAGCTTCTGCTCGGTGTCGTTGGTGTAGCGGCTCTCATAGACTTCGAAGTCATAGCTCGAAGAATACCGGTTCTCGCGAACCGCAAACTCCTCAAGCGCGTCATAGGCTTTATCGAGCGCCGCATCCGGAACAACGAAGCCTGCCGCCTTTGCGCGGAACAGGAAGTCCGTCGCATAGGCGCCCAGCCACGGCGTCGAAAGTGCGTCGCCGGTCCGCCACAGACCGATCGCGCCATCCGCACCCTGCCGGTTCAGCAGCGTGGAGATCGCCTCCTGGATCTGCGCCTTCATGTCGCCCGGCGTCTTGCGCCCGGCCAGCGCCGCGATCTGGTTGGCGTACAGTAACGGAAGTGCGCGGCTGGTGATCTGCTCGGTGCATCCATACGGATACTGGTCGAGCGAGTCATACAGCGCCGCCGCATCCATCGGGATGGGCGAGAACGACACCTGCACATAGCCTGACCCCGGCACGAACGAGCTCAACGAGCCCGCATCCGGAGCAAACGTCCCGCCCGCCGGAATGGTCGTGCGGCGAACATAGCTCGCCGGCATCCACGCCGAACGCGTCTGGATCGGATACGAACGCTGCACCGAATAATTGCTCGGGCCCGAAACGTTGAACGACACGTTCGAGATGCCCTCAGCTGCCGCCGAGAACGTCGCGTCGATGTCGCTGCGCTGGCCCTTGTTGAGGTTGGCCGACAGATTGCCCGTCACCGCGCGAACAGGCGCAGTCGCCTGGATCGCAGCGTTGTAAGCTCCCGCAGCGCCTTCCACGTTATCCAGCGTCAGCGTCGCCGTCGCCGTATCTCCCGGCGCAAGGAAGCGCGGCAGAGCCATCAACGCTGGCACCTGATCGCGCACCGTCACGGGCTTCGAAGCGCCGCCAACGCCGACGTTCGACCAGGCCACAGCCATCAGCCGCAGCTCGCCATTGAACGCGGGCACGTCGAACGTGATCGCCGCCTTGCCGCCGCTCAGCTTCACCGGCGCAGACACCATCACAACCGATTGCGTCGGCACGACGGTCAGACCCGCCCCCCCAATCTGGTCGCCGCCCTGGCGAATATTGCCGGCCGCGCCCTGGTTGGGATCGAGCAGGCGGCCATAATCGTCGCGCAGCTCCACGCCCAGACGGCGCTTGCCGAAGAAGTAGTCAACCGGATCAGGTGACTTGAAGCCGGTGAGAAGAAGGATGCCCTCATCCACCGCCATCAGCTGCACATAGGCATCGTCGCTCGGGCCCTTGGCCGCGATGTTCACCGTCATCTTGGTGTTCGGCCGCTGAACGGCAGGCGCCGTCAGCTCAAGCGCAAACGTCCGAGGCTTGGTGTCGACCGCGATGTGGGCGACGCCCACAGCGCGCCGCGGCTTAGGCGTCTTCACGGCATCGCGCGGCGTATAGACCGTCGCCATGACATAAGCGCCCGCGCCCCAGGCCTTGGTGACCGGCAGCTTCACGCGCGTGCCTTCGTTCGCCTTCACCGTGATGGTGCGCGACGTGATCACGTTCTCCGACGCGACAACGATCTCCGCTTCGCCCGCATAGGGCGCAACAATCGTCACATCGACATCATTGCCGATCGCAGGCAGCGCATCCGGCACCTGCACGCGCACGCGGTCCGGCGCTTCCACGCCATCAACCGGCTGGCCGCCCCAGCCAGACCAGAAGGCGTAGGAAGCCTCCCCGCCATTGGCTTCCTCGGTCAGGTAGAGTTCGAAATCGCCGTAATCGAGCGCCCGCGTCTTCAGGGAGCCACGCTGGCCTTCGCCGATCTTCAGATTGCCGGTTTCAAGCTCGACAACCCGGCGTGACTGGCGCCACTGCCACTCGCCGCCATCGGCGCGATACCAGTCATACTTCCAGTCGATGCGCACGAGGCGCCAGTTGATCGTGGCCGCTTTCAGCGCGCCAAGGCGATCCACCGACACAACCTCAAAGCTGGCTGCTTCGCCTTCCTTCGACGAACGATCATCAAACGCCGGCTTCACGCCGACATAGCGCGCCTCTGGACGATACGAGACGCGCACGTCGTCCCGAACCGCCCGGCCGCCCGGCTCGATCGCCGACACCACGGCGCGCAGGCGCAGGGGGCGGGACGAGGTGGCGTTCTCGGCCGCATGCGGGTCAAGCGAGATGATCGCCTTTCCGGTCGAGTCCGTGTTCTGAGACGCAAGATCGAAGGTCGATTCACGGAACTCTTCATTGTGCCGTCCGAACACGAAGCCTTTCAGATCCGGGAACGGGTTCTGGTCGGTCTCGACCCGAACGTTTCCTTCAACCGGCAGGTCAGCGCCCGGCGCGCCATAGAGGAAACGCACATTGGCCGTGATCGGGCGCGTCTCATTGGCCCGCATCGGTGTCTTGTCATCCGCTGTCAGGTCGAGCGCGATGCGTTGCGGAACGAAGTCTTCAACCGAGAAGCTCTGGCCGCCGATAACGCCAACGCCATCCACCTCGGTCGAAATCCGCCAGTTGCCGCGTGCAGCGGTACGCGGAACATCGAATTCATAGGTGATTGCGCCATTGGTCTTCTTGGCGTCCTTGAAGCGCACGCGACCCGCTTCCAGCCCGTTCGGGCCATAAACGATAACCGAACCCGGCCGGTTGTTGGCCGCGTTCGCGGCTGCATCGCGGATCAGCGAGGTGATGAACACCTTCTCACCCGGGCGATAAACGCCGCGCTCGGTATAGACGAACGCGTCCGCAGCTTGCGCAGGCGCGCGTCCGCCAATGTCGCGCTCGGTCAGGTCAACCGGCGAGCGGTCGAGATCGAGGATCGCAAAATCGCCATTGGGCGCATAAGCCATCAGCATGCGCGGGCTGACATTGCCTTCGCCACGCATGATCGGGCCGGAGAAGTTCACGCGGCCCGAACCATCGCTGTCGCCACGCGCCAGGATTTCGTTGTTGCGCGCCACCAGCTCCAGCTTCACGCCCGAAACCGGCTTGGCCGATTGCAGCGACCGCACCGTCGCCGACATGCCGTCATTGCCGGTATAGGTTGTGAGAGCGAGATCGGTAATGACGAGCCAACGCTTCGCCTTCGCGGCATTGTTCGGCACTTCGCTCGAAGCGCTCAGCTGGTCCAGCTCGACGAAGTAAGCGCCCGGCTTCAGCTTCGGCACTGCCTTGGCGATCGGGAACACCGTCGTCTTGGCCGTGTTGGGCGAGGCTGGCGTATCCAGCTCACCCGTCCACACCGGCTCGGCGACGTCATAAACGTCGGAATTGTAGTCCATGTATCCCCAGCCGCCCTGGCTATGCGAATAGCCCTGGCTGATGGTCTTGAAGGCAAGCGCGCGATCCGTGATGCGCGAGATCGTCACCTTCACCTTGTCGACGTTCACCGTCTCAAGGCCCAGACCGTCCGCATCAATGCGCGGCAGGATCACGCCATCGCCCTTGAAGCCGACGTAAGCAGGGCGATCGCCGAACGAGATGCCCACCGTCTCGTCGAACGCCAGCGTGCGTCCATCATTGGCGGGCAGGCCGGAACGGATCTTGACCTCGCGATCCGTACCAAACGTCAGACCGCCCAGGCAGAGGTTGGCGCCTTCCGTCTGCAGCGCAATCTGCGGGCCCCGGCCCATATCAAGGAACGGACGATAGTCGGTCGAAGGATTGAGCGTGGAGGAGAAGGTCAGGCAGGCGCGGGGCAGGTCTTTCGTCACATCGATCGAATACCGCACGAACTCGAACTCTTTCGAGCCTGCGCCAGCACGCGCCGCATCGGCTTTGCGCGTCTCAAGCTGAGGACCCTGGTCCTTGCCGATAACGACTGCCGCGTCGCTGCCCTTGCCGGGTCCGCCGCATGCCTGAAGAGCAATAGCCGCAACAATCCCCGCCGCCGCAAGCGAAAGCCCGCGCCAGATGTTGTTCGTCCCCACGACGTCCTCCTGAGTCCCCAGCCCAATTCCTGTGCACGTTCACATTATCGCGTGCGCAGGCAGGCGATAGGGAGGTAAAGCCGGAAGCTGCTGAAAAAGTGGGAGTTGTTCCGTCAACTGGCCGAAGCCTGCCGTCACGGCAAACAAGCCATGGTGCCGCGTGAGGGGATTGAACCCCCGACCTTCGGTTTACAAAACCGCTGCTCTACCGCTGAGCTAACGCGGCCCGCGGATCACGGGGGAATAGGCGCCGCAGCGATCCTGCGCAAGCCCCACCCGATCTACGGCCAATCTGACCCGAATCGACCCATTTCCCGTCACAATCCGCCTCTCTTCGCCGTTCTTGTCGTTTCTCCGGAACCAGTTTCGATCCCAACACGTTGGGCAATCGATTGGAGATGGGAGGCGAACATGCAGAAACTGACCCTGATGACTGTCGGAGCGCTGCTCATCGGCCTCGGCGGCTTCGCCTACGACGCCGCCAACGCACAGTCCCTGTACGCCCAGGAGACGTCATGCTCGCGTGAGGTGTCGATCTATTTCGACAAGGACACCACCGAGTTCAACAAATTCTCGCAACAGCTGGTCGAGCGCGTCGCCGCCGACGCGAAAGCCTGTGGCGCCAAGCAGATCGTCGCTGAAGTGAAATCCGGCCCCGAGCGCGCACAAGCCGTCTCGCACGCCTTCAATGATCTCGGCGTCGGCGTCATTCTGACCGGCAATCCGAAACGCGTGCCCGCAGTCGAAACGCTGGCCGACCGCGAGGTCGTCATCCGCCTCGCCGCCAGGCAGACGAGCATCGTCAACAGCTAGCCGCTAACCACATCCCCGCATGTGCAAGACTCCTCCTGCCCCGGCAGGAGGTTTTTTCGCCCGTTTCAGGGGTAAAAACCCCACGCTGGCGCTACCGCCCGCCCATGTTACAAGCCCGCTCAAACGGCATCATCAGCCGGCAGACTGGAAGCTAGACATGGCGCGTATCCTCATCACCTCGGCCCTGCCGTACATCAACGGCGTGAAGCACCTCGGCAACCTCGCGGGCTCCATGCTCCCGGCCGACGTCTATGCCCGCTTCAACCGCGCCATGGGCCACGACGTCCTCTTCATCTGCGCCACCGACGAACACGGCACCCCCGCTGAACTCGCCGCCATCGAAGCCGGCCAGACCACAGCGCAATATTGCGACGAGCAACACGAAATCCAGAAACGGGTCGGGCAGGGCTTCGCACTGTCCTTCGACTGGTTCGGCCGCTCCTCGCGCGAGCCCAACCGCAAGCTTACCCAACACTTCGCCAACGTCCTCGAAGACAACGGCCTGATCGACGAGCGCACCTCCAAACAGGTCTACTCCGTCGATGACAAACGCTTCCTGCCGGACCGCTATGTCGAGGGCACATGCCCGAACTGCGGCTACGAAAAAGCCCGCGGCGACCAGTGCGACAACTGCGGAACGCTGCTCGATCCGGTCGACCTCATCAACCCGTACTCATCCGTCTCCGGCTCGCGCAATGTCGAGATCCGCGACACGCGCCACCTCTACCTCCTGCAATCCAAACTGCAGGAAGAAGTCCGCGCCTTCGTCGACAAACGCGCTGACAGCTGGCCGAACCTCACCACCTCCATCGCCTACAAATGGCTGGACGAAGGCCTGATCGACCGCTCGATCACGCGCGACCTCTCCTGGGGTGTGCCCGTCACGCGCAATGGCGCGCCGCGTCCCGGCTTCGAAAGCAAGGTCTTCTACGTCTGGTTCGACGCGCCCATCGAATACATCGGCTCCACCGTTGAATGGTCGGAAGCAACCGGCGGCAACTGGGAAAGCTGGTGGCGCACCGACAAGGGCGCGGACGACGTCACCTATGTCGAGTTCATGGGCAAGGACAACGTCGCCTTCCACACCGTCTCATTCCCCGTCACGATCCTCGGCTCGAAAGAGCCATGGAAACTCGTCGACAAGTTGAAAGCCTTCAACTGGCTCAACTGGTATGGCGGCAAATTCTCCACCAGCCAGAAGCGCGGCGTCTTCATGGACCAGGCGCTCGAACTCCTCCCCGGCGACTACTGGCGCTGGTACCTGATCGCCAACAGCCCGGAGAGCTCCGACACCGCCTTCACCTGGGAAGCCTTCAAGGCCTGCATCAACTCCGACCTCAACGACGTGCTCGGCAACTTCGTGAACCGCATCACGAAATACACGGCGGCCAAGTTCGACGGCAAAGTCCCCGACGGCGGAGAGCCCGGCGAACACGAAGCGTGGATGGCCAACGAACTCGCCACGCGTCTGCCCGCGCTCATCAGCTATTACGAAGCGATGGAATTCCGCAAAGCCGCCGCCGAAACCCGCGCCATCTGGGCCGCCGGCAACGAGTACATCACCAAGGCCGCCCCGTGGACCGCCTACAAGACGTCGGTGGATCAAGCCGCCGTCGGCATCCGCACCGGGCTCAACCTCGTCGCGCTTTTCGGCATCATCGCCCAGCCGATCGTGCCCGAAACCGCGAAGAAAATCCTCGACGCTCTCGGCATCCCCGAAGACCGCCGCAGCCTCAATCCGGATAAGCTCGGGCAGGGCGGCTACCCCGCGCTCCTCGACGCCTTGCCCCGCGGCAAGTCCATCGAAGTTCCCCCGCAACTCTTCACCAAGATCGAAGACGCGCAAGTCGCGGAATGGTCAGCCAAGTTCGGCGGCGGTTGATCACGCACTCACACCTTGTCATCCCGGAAGCGCGCAGCGCTATCCGGGGTCTATTGTGAGTGTACGACACCATCCCAATGGTTCCCGGCTCTCCGCTTCGCTGCGGCCGGGATGACAAGTCGTAGTTAGCGCTCATCCTGAGCAGGCCCGCAAAGCGGGCCGTCCGTCGAAGGACGAGCGCGTCCCTGCTAACTCTGCTGCAACAGCCCGCGGAACAGCTTCGCCCGCATCGCCGGCTCTTCCTCGCCCAGCGCATCGGTCATCGCGATATTGCCCTCGCAGATCGCCTTGGCCTGCTCATCGGTAGGCGAGGGCGTTCCCATCATTCCTAAAGCCTGCGCCGCTTCGGGATGCGCCCCGGAAAACTTCGTGATCCACGCACCCAGCTCTTCCAGACTCGCGCCCGCACCGTCCTGTTCGCCCGCGCGGATGATGCGCGCCATCACCTGCATCTCGCGCTCCTGCATCGGCTTCGGCAGCTGCTGCACGCGCGCATCGGCGCCGCCCGTCGCTATCGTCACGCACAGCTGCGGATCGATCGCCATCAGCGCGCCCATCTGATCGCCCGAGAAATCCAGCAGCTCGTTGATGTCGCCGTCCGCCGCCGTTTTTCCCAGCTCGGTAAAGCGCGCGAGATAAAGCGGGCGAACCTCCGCCCCCGCCTCGAACGGCGAACGCCCTGCCGCAGCGCCACGCGTCGCCGCATCGATAAGCTTCTCGTAGATTTCCGGCTCAGCTGTCCGCAGCGCCGCGAACACTTCGCCCAGCGCGCCACCCTCGGCTTCAACCTTGAGCAGTTCCTTCTTCACCCACTCCCCGGTCTTCTCTTCATTCCCGACCACCGGCCCACCCGGCGAACACGCAGCCACCACCGCCGCCGTCAAACCCGCCGCAAGCGCACACCGAAAAGCCCTGATCATTGTCGTCCCCTGAGGCCAACACCACGCATGTCGCGTAACCAACAAGGTATTTTGCCCAAGCCATAAGTCGAGTTGCGAGTAGGAAAGAAACAGCGGGCCCGACCCCGTAGGGTGCATCAACGATGCACCGCGCGGCCGGTGCATGCCATGGTGCATCGTCGATGCACCCTACGATGCCGGAATTGGGGGATAGAGCTGCACCGAAACTGTAGGACAATTTTTGCGCACCCCAAACAAACTCAGCGCGTTAGCGCGAAAGTTTGAGGGATAGAGCGACCCAGAATCTACGGCCCCCCGTGCCGGGGTATTCTACCCCGCATGACACGACACAAACACGCGCACATTGGGCTAGGGACCCCGTCGCCGCTTGATCACTGGATCAATGCGACGCTGCGCATGCT
>Ga0209311_1001074_pt1 | contig 23025 bp, 22 predicted proteins | sample AD_UKC045_MetaG_FD_184417 | JGI IMG/M metagenome (GOLD analysis project Ga0209311, IMG submission 184417) | Active sludge microbial communities of municipal wastewater-treating anaerobic digesters from USA - AD_UKC045_MetaG (SPAdes) (version 2) | ecosystem: Engineered > Bioreactor > Anaerobic >... | reverse complement strand
TCTCGACACGCTCTAAAGCGGGGAAAATTATGCACAGTAATTATCGTGAACATGCTGTGAGGGCGCCACCGAACGCCGCCGCAAATAAAATGCGGCTGCGCATAATTCGTTGCTGTGCATAATATCGGAACTCGACCGTCCCGCGATACCACACGTTGTGAAGGTTCAATCCTCGGTAGCGGGTAGAATCGTAGTGCGTCGGGCTTTGATTCTGGTAGCCGTACCAGAGTTTGTTGAGTTCGTCTTTTGATTTCGGTTTCCGCTTTTCAATTTTCTCAATGAACTCGCCGTTTACTTTTTTCGCGTAAGAGGCGAGCCGCCGCTCGTTGACGTCGAGAGCTTTAACAATGAGGTCTTCCTGTTTATTCACGATTTTTGCGAGATTGACGAGGGCTTTCGCGGTAAAGGCGTCTGCGTCGAGGTGGACATGGACACCGCATTGGCTGCTCGTGTGCGCTCCGACGGCGCGCACCGCCCGGACCACTTCCTGGAGTTGGTCCATGTCCCCGTAAACAAGTATCGGGCTTACGATTTCAGCCCGATACCTTGCATCCACGTTTGTGAGCGACCCGTCGGCCACCACTTTCCATTTCCGACCGCGGGCGTCGGTGACCTCCCATGGGTCTTGATTCTGCGGCATGCCGGTGTGCAGCACCGTGCCGCCGACCACCGACTGGATGGCCCGCGCAACCTTCTCACGGGTCTGTCTTACCGTTTCGATCTCGATCCCGAATCTGATGTCTTTCAAATCCATGTTTTTCCGCCTCCGTTTCCGTAAAAAACCCTTTGATTGCAGGGCTTTTTGATTCTACACACATGTTACGCCGGGGGCGGGTTAAGTCAAGCCAATTTATAAAGAATAATGTTAAAAAGATGAGATAAACGTAGAATTGCAATCTTAAACGCTATTATCACCTATTTTAGCGTATCTGGAGGCTGAAACGAGTTGAAAACAACAAAATACGGGAGCCGGAAACCGCTCCGACCCCCGTTTGGAATATGTCCGTGTTTGCGGCCTGATTACAGCGTTTTCTTGATCCACTTCCCGGCTTTGTGCGACAGCTTGTTCAGAAGCCCGGACGGCTCGATTTTCACCGCCCCGCCGGTGTCCACGGTCACGCCGACGCCGGGAATGAGTTTGTCTGTGAAAATCTGCGCTTTCTTATCCTTGAGTGATATCGTAACCGCGTCGAGCACCTTGTCGACTTTCTTTTCTGATACCATGCCGGTGGCGAGAATAAGTTCTTTCGCGTGCGCGGAATCGATTTCGCCGGTGGCGAGCCGTTTCAGGGCGCTGTCGGCGGCGTGCGCCAGTTCCTCGCGGTCCTTCTGATTGAGTTTGAACACGATGCCGAAAACGGCGATGATGACCGGCATCAGGGCGATGGCGATCTGGATGATCTGATCCGTAGTGAAGTGCATGGAATACCTCCTGTTTTTTCGGGCGGCGCCCGGATTTATGATTTCCGCGAACCCGCGACGGCGCGGGCTTTCGGTTTCTTCTGGTCGTGAAGCAGGTCGAGAATGTCACGATGGTTCTCATGCTGGACGGCGTGGTCGTCCGCCATCTTTTTCTGGAATTCGGATAACGTGGACGTAAGCTCGGTCATGGACGTTGAATTCTGAACGACGAGTTCCTTGAGCGAGGAGAGGAACCGTTCGGTTAGTTCCTTTCTTTCCCGGCACACCTCGTCGAGCGCGGTGCTCTGTTTCGCCAGAACTGCGTCCTTGTCCGTGAGGCGTTTCTCAAACGAGCTGAGAAGCTGTGGGATAAGTCCTTTGAAAATACCGATCAGCGTCACGACGAGCGTGAGCAGGATGCCGCCGAGCTGCACCAGCAGGTTGTTATGGGCTTCCATTGGTTCAATCACCTCCTTCGGATGCCGGAACCGTGTAGTCTTCCCCCCACGCGGCGGGCGGCTCCAGGATGATGACCGACTCGACAATGCGGTAGCTCTGCATGAGCCGGGTCGGGACTTTGTGCAGGAACCCGAGACATTCCTCGGCGGTCAGCTCCGTGACGATCAGGTCGTGGCACACGACGGTGTCGTTCCACACGGGTCCGCCCCGGTCGAGAATCATCGCGTGCGCGTAGATCGGTTTTTCTCCGGAGATCATCCGGCTTCGCATGGCGGGAGGCTTTGTCACTTTGCGTTGCGCGTCCGGCGCGAGGAGCGGGAACTGAAAACCCGGCTCGCGGAACGGACAGAACAACCCCCCGGTTTCTCCGAACACTTTTTCCTGCCCGTCTTCCGGGTCGGTCACGGCGACTTTCGGTATGCCCACCTCATAGTCGTCCGTCGCGGCGCTGTACAACGCGCCGAAATCTCCTTCAATGGTTCTCATGTATGAAAACTCCTTTCAGGCTCAGATCACCGAGCCGTTGATGATGTTGTGCGCGATTTCGTTAGAGTTGTCGGGCGTGCCGGAGAACGGATATGCCTTGGGCCAGCCGGGTTGCACGGCCTTTGAGTTTGTGAAGATGTTTCCGATCACCGCGTTCTTTTTCGCGGCCGCCGTGGTGACCATCATGCCGAGGACGCGGTTGCCGTTCACAACACACGATGATCCCACAAACGTGCAGGACAGGTTCACGCCGCCCGTAACATTGATGTCCCCGCACACGAAGTTGCCGGTGACCACCGAGAGTGACGACACGCCGTCGATGTGCGCGAGATTCGTGAATGCCCACGCGGTATTGGACGAGCCGCCGTAAGAGGAATTGAGCGGGTCGGCCCACGAGATGGTATTGCCGGACACGCCGGTGATCATCCGCGTCTCGATGTCCTTGCTGCTCTGGAACGTGACGCAGTAGCCGGGCTGGAAGCTATCCACGACGCCAGCCGTGTAAAACGTGCAGGATGTGCCTGTAGCATAGAATTCCTGATTGCCGTCTTCAGACTTGATGCTGAACTCGTCGAGACAGGCATTCCCGGCGATCTGCGCCCGGGGCACGATGGCGCTGATGGCGACCTGTTTTGTCGTGCGGATGACATTCCCGGTCGCCGATCCCCAGAACCCGAGAGTCAACGTTCCGCGCACCGAGTTGCCGGATGCCCGCGAGCCTTTGCCGCCGACGCTCAACCCGCCATTCTCGATGACGTTATTCGCCGCGACGCTGTAATCCCCGGCGAGCGTCATACCGCTGGCGACAAAATTTCCAACGGCGAGCGTCTTTTCCGTCGTGCCGCTGATGACCTGAAGCGAGCCGAGAACGTAATTGCCGTTAACTGTCGCGGCATTCTTCAACTTCACGTCCCCGTGACACAGGTTGTTGCAGAAAATCACCCGGCCCACATACTCGGTGGCGTCGATGGAGCCGATGTTATTGCCCACCGCGATAAACATCACGTCGTCTGAGCCGTCGATGAATATCTGGCCCCTGAATGTGTTGTTGACGAACAGGATGTCGCCGCCGGAGAACGAGTACGGGCTGGTCTGGAGCTTGATCGTCGGTTTGTTGTTACTGACGGACAATGTGCTGGACGTGTTTCCGATGATGTACATGTTCAGCAGCCCGATGCCGGAGTATTCGTCACGCACGGCGTTGATGTCGAGATAGTTGGTCCCGCCGCCGTCGAAATAGTTGAAGCACACGAACGTCTCGTAGGTGTTGTCGCCCGCCGTGATGCCGGAGGATGGCGGCTGGCTATAGAAACTCTGGCCGGGCGAACCGTCATAGCTGTATTGGAATGTTCCGTTCACGGTGCATTGCCAGTTTCCGTATATGCTGTCATAGGACATGCTCTGAATCGTTCTCGTCTCGCCGTTTGTGCCGTTGTTGAATCCCACGGACATGCCTTCCGCGATCAGTCCCGCGTTTACGACAGCGGTCGTCGCCCGGAACTGGTTGCTTCCTTGATTGATGCTGTTGTAAATGACGGGATCGAGTTCGTACCGGAAACTGCCGATGCCCTGAAATCTGTTGTACTCGATGACCGTGTTGTTGTTCAGTTCGCAGTAGACGCCGTGCCGCAGCCGCCGAAACACGCAGTTGCGGATTTTGCCGTTCATGATCTCCTGTCCCCAGAGGCCCCATTCGCCGCCGATACCGATGGTGGTCGCGTTGAAATCGCTTCCGAAATCCGTGGTTTCGGCCTCGATGAAACAGCCTTCGGCGTCGAGCCGGGAGCCGTAATAGCGGTAGGGGCTGATGCCGATGCTGTTTTTCGGAACCTTGATCCAGAGGTTTACGAACTTGTTTCCGGGCGACGCCTGGATCATGCAGTAGTCCGTGAATCCAGCCGCGGGAACAAACGTCGGCATGACGTCCGGGATGCCTTCCTCCATCGAGCCGAGGCCGTAGAGGATGGTGTTGTGTTTCATTGTTACGTGGGAGTTGAGAGTGTACGTGCCGGGTTTGACCCAGATAATTCCGCCGCTGCTTCCGAGCGCGTTGATCGCCTGCTGCAAATCCGAATACGTGCCGGGCGCGCCGGTCGGGTCCATGACGATCCAGGATGCCTGCGCCGTGCCGCCGCCCGCTCCGATTTTGCCGAGCACCCAGTCCATCGTGGCCGCGTCGGTTCCCGACTGCGGATTGAGAAGCCCGGTAATGCGCTTGTTTCCCGCGCTGTTTCCCTTTGCAAGTACGGTCGAGAGGTCGGGAACAGCCGAGGACATTTTGAACCAGCGCCCCGTGCCGGATGTCGGGGTGATAATGCCGTCGCCGTCGTCCGCTCCCGTGGCGGTCTCGTCAAAGCGGTACAGGGAGCCTTTGTCTTCGACGAGGCGGACCTGCTTATCCGAGCGGTCGGCAGCCGCGATGTCGCGGAGGTTCTGCGCTGTCTGAACCGGCGACGAGAACTTGGCCGCTACACCGGAGAGGTCGCCGACCGTGGCGAAAGGATTGGCGGCGTTAGCGCCCGCCGCGCCGGTTGCGGCGCTGTAGAGGTCAAGGGCGAGATGATAACGCTCGGTCGGAACGCCGCCCTGCATGGAGAGAAGATCGTTGTGATTCTTTCTGTGAATGACGGCATCCGCGAGATGAGCGCCGATAGATGCGTTACCGTTCACGTCGGGAGAGACGGGAAGCCCGCCGTTGAAAGCGGCTGTGTGAAGGCCGGAATGCGCCGGAGACACCTGCGCCTGTATGCATTGCCCGGACAGGTTTGCGATGTTGACCGGGTCCGAACCGCCAACGCCGTGAGAAGTGGCATGAGGCGTAACGACACCGATACCGCCCTCTACGGTTTCGATGCGGGAATCGATCTCGTCGAGAACTTCTTCGAGCGTGTCACCGGTGAAATTCGGATTTTCTACATCAATATCCTCATCCTTGTGACGATGGCCGCTTCCCGGCCTTTCGCCGGTATTGTCCTGATACCCGGTGTTGGCTCCGGCGAGAATCATTCCCGCGTTTCGGATGTCTGTGAGGACGCCGCCGGCCTCGATGGCGATGCCGATGTGATAATGGTCGGGTTCGGGTGCCGGGAGCGACGCGCCGAGGACTTTGCGAAGAGTCCAGTCCGTTTTCCACACCTTGATCGGCGTTTCCACGTTCGCGGGAAGCCGGTAGTCCCGGATCGCCGGATCGTCGGCGTTCGTCAGAAGTTGCTCAACGGTATCAAGGAACCAGATGCCGTTTCCCGTTGGGAACGACACAGGCGCGTTCGGCTGCTCAGACGCCTGGATGTTTTCAGGCAATCCGATCCTGAGTCCGGCTATCCATATATTTCCGGCATGGATTGTCGGGTCAGTCACAGTCCCGGAGAGTTTGAATCCGTCGTTCGGGGAGCCGTTTCCGAGGAAATCGCACACAGCCCGGCGAAGCCCAGTCTTGCCGATCTTCATCGCGAGGTTCAGATCGGCGTCCATGACTGGTACGCCTTCCTGCCATTCCGGCTCAGTCCAGTTTTTCGTTTCATCAAACTGATTGCGGGATACGGTCATTTCTTCACCTCCTGCGGTGCAAGCTTCTCCGCGACGGCTTCGCGCACCGCTTTCATGCTCACGTTTTTACCGGGGCAGGTTTTGCTGTAACCTTCTTTGCCAATCTTCCGCTGCATCTCGCCGTGACCGTAGATGGCAGTGCGAGGATCGAGCCCGTACTTCCGGCACCAGAACACGAGGAGGTCGGTGAGTTTTTCCATCTGGCGCTCGGTCGGCGTGTTTTTGTCAAAATCACCGATGAGACAGACATGCAGTGAATCCGCGTTCGCGTAGAGGCAGCCGTTGGAAATTCTGTCCTCAGGCCATATCCGGTCGACGCGACCGTCCGCGGCGGAAATGGCTTTTCGCTTGCTCCACGAGTTGTAATTGGGGTATCCGTTGCACACGACGGCGTGATAGCCGGGAGCGCTCCAGCCGTTTCCTTTCGGCTTGGGTAAAGTGTGCCATTCCGTGATGATTGCGCCGTCGCCCCACGCGCTCACGGAATGATGGACTATGAGATGACGTATTCTTCTGTTTGCCATAGGTAAAACTTCCTTTCGTCAGTTCTGTGCGCGTCGCACGGTGATTCTCATGATGCGTTCGAGGTTGAAATTCTCGGACTTCGAGATGCGCTCGTGGATCACGTAATTGAAGAGGACATGTTCCGGGTCGGGCCCGACGAGGCCGAACTCCCGGAGCGGCGCGTTTGCTTCTTCGGCGAGAAAGACGACCCGAACATCAATCGTGTCTGTCGGCGACGGTGAGAATCGATTGTTCGCGGCGTCCCAGTAGGAAACCGTAACCGGCTTCATGAAGACAGGAATGACGAGTGCCGTTCTGTCCGCCGCCGCTTCCACTGGAGCCGTGTCCCATGCCGGATCGCCGCTTCCGACCTGCCACTGCGCGATGCCGTTCGTCAGATTGCCGAGCGCCCCGACGACAAGTCCAAGTCCCGCATCTGTAACGATGTTGTGTCCCTCGCGGATGATCTCAGAGCGACCATCGATAAAGTGCGCGACGTCCATGAAACGCCCCTCGATGGAAAACGAGGTCTTCAGGGGGATGTGTGTAACCGGGGAGTTCTCCATAGGATGTTGTTGGTCGTCCTTTCCGAGAGAATTTGCCATTCGCTTCCTGTGAAAGCGTTTGTGAGAAGCCAGTTTGTCGCCAGCAGGTCCGCTTGCGCCGGTCGCCAGTCTGCGATGCTTCCGGATTCCTCGTTGTAGGTGGCGAGTTCCAGAATCACGCTCATGCACGCGGGCACCCAGAAGCGAAGGATGCGGAAGAGCTTGTTCCGGACTTTTTCAAACATGTGAAAGTCGTAAGTCGCCTTGATCTTGATGCGGATTCTGTCCGGTGATTTGTCGCCGCCGAGGATGTAGTCCGCCGTGTCGGAAGACGTGTCCATGTTCATCGTGACATTCGGGTCGCTTACTTTGAGCGTCGTGCTGTCCGGGTGGCCGGTCATGAGAATGTTGCGGTTATATTTGATGACCTCCATGTCCCAGTTCATGATCCCCTGAATGAGATCAATGAGCCCGCGGCGCGTGCCTTTCTTTCGGTAGATGGCGACGGCGCGTTTTATCTCGGCCCGCTGGCGAAGCACCGGCAGTTCGCGGTTCAGAAGCCAGCCTACGTTCCACGCGAGGTGTTCAAGCAAATCGTCACGCACCTCGTTTACGTTCGAGATATCGTTCAGGCCGGATTGCTGTGACCGGAATTTCTCAAGTTCCCAAGCGATGATGCCGAGGAACCGGCGCAGTTCGTCATTCTCATCGTTGCGCTCGTAAAGTTCGGGGAGATTGCCGTACAGTTTTTCGTTGTAATCGAAAGACTGCTCACAACGGATGCGAGATCGGTCGTCCTCCACAGGCACATCCATCCACGCACCGTCGGCATCCTGAAAGAACACGCGGTAGTAGTTGAAATAACCGTTCGCGGGTTCCGCATCCGTGCAGGACTCCACCATCGGGGCGGCGTCGGACACGATGATTCCGTCATGGATGTTTCGGGGATAATCCCGCGTCTTCCTGACGAGAATGGTCCGCGCCGCGCCCGGCGGATTTGTCCAGGACACGATTACAGCGTTGTTGCGATCAAGCGACGTCAGCATGGATGCTCCTTACTTTTTCAGAAACGGCGCGATGGTAAGAAACGCGGGCAGGAGATTGTGAAGGTCATTCATGACGCTGAACGCCGCGAGCATGGAACGGAACTGATCGGCGCGGGAAACTGTCGCCTCGGAATAGTCCGGCCCCGTAAGAATGGAGAGAGGCGCCACGTCTGCATCCGGTGGCACGAGGACTTCACCGACCTTGATGTGCCCGGACGGCGCGTCCTGCGCCACGGGCTCGTCGTAGGGCGAGAACTCGAAGATGGCCGAATATGGAATACCGGAGAGCGCAATGCCGGGAGCATAGAACTTACCCTTGAGGTATGCCGAACCGAGCGCGACCGCGATTGCGGACGGGAAGTGGTATCGTCTCCCGGAGAAGAGCGGTTCCTGATAGGGAAGCAACTCGACTGTGACATACGCGGGATCAATGACGTCGGATGTGAGAAGCGGAACATCTGTTCCGACCGCGCACCTGAAACCGTCCGCGTCAAGCGCGGTGTAATCCGTTCCGCCTCCGCCCAGGACGGGAAGCCCGCTGCTGGTAATGAGAGTTGTGTCGTTGCAGATGAACACATCGTTGCCGCCGTCCGTGTCCTGCCAACTTGCCGTGACGCCGTTTTTGTCATAAGTCACGGTGTTGGAGGAGCCGGGAGCGCCAACGGTGTTGTTCTTCTGGAACGCGACATAGTTCTCGGTGCGCGACTTGATGACCGGCGTGAACTCCTGCGCCAGCGGCATGGACTTGGAGTTGTTGGAATTGAGGATGTTCCATCCGATGTGGATGTCGCCCTTGCACGTCTCCCGGTAAACCGTGCCGAGCCAGTCCGGGAACTCGTTGTTGACGTGATCGCGGAGATTATCCGATCCCGCGTAACACTCGCGGATTTCACCGTCATCGCAAATGAAAGAAATACAGGAGAGTTCAAGCCCGTCGTGGTCGTAGGTGATCTTCACCGGCTTGCCGACATCCGCGTCTGCGACACCGTCCAGATGAAGCACGCGCTCCGTGTGGTTGTTTCCGTTCATGATCCGGTAACCGGCGCGTATCTTCATGCCGCCGTTGTTCTGAAGCCCGCTCAGGCGGTAGTAGTCGCTGATCGTGCCGCCCCGGAAAATGTGTGCGTTGTTCAGGACGACGCCGGTCTTACCGTCGCCGGGTAGCGTCTGCACAACGACCGACCACATCGTGTCGTATTCCGTGTTATCCTGATTTCCATCGATGGCGAGGAATATCTCTTTGCCGATGGGCGGTGTCGTATGACCGTCGTTGAGAACGACCTCGATCTGCGTGTTGGTCGGATTGCGCCATTCGGTTCGATAGTTGTTGATGCGGCTGGCCATTGCGATCTGATCGCCGTTCATGACGGATACGGAGGAAACAAAGGACGGCGAAACGGGCGCGGCGTTCAGATTCCATGCGGCGGCATTTCCGGCAAGTTCGAGAATGATCGGGAACGGGTCAAATCCGTTGCCGTCGTCGCTTCCGCCGATATCGCCCTGAAGCGAATTGCTGGGACGTGTCTCATTGCTGTTGTTTCTCTTTTGGAAGATGGCCGAGACAAGTCCTTCCTCGGAACTGCTCGCGCCGGAAATGAGTACGCCGGAGCCGTCCATGCCGCTTCCAGGCAGTGCGACAAGGTCGCCCTTGGGGGACAGCGCTCGAACGGAATCCGCCGCTATTTCCATCGCGTGGATGGTGATTGAACCGAATGTGAGCGGCTGGCCGAACATCTTCACCGCCGAGGGCGGATTTGGAATGCGGACGCTGGCCATAACCGGCTTTGCGAATTTGAGCTGCATCGTGAGGGGCAGGATGGACGCGAGGAATGTCCGAGCGCCGGACTCCACGCCCGTGAATTTCCAGAAGCCGGGGATGGAGAAGAAGACGTTGTTGTCCTCGTTCGAGAACCAGAACGCGTCCACGACAGCGCCGGTTTCGGCATCGAACTCCGCGATGATGACGTTGCCGGGAATGCTGTCGTTCGACACGACGCACGCGAAAAAGTAGCTGTCGCCAGTCCCAGCGGCATTCGGCGCAACGCATCCGAGAGGAATCACGGCGATAAGGTCGCCGACGTTCGAGCGGAATGCAGATGTGAAATGAAGATCGACCCCCGTGTCCGTAAAAGAATCCACCGCCGGATCAAAGCGCAGGATTTTCGGAATAACACTGTCCGGCGGTCCCTGCATGAACATCTGAAGCGGCAGTTCGTAAGCCGGAGCGATAAGTGTTTCGTTTGCGGGGTCGTAATGCGCGAGAAGTGTCGGGATTGCAAAAAGCGTCCCCGTCTTGCCGGTCGGGTTGAGAAGCTCTTCCAGCCCCGATGTGTTCCGGTCGTACATCTTCGTCACGCGGAGCGCGCCGTCGATGTCGCCCGCGGGATCGCCCTGCGTGAGAACGAGAATGGCGGGCTGTTCAGGATTGACGGAAAGGACGTCCATGCGCGGCTTGGTTGTCGCGTTTGCGGGAACGGTGACCGTCCCGCTGTCGAGTATGGTGTTTGTCTGGCCGACAACAGCCTCAATGCCGGAAAGCGCTACCTGCCTTCCGGTCACCGTCGCCGTTCCGGGCGACACAGTGCGTTTGTCGAAAAAACGTGGCCTCGCGCCGAGGTCTTCGAGCGCCTTGTCGATAGTGCGAAGAGCGCGGTTCACGTCCGCGTCCCAGTTCTTGTCGCCCCTCGCGGGCATGGCCAGATGCAGAAGATCTGTGAATGAGAATGCCATGAATGTATGCCTCCTTTTGTTTTGCTCAGTTTGTTTGTTCGAACACGAATACGCCGGGGCTCAGAACCACGCCGTCCATCGGCTCGAAGCCGACCTCGTCCGTTCCGCCGCCGGATTCATCTTCGTTAGAGCCCCAGGAATCGAGCCCCCATGGGCCAAGTCCCCATCCGATGTCGTCCATTGCATTTCACCTCCGATGTTTCGGGCAAAATAAAAAGCCCGGCAATTCAACGGAACCGCGTATGTTCCGTTCAATCACCGGGCTTGAGTTCGATGCGACCGGGCTGGTTACCGGGCTCGAAGCGTCAATACTGCCGGACTATTTCTTTACTGTTTTAAATAGCTTTTCTAATGAACCCCTCCAGATTTTTCTCCATTGGGAAATAAAGTATTTTTGTTTTTATGCCATTCTCTTTCATATATGTGCCTATCACATGAGTGTCTTTTGTCAATATTTCATAAAATGCCTTGTCAGCAGTTACAAAATAATCCAATCCTTTGAAATACGTTGTATACCCTTGGTCAAAAACATTGCTGCTTTGGATGGTTCTGAGTTCCTGCAACAATGCAACTGCGATATTAATCCAATAGCTTGGAATACACTTGAAATCTACTTTTTTGACTATTTCTTTTGCTTTTTCAAAATCAAAATCACAATTTATTTGTGACAACAAGAAGAGTATTGTATTTTCTTTTTCAAACCCTACTTCAAGATAACCCTTTGAACGCTTTTTCTCGATGCCTACGATTGGAATATCAATATATTCGTGGATAAAGTGTCCTTTTGCCTGCTTTGCTATAATACGTGCTTTCTCTTTATCATTTGTCTTTTTCCATTTGCAAAATTCGTCTGCTTCGATTTTTCTGTCACGTATTTCATGAATATAATCTTCCATGCATGAAATGGACATTTTGTCTATTTGGGTATTCAGATCGGTCAGCCATCTGTGATAGGCAAGTTTTTCCTCTTCTGAAGCTATATCATCGGCATGCCATAAGTGAGGTTCAAATCTCCACATGTTCTGATACAATTCATTGATTTTCTTATTCCGTTTCACTCTATCGACAGCAAGATGATCGACCCCAACGCCTTTGAAAAGACCGATTTGGCTAAGGTTGATATCCGCTAATTCTTTTCCATTACCGTATATGGAATCATCGTATTCACGTTCATTTGTGCTTCCTGGTATATTCTTGGCAAGGTATGACAGCACTTCGTTAACCGCAATAACGGAAGGTTCCTTCAAAACAGGTCTGTTTGACAGATCATGAAGCCTGTTTAGTCTTTTTGCAACTATATGCGATTCACCTGACAAACACGTTTCTTCGATGTGGCATGGACATAGATAATTCTCTATGCTCTTATCTTTAAAACAATTTTTCAGAGACAAGAGACTTGTCTCTGTCCTTTCTATATGACCGTATATATTTAGATCGAGCATTAATGACGACATTGCGCTTCACCTTATTTAAATTATACCACCAAACACATCAAGCGAGAGCATTCCAAGTTGCGGAATCTCATTCTGTGCAATGATGACGTTACCGACGGCAGTTACATCGCGGGACAGGATGGTAAGATTCACATACCGGACGCCCTCGATTGCATCAACGGAAGAGACGAGATCACTCATGAACACACACTGTCCGAAGTCCACGTTGGGGAAATTGAAGAAGTCCTGCACGGCTTTACGCACAGCGTTCTCGATATCGAGCCGCATGTAATTCTCTTTGACCGCGACTTCAAGAGAGACATTCACCGGCACATAGACCGGATCGAACACGACCGTTGTCGCGTTTAACATCTCTCTATCCGCGAAGTATTCCTCGACCATGTGTTTGAGTTCCGGCGTCGGCAGTCCGCCGCCTTCAGGTGCTATGTAAAGATTCACCTGTCCCCAGTACGCCGCTTGTCCTGGCGGCGCGCACAAAACCGTGGCTTTCGCAACTCCCGGCAGGACTTCCGCCAGCGTTTTGTAATCCTCGGCGGTCACGGCGCGCCAGAGAGTCCGGAGCATCCTTGGCGCCATTCGCTTGATGCTTTCCACCGTCTCTCTATCCACGCCGCCAAATGCCGGAAGAGGATTCGTAACCGATGACACTTCGGAGATGTTCGAAGCCATCCGATTGATTTTATTCGCGCCGACGTTTCCATGAGAGCCGCCGCCGACACGATAGACGGCGCGGACGTTGTTTGTGCCCGGAGCGGGGGTTTTGCCATTCTGGTTGTCCCCGAAGTTCACCGTCACGATATCGTTCTCGTCGGTCTCGATTTCACAGTGTTTTTCAGACGGCTTGCTGTCGAGAAGCGACGGCACGAGCGTCCAGCGTTCCTCGATGCCGTTCTCCGTGACATAAACCTCAAGCGAGCTTATGCCGTCCGGCGCGTATGAAAGCGGCTTAAAGCTTAACTCAAAGAACTGCGCGGGAAGTCCCGTGCTGCTGCCGAGTGTTTCTCGCTTGGTTTCTCCCTCAATCGCAGCGACCGTGCCGGTTGTCTGTCCAGCCGGAATCGTGAGGTCGTCCATCGTCTCAAACAAATAACTTTCCTCAACGCCGGTCGGCTGGGTGGAAACCTGTGTTCCTGCAGGAATCACAAAATCAATCGTCTGTGGTGTTATCGTAAACATTAAATCGGTGACAGCCGATACCGCAGGCGCCGGTGTGTAATCGATCATCTTGGCAAGGTTCAGAACGGACTTCCGCAGAACGGCTGTCTGAATATATGCCTCGTTTGTAATCACATCGCACCGATAAGAAAGAGCGTCGAGGATGAAAGACACCAGTTCGAGAACGACCATGCCCTGATCCGACGGGGTGTAGTCCGTCCATTCCGGCGTGAGCTGTGGAATCTTATCCACCATGTCGGACAGGAAGGAAAGCCAGTCCAGACTGGTGTAGTCGATCTGCTTTGAAAAATTGACGAGACGGCTGACGTCGAGTTCCGGCATGATTACTCTTCCTTCTTCATCGGTATTTTCATTTCCTCGGTCTCGCGTGTGACCTTTATTCGGACATCGAGATTGATCTCGGCTTCGAGGTCTTCGATACGGGTGATTTCAACCTTCTGAAGATCGACGCGCTTTTCCCAACGGAGAATCTGCTGGCCGATATTGTGCGTGGCGATGCGGATGCCGGAATTGGACTGCGGAGAAAAGACCAGATTGTCCGCGTCGGCTCCGAACTCAGGTCGCAGGACGCGCTCACCCCGGCGCGTGCCGATGATCTGCCGGATGCTCTCAAGGATGTGCGCCGGGTTGCCCGTATCGACCGTGCTGGAAGCTACCGACCCAAGGCCGTTGAAACGGAACGGAAATGAAATGCCCCGATAGCCAAGATTCATAGCGACACCCCGAACATATCCTGAAGCCGAGCCGATTGTGCCTGCATATCGGTCGCTTCCTCGATCTTAGACTGCGCATCGGCGATTTCCCCGTCCAGTTTCGACGTGTCGATCATGCTCATGGGATCGAGATGTGTGTCGATAGACGCGACCGTGTTGATCGTCTGCATGATGTCGGGATCGAGCGCGCATCCGGGAAACTGCGATTGAAAGTCGGCAATCTTATTTTGCACTTCCTGCGCCTTTGCCTTCAGCGCATCGGCCTTCTGTTTGATTTCACCGAGATTGAGACCGCCGAGTCCGTCCATCCGGCCCGCGGGCAATCCTACCCGTTGCTTGAAGGACTGTATGCCCTGAGACACGACGGATTTCGTGTCCTGGAGTTTCTGCGCCTGCCCGAGGGCTTTCTGCGCGAGTCCAAGCGGCGAACTGTCGGTCGCGTCTTTAAGAACATCGCCGAGCTTGGATTTCAACTCGTCGCCGAGAAAATCTTTTAAGTTGTCGGTGCATGAACTCATGTGATCACCCGATTTTTACCTTTGAAGAACCTTGTCCAACCTTGCCGGAGGACAGGCCGTGCGAATGTGGCGCGGAACCGCCAGCCGTTTCCGTCGCGGCCGCGAGCGGGTCATCCGTGCGCGCCGCCGCCTTGCTTCCGCTTGCTATATTCACGTCGCCAGAAGACTTCGCCAGCTTGAGCGCGCCGGCGACGTCCCAGTCGCCGCTTCCCATGACCGAGACGTTGTGATTGCCGCCGATTGTTTCCTCGCGGTTGCTTTTGCAGCCGACATAAAGGTTCTCTCCGGCGAGAAGGGACAGGTCTTTCGCGGACGCGATGCAGACATCTCCCTTTTCAGCATCCAGCAGAACCACACTTCCCGCGCCGTCCTGCAAGAGGATGCGCCGCTTGCCTGATGTGGCATCGAGCAGGAAGCGGTTGTCCGCGGCGTCCTTCAGATAGATTTTCTCTTTACCGTCCTCCGACCGTATCATGATGTGTTGTCCCTTGCGGTCGGTGATTTTGATTTTTGTCTGCCCGTCCGTGTCGTCGAGTTCGATTCTGTGGCCTAATTTTGTTTGCCATGCATGGTTGTCGGGAACATCCCGCTTCGCGTCGCCGGTCTCGGCCTCGTCCCATGGGCTGGAAGATTCCTTTTCCTTTTTATGTGTCACGTCCGCCGCCTCGGTCTTATCCTCCGGGGCTGCCCACCAGATTCCGACCCAGACGGGCCGGTTCGCGTCACCTTGCTCGAATTCGAGCCAGACGGACGATCCCTTCTTGGGGATGGAAAAGAAGCCCGTGCCGGAATCCCCGCCATAAGGCATGCACGGGAGAGCCCAGTCCAGGACTTCCTCTCCGAACACCTGAGGGCACTTGCACTTCAGGCGTCCCCGATGTTCCGGGTCCTTGTTGTCCTCGACGATCCCGCGAAATTTTCCGACAAACGACGGCATGTCACATCTCCGAAAAGTTATCGCCCTTGAGAGGCGTGTTGTTTGTCTTCATCTTGTCCGTCTCGAACCCGCCGCTGGTTTCAGACCCGCCGCCTGAATTCCCGACCGCGTTGCGCGTCAGCTCGAGTGTGCTCTGGCATCCGTCCTGCGAGACTTTGAGCGTGTGATTTTTAACTATCCATGCGCCCGAGAAAATCGGCCCGACACCGAGGATCGTGATTTTGTCCCCGGCATTAATCTGGGGGAATCCCCGCACGAGTGTGAGCGAGCCTTCCATCGCTTTCTCGTTCTTGTAATGTTTCGCGCCCGAAGCGGAGTCGAGTCCTTCCTGTGTGTCCGGCAGCGCGCCGCCGATCTCGTTATCCTTTAAATAATGCGTGGTCTCTACTTCATTTTTGCCGCCGCCCGTGCCCACGCCGGAAATAGCGCCGCCTTTCGGCGCTTTCGGAATCGCGTCTTTGTTTGAAACGTCGTGTGGTTCGACGGGCTGCATTTCAGGATTTCCTCGCGTTTGCTTTTTCGGACGGATAGAGCGTTTCGGCAGTGCCCCTGTTCACCGTGCCGCTGTCTTTGGTTCCCTGCGACTTGGCGACGCTCGATTTGTTTTTCGTCTTGACGGTCTTTTTTGATTTGTTGTTAACAGTCGCGCCCTCGACGTCCTTGCCGGTTTCATCGCTTGCATAGCGGGGAGAGAAACTTTTCACCGTATGGTTTCCGATGCGGTAATCGAACACCGCGACCGGAGATTGATCATCGAGGTTGGGCGCTTTCTTGAACTGCATCGTGTTTCCCTTGACCCGGAAGGTGAAGTTTTCCTTCCTCGCCATTTTGCGAAGGAAGTCCACGTCCGATTCTCCGGCCTGTGATTCCTGCTCGACGATTTCTTTCGTTTCATCCACGTCCGGCGTCCAGCCGTGTTTCCCGGCGATCTTTTTTGCGATCTCGGAGCGCTTCATCTTTTTCCACGCCTTGTTCACCTGTCCCTCGTGTCCTTTTTTCGACTTCGCCGAGCATTCGATGGAGAGAGACGGGAGTCCCGATTCCGGGAACTGCGGCGTGAGGCCGGACACTTCGCCGATGAATTCCTTTGTCTTGCCCATGAAGTACCCCGCGACGATTCGTACCGACATGCCTTTCGACGCCAGCTTCTGGAACTGAAAGAACGGGTCGTTAACGGTGACGGTTGCCGTGTCTTTTTCTTCCACCTCGTCCTTTATCTCGACATCCGTGACGAGCGACGTCTCCTCCGGCGAAAGCGAGTGCGAGCCGAGCGTTATCTCGAAGTACGGCGACGCGAAGGATGCGGATGTGACATTTACGACGGCCATTTCATTACTCCTGCGGCAACGGCGGTATCCATAACTGTTTCCCGACCGGAAGATCGAGCGCATCCACACCGGGATTCCTGTCGAGGATGTACCACCAATAATCCGGCGTGCTGTAATACTGATAACTGATGTTGTCGATCCGATCCGTTTCCATTACGGTGTGCAGAATGCTCCCTGCGGGCACGGCGCGGTCGATCTCCCGGAACGTGAGCGTGTTCCGAACAAAATCACGAAACCGTCTCGTGTAGACGAACACCTTCTCGTATCTGGAACCTTCAAAAACGCTCATCATTTACCTTCCGAGATTCTGGCGTCGCGTCTGGTGCATCCGCTGGCTTGTCGAGTTTTTCCATAAGTCCAGTGTGAACGTAACCTGCGCCTTCACATAAACCGGTTCCATGCGGACGTTGAACCGCTCTTCCGTGAACTGAATCTGCGAAACGTATCCTTCCCAGATACGGGTGCCGATGCCGAGCAATGCCCGGGGCGGCGGAACAAACTGCGCGTTGACCAGATCGTTCGTGTCCGGGTAGGTGAATGCTTCGAGGATAGCGATCTCCCGCTGGACGCCGCCTTGTCCGGCTTTGGTTCCGATGGCATCGAGAACGAGTTCGAACGTCAAGTTCCGTTCCCCGCCGCCGGTGTACTGCACAAATGCGCCTGGCGCTCCGGGGGACAGGCTCGTGTTGTATGTCGCCTGTTCCTGCCGCTGGAGTTGCGCCGGATTCACGGAGAAGTCCAGGACTACGCCGCCCTCCGCTGAATAGAGGAATCCCTTGTCCGGCGTCGGTATTGAGCTGATTGTGTTGCTCATGTGCGTGCCACCGCGAGACTTGGATTAAAATCGTTCGAGAATCCGGCTTCCCGTTTCCGCTTCTGGAGATACTCGATCTTCCGGATGATCAGTTCCGCGAGTTCCTCAACAGACTGCCGGTCTATTTCCTTCACATTCGGAAGGCTGATCGAGATATGGTTGCTGATGGTCGTCGACGCCGGAGCGTTCGGCTGTGTGCTGCCGATGCCGGATGCGGGGATCATATCCGCGAACCGGACTATTTTCTGGACTGCCGGAGCCGGGGTGATGACCTCGCCCTCGTGGAGCGTCGCCGAGATTCCACCTGTCTTTGCAACATATCCACCGGTCGCGTAGCCTTTCCCTTTTTCTTTAGGTGCAGTAGGAATGTTTATCCCGATGTAACTGAGCGCGGTGCGAAGCCAGTCGGGGATGAGGCCGATGAGTTTCGCCCTGATACGGGCAACCGCTCCGCTGATCTGTCCGACAATGGAATTCCACACACCGGAGACGGCGGCTTTCAGGCCGTTCCAAAGACCGGTGATAAATGTGATCACCGCCTGCACGCGGGACTGTATGCCCGCGATAACGCCTGACACCGTCGCGGAGATGGAGTTCCACACAGCGGCGACCGCGCCCCGGAATTGCTGCCAGCGGAACTGAATGGCGGCAACTGCGGCCATGACCGTTCCCCTTATGGTGTTCACCACGAACATAACGGTCATGGAAACAGCCTGCCAGAGCATGGTGATGAACATCCTGAACTGCTGCCACCGGAACTGGATCGCCGTCAAAACCGTGGAAATAATCTGTCCCACATAATTCATAACCGTGGAAACCGCGAAGGAAATCGCCGTCCATATAAGAACAATCCCCTGCTTGAACATTTGCCACCGGAAAAGAATCCATTGAATGACCGTGGAAATCAGGTTTGAGATGAAGCCGATGGCGGTCGATATCCATTGCCCCGCTGTATTCCATGCGGTCACAAGTCCGTTCCAGACGGCTTTTCCGAAATTCCACACCCAGACGATGGCGGCGGCGATGGCCCGCGCCACGGCGATGTGAAATTTCACGATGGCGACGATTGCCTTAAAAATGAAAAGGATAATCTTTCCAATGATCGGCAGGATGAAGGTCAAAACCCGGATGATGATAATCAAAGCGCGGGTACCAAGCGTGACGATGAATCCGATGATCTGTCCAAGGGTCTTCCCAAAACTCTGGGCGCTGTTCCCGGCGCCCTTGCTCTCGCCGGAAAACAAAGCGAAGAATCTACCGATGGCGTTCCAAGCGATTTTGAAGCCCTCGACTATCCATTTCACAATCGGTTTCAAGGCGTCAAACAGATTTCTATAAACAGGCTCCACCGCGGAAATGAACCCGGCGACATATCCCTTGATGAAACTCCACGCCATTTTCAGGAAGTTGGCGATGCCCTGAACCGTTTTCATGAGTCCCGCGGCATTGAGGCTTTTCGCAAGTTCCGGGCCGATGGGCTGGCCGCGCAGGAGGGCGGTCACACCTTTTACGATATTGACGAAATTCTGGAATCCCCGCTGCAACTGCTTCCAGATCGGCATGATGAAATCCCGGATGCCCCCGAAATTGGTTTTCCATGCGTAGTAGATCGCCACGCCCGCTGCGATCATCGCCGCGATAACCGCGATGACCGGCCAGACAGCGGCGGCGACGCCTCCGAGCGCGCCTGCGGCCGCGGGAAGCGCCGACAGCCCCACGGAAAGCATCCCGATGGCACCGAGGAATGTCAGGATCGCGCCTCCGACAAAAAGAAGTCCGCCAAGCGCCGCGACAAGCAACACAATGCCGCGCAACGCGCCGGGGTGTTCCTTCGACCATTTTTTGATGCCCTGAACAAACGAGGAAATCGCTTTCGCCGCTTTCGTTATATAAGGCACCATCTCCTGTCCGATCTCGATGGCGAGCGCAACGACCGAGTTCCACGCGATTTTCAGTTGCGCGTTCATGCCTTTGAGAGAGTTGTCATATTCCCTCTGCAGCGACGTGCCCTCGGCGAACGCTTTGTTGGACGTATCCACGAACCGCCCCAGAAGCGACTGCTGTCCGTTGACGGACTTGTTCGCCTCGACCAATTTGAGCAGCACATCAGTTCCGCGCGCCCCGCCGATGCCGAGGTCGGTCAGCATGTCCGCGACCTGAAACTTGTCGAACTTCTGAAGTCCGGTTGCAAATTTCGTCAGCGCGCCGTAAGCGTCCTTTTCAATGAGTTGCTTGAACTCGGCTGTGGAAACGCCCGCGACTTTCGCGTACTGGTCCGTGCGCTTCATCATCTCCATGAACATGTCCGACATGGCCGTGCCGCCGACCTCGGAACTGACGCCCATGTCCGTGAGCGCCGCGCCGATGGCGGAAATCTGCGGCATGGTCAGTCCGAGCGATGCTCCCGCTCCGGCCATGCGGCTCGTCAGTTCGGCAATCGTCGGCGCGGTGGCGGTCGAGATGTTGGACAACTCGTTCAGGACGGAACCCATGTTCTTTGCCTGCTTGATCGGAATCTTGAACTGGTTGGCGATCTTCGCGAGCGCCGCGCCGCCTTCCTCTGCGGAGAATTCAGACACCGACGCGAGCTTGGCGACAGTGTCCGTGAACGAAGACAGGTTCTCGACACCGACGATGCCGAGCTGCCCGCCGATCTCGCCGATATTGGCGAGTTCCTTGGCGCTGTTCGGCATCTTCGAGGACATCTCGACAAAGCGGTCGCCGAGTTGTTTTATCTCCGCGTCCGTCATGCCGGAAGTTTTTTGCACGCCGATCATGGCTTCCTGAAAGTCACCGGCCACCTTGATCGTCGCGGCGACGCCGCCGAGCAGTGTCGCGCCAGCGCCCATCATACCGATCCCGGCATAGAACGCTTTCGAGGACGCCTGCATGCGCGAGGCGAGCAGGTCGCTTTTCTTTGAAAGCGAGTCGAAGTTGCGCTCCACCTTCTGGAAGACGGCGGACGCCTGATCCTTCGCCTGAATGAGTATGCCGAGACCGTAGTTGTTCATCGTTTCCTTCTCGCCGCGTTCTTCACCTGGCGTTCTTCTTCACGGTACTGGTCGGAGAGCCGCTCAACAAACCACCGCCGGACGCGGGTCGGAAGCCGCAGGACTTCTTCAGGCGACTTGAACGGCCCGCGTCCGTAGCAGAGGAAGAACGATTCCTCTATGATTTGCTCTTCCGGGTACCGGGGAAGAAAAAATATTCATTGATCGGAAGCTGCACATCGAATTCATCGTCGCACTCCGGGCAGGTCGTCTCCACGACGGTGTCCACGCCGCACGTGACGGCATCGATCTCCTTCCGGTAGAACTGCGAGTCCGCGCCCGGCAGCGTCTCGAAGAATTTCTCCGAAAAGTTCTCGTCTCCGTCCACGGAGATGGTGTGCAGGAGAAGCGACAGCCGGATAATCTCCTGCGGGCTCTTGCGGAGCGTGGTGGAGATTTTCTTCTCGTCGCGGCCGCGAAGCAGCCGGAACGTGACTTTCTTTCCGGTGCGGGGCAGCGTGATCGTGTGCGTGGCGTCCGGGTCGCCGTCGAGCTTTTTGACGGGCAGTTCCGCGAGATTGATGTCGACGTTGAACGTGTGCCCGCACGAGCCGCACCGGGCTTTGAAGTCGTAGGAATCGCCGAACGTCAGTCTGCGGATGGCGAGCATCAGATAATAGCGGTCGCCCACGAGCAGGTTGTCGAGGTCGATGTTTTTTTCAACCACGCAGTTGCGGAGAATCTTCTCGAACGCCTCGCCGGATTTCAGCATCTTCGGGCTTGCGAGAAATCCTTCCTCGGTTGCGGTCATCTCGCGGATGGTGCATTCAAGCCCGGACGGCAGTGTTACTTTTTCTGTGTAAAGGTCCATGTGTCACCTCACTCTTTCTCGAATCCCTCGTGCGCCAGCGTCAGCTTCGTGATCTGGTGCTCGGAGGACTCGTTGTCCCAGTCGTCGGTTTCAAACGCGGCGGGGAATGCTTTCGGGATGACCCAGCGGGTCAGTTCCGCGCCGGAGCGGTCTTTCTGGATGATCGTCACCTTGCGCTTGTACTGGCGTTCATCTGCGGAACCGGTGCCGGACGAGTGGTTGTAAATCTCGTCCCACCAGTTGTAGAGGTCGTCGTCTTCCGTCATGCCGCGCTCGAGTTCGATGTCGTCGAACTTTATCGTGCCCGGCTGCTTGTGCGGCGTGAGCGCGCCGCCCTCGGAATACTCGATGACCTCGGCCTCGGCCTTCAAACCGGAACACTTGTTGAACGCCGCGCGGACCACGCCGTCAATCTTCACGATGAAGGCGTATTTGTCCCAGTAATTGATTGCGGTTCCCTGTATGGGCATTACGCGCCACCTCCTGTTTCCTCTATGAGTCTCCCGCCGTCCCACTGCGTGATGCGGAAGATCACGAATTCAGCGGCCTTGGTCGGGGCGATGCCGATCTCGGTCACGACCTTGTACTGGTCGATGATCGCCTGCGTGTTCAGTTCGCCGTCGCACTTCACATAAAAGGCATCGCGCCAGTTGCCCGTGCCGCCGTCGAAAAACGCGCCCTCGCGCCAGTAGTCCTTCAGGAACAACGTGATCGTGGTTGTGAGGTCTTTCCACAGATCAATGTTGTTCGGTTTGAACACGGCCCACTCGGTTCCTTCCGCGATTGATTCCACCACGTTCAGGAACAGACGCCGGACATTGATCGAGCGCCAGTCGGAGAGCGCGGAAAGTGTGCGGTTGCCCCACGCGACGATTCCAACACCGCGCTTTTTTATGATCGGGTTGATACGGGCCGGATAAAGCGTGTCGCGCTGTCCCTTGTCGAGCGGGTATTCCAGGCCAAGGACATCAACGAACGCTCCGTCCTCGATTCCCGCAGGGGCTTTGTGGACGCCATGCACGACGTCCGTCTTGGCGTAGATGCCGGAGAGTTGGCCGGAGGGCGGGATAATCCTTTCCTTGCGGGAATTCGGGTCAAGAATTTTGATGTTCGGATAGTACAGCGCGGCGTATTTGCAGTTGAACGCCGCCGTGTCCTGTACGTATTCCTTTATCTCCGTGACATTCATGCCGAATGGGGAATCGAGGATGACGAACAGGTCCTGCCGCATCTCGGAATAGGTGCAGAGCGCGTTCTGGACGGTCTGCGTGGTAATGCCGGGACAGGACAGGATGTTGATCTCGTCCACGGGATCGAACGCGAACACGCCGGTGCGCGCCGCCTGGCTCCCCGCGTAATCGACGTCGCCGATGCCGGTAAGGCCGTCTTCGCCGCCCGTGATCGGGAATGTTCCTTCCGCGGGCCTGTTGTCCGGCGCGACGGACGCGCTGCAGAGGTCTTCCACGACGATGAATTCCGATTTCCCGTTGATGCGGTCGGGCGCGTA
>Ga0209311_1001073_pt1 | contig 23054 bp, 13 predicted proteins | sample AD_UKC045_MetaG_FD_184417 | JGI IMG/M metagenome (GOLD analysis project Ga0209311, IMG submission 184417) | Active sludge microbial communities of municipal wastewater-treating anaerobic digesters from USA - AD_UKC045_MetaG (SPAdes) (version 2) | ecosystem: Engineered > Bioreactor > Anaerobic >... | reverse complement strand
CATACTCGACCCGAACATCGTCGGCAACGAGCACTACAACGTAACCCGGCAGGTGCAGAACATCCTTCAGAAATACAAAAACCTTCAGGACATCATCGCAATCCTCGGCATGGAAGAACTTTCCGACGAGGACAAATTGACGGTGTCCCGCGCCAGAAAAATTCAAAGGTTCCTTTCCCAGCCGTTCTTCGTGGCGGAAGCGTTCACGGGCCAATCCGGCAAATACGTGCCGCTCGAAGAGACCATCAAGGGATTCAAGGAAGTCATCGAAGGCAAGCACGACGACCTGCCGGAACAGGCGTTCTATATGGTCGGCGGGATAGAAGAAGCCGTCGAAAAGGCGAAGCAGTTGAGAGGATAAAACACCGAAAGGTCCCTCGCGGGGCGGCGACGCGCGCGCGGGAACCGATTCAAAGTTATGGCGGATCAAAACTACACACTCGATATCATGACGCCGATGAAGTCGGCCTTCAAGGGCGACGTCAGGACGCTCATCGCTCGCGGCACGGACGGATACTTCGGAGTGCTGGCAAACCATGCTCCCATGCTCGCCGCGCTGGACTTCGGCCCGCTACACCTGAGAGCCGCCGATGGCTCGGACAAATGGTTCGCCGTCAGCAGCGGGTTCTTCGAGGTGCGCGGCAACAAAGCGGCTCTTCTGGTCGAGACCTGCGAGTCGAAGGAAGAGATTGACGTCGAGCGAGCAAGAAAAGCCAAAGAGCGCGCTGAAGAACGCCTTAAAAACCGCGACAACATCGATATCAGACGCGCCGAGGCAGCGCTGTTGCGCGCTCTCACACGCCTGAACATCGCGTCAAGATAACTAAACGGAAAGTTCCAAAGGGAAATCTTCAAAGAAGGTTTCCCTTTTTCATTTTAAAACAATGTCAGTTTTATTTTCCGCGTTTCCTTTACATATCGGGTTTGATGCGCCATGCTTAAATAGCGGAGCGATCCGCGCGGACGGTTGTAAAAATTATCTGTGGCGTATGTATTCTGTGAAGGCAAGCGGCATACTGGAGCGGGTTCCTCTCCGAAATACACCTCAAAACGATAACTAAAAACTATCCGCAACCCCGATTAAGCGCTTGCGCGTTCGGGGACAGGTTCGACGCCTGAACGCTGCATTTTTCGAGCGCGCAGGGCGGCGGAGCGCGAATAAACGGCCGAGGCCGTTGATATTTCTATATGGAAGGAAGCGGCGGCGGAACCGCCGCAGAGGAAATGTTTTATGTCAAGTTTTAAAGATTTAGGTTTGAATCAGGAGATGCTCAAAGCCGTTAAAGCGGAAGGGTACTCGGAGCCGACGCCGATACAGGCGCAGGCGATCCCCTTGGTTCTAGAGGGAAGAGATGTTCTCGGTTGCGCGCAGACGGGAACGGGAAAGACGGCCGCGTTCGCGTTGCCTATAATCCAGAAACTAAGCAAGGCGCAGGCGCGCAAGGGCAGGCGTCCGATACGGGCGCTGATTCTCACGCCCACGCGGGAACTGGCCGCTCAGATAGACGATTGCTTCGCCGCGTTCGGCAGAACGGCGGGCGTTTATAGAACGGCTGTGTTCGGAGGCGTAAGCCAAGGCCGCCAAGTGGACGCGCTCAGGCGCGGCGTGGACGTCCTTGTCGCCACCCCCGGAAGGCTGCTCGACCTCGTCGGTCAGGGCTTTATCGATCTCGGCTCGCTTGAGATTTTCGTTCTCGACGAGGCCGACCGCATGCTCGATATGGGGTTCATTCATGACGTCCGCAGAGTCGCGAAATTGCTTCCCGACCGCAGGCAGACTCTTCTGTTCTCGGCCACCATGCCCGGAGATATCCGGAATCTGGCGGACAACCTTCTGAGGAATCCTGCGCAAGTGTCCGTCGCTCCTCCATGCTCGACTGTGGACCTCATAGAGCAGTCGGTGTATTACGTGGAGAAAGCGGACAAGGGAGCGCTGCTTTCGAGCCTTATGAGCAAGCCGGAATTCGGGCGCGCTCTTATTTTTACCCGCACGAAACATGGCGCGGACAAAGTGGCAAAGATGCTTTCTCGCAACTGCGTCAAGGCCGAGGCGATTCACGGAAACAAAACGCAGAACGCCCGGCAGAACGCGCTGGACTCTTTCAAACGCGGCCGCTCGCAAGCTCTTGTGGCGACGGACATCGCCTCGCGCGGCATCGACATCGACAGCGTCACTCACGTCATCAACTTCGACTTGCCAAACGAGCCGGAGAGTTACGTTCACCGCATAGGCAGAACCGGCCGCGCGGGAGCTTCCGGAATCGCCATCTCATTCTGCGCAGTGGACGAGCGCCCCTACCTGAAGGACATCGAGCGTCTTATAAAGAAGAGCATCAGGCGCGAGGACGACAACCCGTTCGCGTCCACTGTCGCCGAGGCTCCGGCAGCCGTCGCAACGCCCTCGCGGGCGCGCTACGGCGGCGGAACGCGCGGCGGCGTCAGATACGCTTCGGCCTCTTCAAACCGCAGGGGCCGCGCGGGCGTTCGCTGAGCGGGGAATGTTTCGCAACGCTTAAATGAGATTGTTCGAAAGTTTGCGCAGCATCCGTTTTTTGCAAAAACCGGTTGCCCCGCGTCCCTTCCGAAAAAATCTTAAAAAACCGATTTTGTTGAACTTCGTTCTAAACAAAATCGGTTTTCTTTTCATGCCTAATCCGTCATTAGAATTCGGGTTCATTGACGCAAGAGGCGCAAGGCGGCGTTCAGGGTGGGGATGCCGTCGCGCGCGCCTACCGCGCCGCATGTGAGAAACGCGGCGGCGTTGGCGAATTCGCAACAGCGTTTGACGTCCCATCCGTTGAGAAGGCCATGAATGTACCCTCCGTGAAAGACGTCGCCAGCGCCCGTGGTGTCCACCACGAAACCGGTTTTGGAGTAAGCTTTAACCATGAAAGAACCGTCGCTGGTCGCGCCTGCGCAGCCTTTTTCACCAAGTGTCACAACCGCCGCGCGAGGGCCTGCGGAGAGGATTTTTTCACACGCAGACGCGGGACTGATTTTCGCTCCGTAGTATCTTCGGACAAACTCGTGAGAAGCGACAAAGTGGTCTACCGACGCGAAAATCTCGTCCATGCGCTCGCGGGGGCTTCCGGCGTCGATGACTGACGGGACGCCTCTGCGGCGGGCTGTTTTCAGCGCGAGGATAGCCGCGCGCGCGTCGCGCCCGTCCACATGCATGACGCGGCACTGCGGAAGCGCGGCCCCGGAAACTGCGCGGGGCGGCAGAGGCAGCGCTCCCGTCTGGTCCAGCGCGCACGCCCTGCTTCCCGTCGATTCGTCTATCCATACGAACGCCTTGCACGTCCGCGCTTTCTGATGCAGAACCATTCCATCCGTGCGCACGCCGTATCTCTCAAGCTCCCGCTGGATGAAAAGCCCCTCGTGGTCGTTCCCCGCCGAGCCGATGAAAGAGCAACTCCTTTTCCATTTGGCAAGAGCCACCAGCGCTGTGGGAACAGGCGCGCCTCCCTGCATCGTAAATTCTTTTACTGTTGTTTTTTCGTCAGGCTCCGGATACTTGCCCAGCACGCACTGATAGTCCAACGCGCACAAACCTATTCCCAAACAATCAAAAACGGTTTCGTTGATTTTCATTGAATCGCTCCGGAGAAAGCCGCCAGAGGCGGGCTTCTCTTACTTTCTCACCATCTCGATAAGTTTGACTAGCGGCGGTTTGTTTAGCGCGACCGCGCTGTAAATGCAGAGTTCGTGGCAACAGAAACAGAGGATGCATTTATCGTCGTTTATTCTGCCGGTTTTTTCGTCGAAAGAGATAGCCCCTGCAGGGCAGACTTCGGCGCATTTGCGGCATTTGACGCATTTTTCCGGCTCGATGCGCGGGCGCACTTTCGTCAACTCTGTGAAAGGGGAGGCGAGAACGGGCATGAGCAGGAACGCGGCGGATGACGGCCTGCGGACGCGGCGGCGCAAGTTCTCCAGCCGCTCGCCGAGGATATCGATATCTTTAAGCTTGTAGGCTCCCATTCCGCGCCGCCCCGCGCAATCGGTGACGGCTATCTCGCCGGGGGAGAACCCCAATGCGGCGGCGGCAAACGCGTCCAGCGCCACCGCGTCTGCCGCGCCCGCGATAAATTTAAGCGCTATCGGCTTGCCCTGACTCGGCCCTGTGCCTTCCATCCCGACTACCGCGTCCATTATCGAAAGCGCGGGGGGCATGGCCGAATAGATGTCCGCTACCGCCTCGGCAAAATCCCTGTAGCGCGCGAACCTATGCGCCGCCACTCTATCCGTTGTGGCAGTCAGTCCGAACATGTTTTTTACCGCCCCCGTCATCAACGTCTGCATGTGAGTCTTCAATTTGCAGACGTTCACTATGATGTCCACCTCGTCCAGATGCTTGGGAATATGGATGTGGGTCAGTTTTTTCGCGCCGGGGATTTCCAATTTTCTGAAGCTGTGCTTTTCGAGGGAGACAAGTTCCGCGCCAGTCTCATGCGCCACTCTGGGCATATCGGTGGCTGTGTGCACTTTGCGGGTTCCGCCCGCGTGGAATCCGCCGGGCAGGTCGCCGAAAGAGACTGTCGCGCCGAGGTCTTGCAGCCTTCGGATGACCGCTATCAGGACCGCCGGGTGGGTTGTTACCGCCTCTTCGGGTTTTGCCGCCAGAAGCAGGTTCGGTTTGACGAACACTTTTTTGCCTCTGCCAACGAATTTCTCGAGTCCGCCTAGCAGTTCCAGCATGTCGTCAAGGGACTTGCCGACCCGGTCGGGGGAGTAATCTTCGCATCTTGCCACCGCTACAATAGACTTTTTCATGCCGTAAATTCTAACAGAGCGCAAGCGCGGATGAAACATTTGAAAAAAAAGGGCGCAGGCGGCGCGCGGGCGCTTTGACTTTTGACCCAGCGCGGCGCTAGAATCGAAACGTTTCGCAGCCTGAATAGGCGAATCAAACAAATAATCTCAAGGAGAAAAATACTAATGGAATACAAGAATTTGATTGCTGAAAAGAAAAATGGATACGGGCAGATCACATTGAACAGGCCGCCGGTGAACGCGCTGAGCGGGGATTTGGTGGTCGAAATAGGCGCGGCGATAGACGAGTTCGCGGCTGACGCGGACATCCGGTCGATTGTCATCACCGGAGCCGGAGAAAAAGCGTTTTGCGCCGGGGCGGACCTCAAGGCCGGGTTCGGGGACAATCCGGACACGTTCGTGAAGCGCGGGCAGGACACGTTCCTTAAGGTGGAAACGTGCGGCAAGCCTGTCATCGCGGCGATAAACGGCATCACTCTCGGAGGCGGTTGCGAATTGGCTCTCTCCTGCACGTTCAGGGTCATCGCCGAAAACGCCATCATCGGGCTTCCCGAATCGAACCTCGGAATCATCCCCGGCTACGGCGGCACTCAGAGGCTTTCCCGCCTAGTCGGCAAATCCAAATCGCTACACATGATGATTTTCGGCCAACACATTAAGGCTGAAGAAGCGGTGGCGATTGGCCTGTGCGACAAGCTTTGCGCGCCCGGAAAAGCTCTTGAGGAAGCGGTCGCGCTGGCCGAACTGGCCGCTACTCGCTCTCCCATTGCGACTCGCTCCATTCTCGATTCCGTCAACAGGGGCGTCGAGACGGACATCCAGTCCGGACTCGACATAGAGCGCGCGAATTTCCTCGTGGCTCTGGCTTCCGGCGACGCCCGCGAGGGCATTTCGGCCTTCTTGGAAAAGCGAAAAGCCGAATTCAAGGGCGTCTGAACGAAGCAGTTCTCAGAATCGAATATTTGATATAACTGTGGCATTTAGGTCACACGTGTTGTGGCATTTTTGTCAATTATTTGTCTCAAAACGGCTATTTTTTATTGATACGGTTTTGAAAAGGCTCGAAAACAGAGCGTTTTTTATTTTTGTGATTTTATGGCAAATGGCATAAATATTGCATGATACTTGTTTTGTGCGGGTATTTCTGTCAACCGTCTTTCTGTGAAATTGATTATCGCATAGTTGAATATGTTGTAAAGACGGTAACGGGGGATGAAAAGACGCATATTTTGGAATAGTTAATTATGTGAATAGAATAAATATCACATTGCATTGATGGAAGAATTATGGTAAAATTTCCAAACCGATTGAGACTTTTTTACTTAACAATTATGGTATTTTCGGCTAAGAGAACAGCATTGAAACAAATCCATTTGAAAAGGGCGATTTTGATATGAGAAGGCATTTTATTGTCTTGTTGTTAATGTTGGGAGCTTTGACAATATGCTGTGGGGGGGCGTTTGCTGCGGATTGCGCGAGCGTCGGGGCCGGGCCGGGGGATATCTGCATAGTATTGCAGGACGAGCTTGGCAACCCCATCGCCGGGGATGTCGATACTGTAGTGGAATTTTTAACCGAGGGTAGCGACGGCTCGCTGTCCAACCCCAATGTGCAATTTGATTTGTATGACGGACACGCGAACGATTCGAGCGGAAGCCCTGCCGATGGAGTGATACTTGTAACCGCCGCGCAGTTAGCGGGGTGGAACGCATTCAATTTTGGAAATCCCGCGCCTTATGACTGGCGGATTTCGGTGACTTCGGCGTCAGGTTTCGTAAAGTATCCGGCGGAGGATTTGTTTTACAGTCAGGCGACAGTGAACACGGCGAGCGCAGACCCGATTCAGCTTGAATACTCATTGCATGTGTCGTTGGTGGACGAACTCGGAGCGCCAATAGATTCCGGTGGTGGGCAGATTGAGATTACGGGTTTCGCCGCTTGCAACGGAATATATCGAGACGGCGTTCCGGGGGAAGACAACGACGGGGTGGAGGACGGCGAGATATACGTTCTGTGCCCGGTTGTGAACCCCACCGCGATAGGGGTGGAAGTTACGGCGGACGGTTTCACTGATTTCAACATTCCGGCGGTCGTGATAAGCAGGGACACGCAGGCTCTGGAAACGACGTCTCAACAGTACACGCTGAAAATCAATTCCGGAGACATTGAGGATTTTCTTGGCAATCCGATTGTTCCCGCCGACGCTGCCGACGTGAGCGGTTGGTTCACGACATCGACGACGGCGGTGGCCAAAGCGCTTGTGGACGGCGGAGACGTTTATATAGCGGCGGACGGCGCGGGCGACCTCACGATCAGATATCCGGGGTATCTGGAAAAGTCGGTAGCTGTGACTCCGGTGACGACGGCGCAGACGACTGTGGCTTACACCGGGGCGGACGGGCTGGATTATCAGATAGTGGTGAATTACGGCGGCGGCAACTTGGAGGACGAGCTTGGCGGCGCGCTGGCGTTCGACGCGGCGGACACTTTCGTGGTGTCGGCGACATGTGGCGGGGCGGTTATTCCGCACACGGCGGCTGATGACGGGGCGGCGTGGTATATCGCGCCTGAGACGGCTCCGGGCGCGTTGCATGTGAAGATTTCAAGAGCAGGATATGTGGATGCTTGCGATGATTCGACAGTGACGACTACGTGGACGGCGGCGGATTCTCCCGCGTTCACGCTTGCCGGAGACGCGGACGGGTTGCCGTTCACCGTCAAGGTAACGGTAGAAGACGAGCTTGGCAATGCGATAACGGGCGCGACGGCTGTGATAACCGGCGGGGACACGGCGATAGACGGCGGGCTGGGCGACGGCGACGGGATGGCGGACGGAGTCATATATATCGCGCAGGACCCCGCCGCGCTTGGCGCGGGGCCGCACGAGATAACAGTCTCAAAAGCGGCTTCGGGATTCATCGAATGGGCCGACTCGACAAAGACGATTAGCGCGACCACGCAAACCGAATATACGACGGCAAATGAATATACGGTGAAAGTAACGGCTCTGGAAGACGAGTTAGGGAACACCCTGACGGGCGCGACGGTGACGTCGGGCGCGGGCGGTGCGGTTGCCTGTGTACAGCCGGCGGCGCCGGACGGCAGCTATTATTGTGCCGTTCCGAGCGGGCAGACATCGGCGGTGACTGCGGCCAAGACGGGATACATAACAAGCGTAGCGGCGGATAATGGAGCGGCGGATGAAGGCGGCGCACAGGTTCTTCAGGACATGAGCGACGGCACGGGCGAAGAGTTGCTTTTCACGGTGAAGGTGACGGCGCTGGAGGATGAGCTTGGGAACACGCTGACGGGCGCAACGGTGAAGTCGGGCGCGGGCGGAGCGGTTGCCTGCGTACAGTCGGCGGCCCCCGACGGCAGCTATTATTGCGCGGTTCCGGATGGGGCGACGTCAGCGATTACGGCGTCGAAGACTGGATATATAACAAGCGTCGCGGCGGATAACGGCGCCGCGGACGAGAACGGCGCGCAGGTTCTTCAGGACATGAGCGACGGCAGCGGCGACGAACTCTTATTCACAGTTAAGGTTGACCCGGTTGAAGACGAACTAGGGAACACGCTGACGGGCGCGACGGTGACGTCGGGCGCGGGCGGGGCGGTGGCTTGCGTCGAACCGACTATAGCGGACGGTTCGTACTATTGCGCGGTTCCCGATGGAGAGACATCGGCTATTGTCGCCTCAATTTCGGGTTATATCGCTGGCGGCGCGGCGGACAATGGAGCGGCGGACGAAAGCGGCGCTCAGGTTGTTCAGGACATGAGCGACGGCAGCGGAGACGAACTTCTATACACTTTAAAAATACCTGACTTGCAGAACGAAATCGGCGACACTCTGCTCGGGGCGACAGTGACTTCGGGAACAGGCGGGGCGGTGGCCTGCGACGAACCTGCCGCGCCGGACGGCAGTTACTATTGCGCTGTTCCGAACGGGCAGACGACGGCAGTGACAGCCGCGCTCGATGGATACATCACGCGCGCCGCGACGACGGTCGGCAACGCGGACGAGGGCGGCGCGCAACTTCTTCAGAATATGACGGACGGTAGCGGCAAGGAACTGCTATTCACCGTAAAGGCGACAATCGAAAATGAAGTGGGAGACACGATAACCGGGGCAACGGTGAATTCCGGCGCGGGCGCGGCAGTGGCGTGCCTCGAAGAAGCCGTTCCCGACGGAAACTACTACTGCGCGGTTCCGAACGGCGAGACATCCGAGGTCATCGCGTCGTTCGGCGGATACGTGACAAGGACTGCGGCCTCAGTGGGGAACGCGAATGTGGGCGGCTCTCAACTTGTTCAGGACATGACGGACGGCAGCGGCAAAGAACTGCTTTTCACAGTAAAAGTTTCTCCGCTGCAAAATGAGATAGGCGGAACCCTGACGGGAGCGACGGTGACATCTGGCGCGGGCGGGGCGATACCTTGCGTCGAGGAAACGGTTCCGAACGGCAACTATTTCTGTCCCGTCCCCGATGGCCAGACGTCGAACGTAACGGCTGTTAAATCGGGATATATTACAGGAACTTCGCTAGGATTGGGCAACGCCGCAGAGGCAGGCCCGCAACTTGTTCACGATATGTCGATGGGTTCGGGCGGCGAGCTGTTGTTCACTGTGATCGTTTCCGGGCTGGAAAATGAAGTCGGCGCGACAATGACGGGCGCGACGGTGGCGTCGGGCGCGGGCGCGGCGGTGGCATGCTCTCAGAAGGCCGTTCCGGACGGGAGTTATTACTGCGCGGTGCCGAACGGAGAAACTTCCGAGGTTATCGCCGGCAAATCGGGATATGTGAATAGAACAAAGGCCACGCTAGGCAACGCGGCGGCGGCGGGGCCGCAGCGTATTCATGACATGACGGACGGGTCAGGCAGCGAGCTGCTCTTCACGGTGAAGGTCTCGACTCTTGAAGACGAGCTTAGCAACACGCTGACTGGCGCTACTATAAGGTCGGGTAACTTGGCGGACATAGTGTGCGTTGAGGAAGCCGCTCCTGACGGGAACTATTTCTGCGCGGTTCCGGACGGTCAGTCATCGGCGGTGGTCGCCGCGAAATCGGGATATGTGACGGAGAACGCGGCGACGCTGGGCGCGGCTGCGGCGGCAGGGCCGCAGCTTGTTCATGACATGACGGACGGAACAGGCGGCGAGCTTCTTTTTACCGTCAAAGTCACTCTGCTCGAAGACGAGCTGGGAAACATGCAGACGGGGGCGGCGGTGACATCCGGGACGGGCGGCGCGGTCACATGCGTCGAGGATGGAGTCCCCGACGGCAGCTATTACTGCGCAGTCCCCAGCGGCCAGACTTCTGAAGTGATAGCATTAGTGGACGGATACGCAAAGAGGACGGCTGCGACTCTGGGAAACGCCTCGGCGGCAGGCCCGCAGCGGAACCAGATAATGAGCGACGGGACGGGAAAGGAACTGCTGTTCACCGTCAAGGCGACGCTGGAGGATGAGCTTGGAAATGTGATAACCGGAGCGACGGTGGCGTCGGGCGCTGGCGGAGCGATTGCCTGCGCCGAGGACGCGGCTCCCGACGGCAACTACTATTGCGCGGTTCCGTGGGGGCAAACTTCCGCGGTGTCGGCGGCAAGCGCCGGATATGTGACATCGACGGCGGCGTCCCTTGGCAACGCTTCGGACGCTTCGCAACTTCTTCAGAACATGACGGAGGGGACGGCGGGCGAACTGCTGTTCACCGTCAAAGTGTCCGTGCTCGAAAACGAGCTGGGCGACGCGATAACAGGGGCAACGGTCACATCCGGCGCCGGCGGCGCGACTGCCTGCGTCGAGCCTGCGGTAGCCGACGGCAGCTACTATTGTCCGGTTCCTGATGGACAGACATCGGCGGTCACAGCAGTTTACGCAGGATATATAACAGGCGCGGCGGTGTCTCTCGGCAACGCGGCGGCCGCAGGGCCGCAACGCGCTCAGGATATGAGCGCGGGAACGGCGGGCGAACTGCTGTACACCGTAATGGTGACCGCGCTGGAAGATGAATTGGGCAACACGATAACGGGAGCTACGGTGACATCCGGAGCGGGCGGGGCGGTCGGCTGCGTCGAGCCTGCGGTGGCCGACGGCAGCTACTATTGCCCGGTTCCGAACGGCGAGACGTCGGAGACGACAGCGTCAAAAACAGGATATATAACAGGAGTCGCGGGGACGCTCGGCAACGCGTCGGCGGCGGGTCCGCAGCGCTCTCAGGACATGAGCGCGGGAATGGCTGGAGAACTCCAGTTCACAGTGATGGTTTCCGCGCTCGAAGACGAGCTGGGCAATTTTCTTACAGGCGCGACGGTGACGTCAGGCGCGGGCGGGGCGGTGACATGCGTCGAGCCTGCGGTGGCCGACGGCAGTTACTACTGCGCGGTTCCGGACGGGGCGACGTCGGATGTCACGGCGGCAAAGGCGGGATATGTGACTGGAACCTCCACCGGCCTCGGCAACGCCGACGAAAGCGGCGCGCAGCTTAGCCACGACATGAGCGACGGAACCGGCGGCGAGCTTCTTTATACGGTAAAAGTTTCCCCTCTGGAAAACGAAGTCGGCGACACGCTGACCGGCGCGACGGTGACATCCGGCGCTGGCGGCGCGGTGACATGCGTCGAAGACGGCATTCCGGACGGCAGCTACTACTGCGCGGTTCCGAACGGCGGGACATCCGCCGTCACGGCGGCGCTCACAGGACATGTGACGAAAACAGTGTCGAGCGCGGGCGCGGCTGACGAAAGCGGCGCGCAACTCGTTCAGGACATGAGCGACGGTAGCGGCGACGAACTTCTGCTGACGTTGAAAGTCACGCTCGAAGACGAACTCGGCAATCCGCTCATCGGCGCGACAGTGACATCCGGCGCGGGCGGCGCGGTCGCTTGCGTCGAAGATCTCGTTCCCGACGGCAGCTACTACTGCGCGGTTCCGGACGGAGAGACGACGGCGGCCGAAGGTTCTCTGGGCGGATATGTGACGATGACAGCGCCGACGCTCGGCGGAGCCGCCGAGGCTGGCCCTCAACTTGTTCAGAACATGGTCGCCGGAACGGGCGAAGAGCTTCCGTTCACTGTGAAAATATCAATGCTTGAAGACGAGCTTGGCAACCCGATAACGGGCGCGACTGTAACGTCCGGCGCGGGCGGCGCGATTGTCTGCGTCGAACCTTCGGTTCCGGACGGCAGCTACTACTGCGCGGTTCCGAACGGAGAAACGTCGGCGGCGACCGCTTCGCTGGCGGGCTATGTAACGGCGACGGCGGGGACTCTCGGAAACGCGGACGAAAGCGGCGCGCCGCTCATTCAGGACATGACAGCCGGAACAGGCTCAGAACTGCTTTTCACAGTTAAAGTGTCCGAGCTCGAAGACGAGCTTGCAAACCCGCTTATGGGCGCGACGGTTACATCCGGCGCCGGCGGCGCGGTGTCGTGCGTCGAACCAGCGGTCGCGGACGGCAGTTACTATTGCGCGGTTCCTGACGGCGAGACATCTGATGTTTCGGCGGCGAAATCAGGATACATAACAGGCGGAGCTTCGGGGCTGGCTGTTGCAAGCGAAAGCGGCCCGCAGCGCGACCACGACATGAGCGATGGCAGCGGCGATGAACTGTTGTTCACGGTGATAGTCTCCGCGCTAGATAATGAGACAGGCAATGCCCTGCTGGGCGCGACGGTTACATCCGGCGCGGGCGGTGCGGTGGCATGTGTCGAGCCTGCCGCGCCCGACGGCAGTTATTACTGCGCTGTTCCGGACGGACAGACGTCCGCAGTCACCGCGTCGAAGACGGGCTATGTGACAAAGACGGCGGCGACGCTCGGCAACGCGGCGGCGGCTGGACCGCAGCGAGACCATGATATGAGCGACGGTTCCGGCGGCGAGCTTCTATACACGGTCAAAGCCTCCCCGCTACAGAACGAAGTCGGCGACACGCTGCTCGGAGCGACGTTGACATCCGGCGCGGGCGGCGCGGTCGCTTGCGTTGAGGACATTGTTCCCGATGGCAATTACTTCTGCGCTGTTCCCGACGGCGAAACATCCGCTGTCACGGCGGCAATTGCGGGACATGTGACGAGGACCGCCCCGACAATGGGAGCGGCGGATGAAGGCGGCGCGCAGATTGTTCAGGATATGAGCGACGGCAACGGCGAAGAAATGCTGTTCACCGTGAAAGTCGCGCTCGAAGACGAGGTCGGCGGAGCGGTGACAGGAGCCACGGTGACGTCCGGAGACGGCGCGCTAGTCGCTTGCGTTGAGGACATTGTTCCGGACGGCTTCTATTACTGCGCCGTGCCGGATGGAGAATCTTCAGAGGTTGAAGCGTCCGCGACTGGATACATAACGACCGCAGCGGCGACAGCCGGCGCAGCCGACGAAAACGGTTCTCAAATAGTTCAGAGCCTCGTGGATGGCAGCGGCGACGAAATGCTGTTCACGGTGAAACTCGCAATTCTCGAAGACGAACTTGGCAACACGCTCACCGGAGCGACGGTGACATCCGGCGCGGGCGGCGCGGTCGCTTGCGTGGAGGAAGCGGTTCCAGACGGAGCCTATTATTGCGCTGTCCCGAACGGCGAGACGTCCGCGATGGCGGCGGCAAAGACCGGATTCATCACAGGCGGCGCGGCGGACAACGGCAATGCCGATGAAAACGGAGCTCAGGTTCTTCAGGACATGAGCGACGGCACGGGCGACGAGCTTCTGTTCACAGTCATGCTGACCGCGCTCGAAGATGAACTAGGCAACTCTCTCACTGGCGCGACAGTGGCATCCGGCGCCGGCGGCGCGATAGCCTGCCTCGAACCCGCAATCGCGGACGGCAGCTATTTCTGCGCGGTTCCAGATGGTGAAACATCCGATGTGACGGCTGCGAAGACAGGCTTCATAACAGGCGGAGCGTCGGGATTGTTGGCGGCGGCGGAAGCGGGCCCGCAGCGCGCTCATGACATGAGCGATGGCACAGGCGACGAACTCCTCTTTACGGTTAAAGTGACGGCGCTAGAAGACGAGCTCGGCGCCACGCTGACGGGCGCGACTGTGACGTCCGGAACAGGCGGCTTGGTTGCTTGTCTCGAACCCGCAATCGCGGACGGCAGCTATTTCTGCGCGGTTCCCAACGGCCAGACCTCCGCCGTCACGGCGGCGCTGGACGGTTACATAACCCACACTGCAGCCACACTCGGCGGCGCGGACGAAAACGGCGCCCAACTCGAACAGGACATGAGCGACGCAACCGGCGACGAACTTCTGTTCTCCGTCAAGGCGTCCGTGGAAGATGAACTCGGCAACACGCTCACCGGCGCGACGGTGACGTCCGGAACAGGCGGCGCGGTCGCCTGCCTCGAAGACGCCGTCCCCGACGGTTTCTATTATTGCGCGGTTCCGAACGGCCAGACTTCAGCCGTGACCGCGGCGCTCATCGGCTATATCACTTCGACCAGAACATCGGCTGGCAACGTGAATGTCTCCGGCTCTCAAATCCTTCAGGACATGACGGACGGCAGCGGAGACGAGTTGCTGTATGTCATTCGTATAGACGCCGCGCAAGAGGAACTCGGAAACGCGGTGGACATCGAAGCGGGAGACGTCGCTACTCTGTACAACACGGCTGGATGCTCCGGACTCGAAGCGCCGATAGACCCGCCCGCGTATGACGCGGCGACGGAAGCGTGGTATATCCGCATCGCTCCCGGTTCGTATTACACGCGTTTCAGCAAGACGGGATACGTGGACGCATGCGATGCGACGACAGTCACGGCGGCCGCTGCCGGGCCTCAGGCGATACCCACTTTCACTCTGGCCGGCGGGGATCCTTTTAGGTACGGTCTGAAAGTGAAGGTTTACGACGAATACGACAGACCTATAACAAACGCGACTCTGACGCACGGCGGCCTTCCGCCCGTTCACGAGAATATCGGCGTCGAGGCGAATACTTATTATTTCGACACTGCGGGAACTGCGGGCCTCGTCGTTTCGAAAGAGGGATACCAGACCATAAATCAGACGACCGCCGGAAGAACCACCGAACCGGGCGGAGGCGCGATTAAACAGACGTCGCTCACCCTCACAGGCAAGGCGAGCGGAAGCTTGGAGGACGGCGACATCGCGGCGATTCCCGCCGGGACTGTCGAAACGCGCAACGGGCTTCGCCTGCTCAACAACGTGAAACTCACTCTTGAGTACGACAACGGAGTCGATTCCGGCGGGCTTCTCGGTCTCGGCAGCCTCACCAATTTCTATTTCCTTTCGGCAACAGGCTCCCGCGTTATCCCGTCCGCCTTCATAGAGGTCGACCCGGTCAACCTGCCCGGAGAGTACCATTTCAGAGTTCCCGGAACCACCGCTAGCGTTCAGGTCAAGGATGTCGATTACAACGACAACCCGTGGATAGACCTTGTGGATTCCGCTGTGATTCCGCTTGCAGGGCTGGACGAGCTTTCTCTTCACGACTACGGGACGGTGACGATGTATCCGAGGGCGGACCACGTCGAACTGACGGCGGACGCTTCTTTCTTCGCCGCCGCCACCAGCACGGTATCTATCGCGGTCAGGGACAACGAAGGAAACATCATAACAGTCGGCCCGCATGCGGCGCTGAAAGTCCGCTTCTCAATGACAGGCGGCTCCGTTTCTCCACCTTCGCTGAAAGACATCACGGACACGTCGCTGGACAACGCTTCCAATATTTCGGGGGCCGCAGACACGAGCTTGACCGGAGAAGTCGCGGTTGGTGAAGGCTCTGTGGATATTTTCGACAGCGTGGTGTCAGGAGCCACGCCAATACTGTTGTCTGCGGAAGCGGCGGACATAGTTCTGCCGCAGAATTTCGCGGCGAACACGTCGAACCTCGCAATCGATGTCGAGCATGCGGTCGCGTATAAGGTCGTAATTCTCCAACCGGCGAGCGTGACGACGGACGACGAGGCGACTGTTACAATAGAGATTCAGGACGAATCTGGCAATTTGGCGGAATCCGGCACGTTTTATCCGAGGATATCTCTGACCGGAAGCGCCCTTATAACCAGTGTTACCACCGGAACAAGATTTTCGCCTATTGGTGTCAATCCGGTCGCAATGATGACAGTCGAGACTGACAACGGGCGGGCCGTTATAAAGGTTTCCGACACAACAGTCGAAACAATAAGCGTGTCCGTGGACAATGTTTTGTTGCAGCTCCCCGCGCCGGTTGACCTGACGTTCGCGCACGGAGCGCCTGCTGAGGTTGTTATAACGGACGTTTCACCCGCCACACAGGCGGCGGGCGACGACGTTTCGGTTGAAATTGAAATCCATGACGCGAACGGCAACCTCGCGACTTCCAGCGAGCCGATATTCACTGTCACGGCGGTTGGCGATGGAAACAACACCGCCAAATTTACCGCTGCGACGACGGGCGATATCGTGTCGGGCGTTAACACCCACATTGTCGCCGTCAAAGCGTCCGGCGGACGGGTTGTTATCACATTGACGGATCAAAGCGCGGAAACTGTGGAGATTTCTCTCGCGGACTCTGCGGGCGTCGGTCCCGCGTGGGACTGGACCTCGACGGATGAAGTGGAATTCTTCCAGTCTGGCATTGACTATATTACCGTCGATAGGACTACGGTGACGCTCACAGCCGGACAGTTGACGCCGGCAATAGTTGTTTCCGTTTTTGATGAGTTCGGCAATCCGGCGACAGGCAGAGCAGCGGACCTTACCGTAACTCTCAACTCGTCCAGCGCTCAAGACCTCTTCTATACGACGGATCCTCCCGGAGCGGCGGTCACTTCCATAACCATCCCCGCCGCCGGATATTTCGCTCATTTCTATTATTACGACACAAAGGCGGGCGCGGCAACGATAACCATGTCCGCCGCCGGAGCTGACGACGTAACGACTCAGGCGACTGTCAATCCCGCCGCTCCCATAAACGCTGTGACAGTTTCCACTTCCTGCGGATTTGTTGACGCTTCTCAACCTACCGGCTACACCTGCAAACAGCAGAAGACCATAGGGACGCCAACCTACAATCTGGTTGAATACCCGCGAACCGCGACTGATGACTACGAATATCAGATTGTCGCCGACGGGCACACCAGAGGGGTGATAAAACTTCTCGTGGTTGACCAGTACGGCAACGCAATCGCCGGAGAGGACGTCAATTTCGTTGTTTCCGGCCTAACGGGCGCGGTCGTTTCTCCGGCGTCCGCCACTACGGACGCGGACGGAAAAATTACCGCGGAGATAACTTCTACAGCAGTCGGCTCGGCTCTCGTCAGGGTTGACCTCGCCGATTACGCGTATGACTACGGCGTGTCGTTCGCCGCGACCTTCAAAGCCGACGACAGGACTCCGCCCACCATCGCGCGGTTCGACAGCAAGACGCTTGTGGACGGCGACTATGTGGACGCTCTCGGTCCTATCGTAATCAGCGTCGTTCTAGACGACCCCGGGGACAATGCGGTGGGAATCAACTTGGCGGACGCGGGCGCAATAACAGTCGCCGTGAAAGCCGTCGGCGGCGGAACGGTGAACGGCGTGACGAACAAGACCGGGTGCGACTCCGAATTGGACTTGTCCGACTGCGTGGTGAGCTGGGAGCCGTTTGTCAGCATGACTGCCGGCTCTTACGAAGTGACTCTGACCGTCAAAGACAGGAATGGGAATGAACAGACGCAGGCGTGGACGGTGGTTGTGGAGGGGAGCGCGGCGCTCAAGGACGTGTTGGCAGGCCCCGGCGTGTTCGATCCCCGGAGCGGACAGCCCATGACGATTTCGTTCCAGTCTTCCGAGGCGGGCGCGGTCGTGACTCTGGAAATCTATAACAGGTCTGGCCAACTGATACACCGGGATGTGCTGGTGGCCGACGCCGGATACAACTATTTCGAGTGGGCGGGACGCACGCTCTATGGCAATTTGCCCGGCAACGGTATTTACATTTTCAGGCTGACGGCCAATATGGCGGGGCAAGTGACTTCTCAGACGGGTAAATTGGCGGTGTTTAAACCGTAAACGGCAGCGCGCGAACGCGGCTTCCGGTCAACCAACTATACAGGGAACAGGTGCGACGACTTTGAAACTGACACTGATATCGAGAATGGCAATAGCCGCTCTGGCGGTCACGATTGCGGCGGCGGCGGGCGCGCGCGCTCAGGACGCCACCGCTCAGACCGACTTCTTCCGCGAAGGCTCCACCGCCCGCTCCTTCGGCATGGGCAATGCATTCGTCGCTGTCGCGGACGACATAGGAGCCGCTTATTGGAACCCCGCCGGGCTGGCCCTGCTTTCCGGCTCCACTTTCTCCACCACGAGGTCGACTCTCGACATCTTTGACCTTAACACCCAGACGCTTTCCTTCGCGGCTCCCGCCTACGGAGGCGTCGCCGCCCTCAACTTGGTTTACTCCTCCATCAGCGGCGGAATAGAGACCGAGTTCGATCCTATAACCGGCAGGCTCGTTCCGATCGGAACCTTCGAAGAAACCGATACCGCCTTCTCTATTTCCTACGGCAAGGAATATAAAGAGAATTTGTATCTCGGCGGAACGATCAAACACGCAATGCAGAAGGTGTCGCGGTTCAGCGCCTCCGGCTTTGGCCTAGACCTCGCCGCGCTTTATCAATATAACGACTACATTCGCGCCGGGCTTGTTCTTCAGAATGTCGGCGACATGGATATCGGCTCCGACACTATTCCGTTCAACGTCCGCGTTGGCGCTTCCATCGTCGTGCCTCAGGAGCCCAAACTCCTTATCGCCGTGTCTTACGAAACCGAATATTTAAACGAATCCGTGGCGTCAATTGGGGCAGAATATCGCTTCGCTGAAAATCTGACCGCCCGCTTGGGCGGCAACGAAGACGGCCTTTCCGCCGGACTTGGCGTCCGCTACGACAAGTTCCATCTCGACTATTCTTTCAATAGAAACGACGATTCGGGGGACGAAAACAGATTGACGGTCGGCTACTACGTAGAGTCTCGAAAGAAGGCTCCGGAAAAGAAGGGGCAGGAGGCTCAAGCGACCGCGACTACGGAGTCCGAGCAGCCGAGGACGACTCCGTCAAGACCTGAAAGAGCAAAGAAAACAGAAGACGCAGCCCCCGCGCCGGAGAGCGCTTCCGCGCCCGCCGAAGACGAACCGCCCAAACGCGGTCGCGGCAAAAAAGACGACGAAGAAAAACCGGCGGCGACGGAACCCGCTCCGGCGGCGGAAGAGACAGCCACAACGAGCGTCCCGAAACGAGGGACGATTTCCACGCCTGAACTGGTGGCTCAGCCGGAAAAGAAACAGGAAGCCGCAGTCGCGCTTCCTTCTCTGCCTTCCAAACCTGAAGTTCCAGCCGCTTCCGAAAGCGACATGAAACTTCAGCCTGTCGGCGGGGGAGATGGCCGCCGCGTCGAGCTTCCGGGGCTGGACGACCTGTTGGGCGAACCCGAACCTCCGGAAGCGAGGATGTACCGCGAGGAGCAGTCGAGAAGAGATGGCCGCATCGGCGAAGGCTCATTCAAACTCGAACCCAGATGACGCCGGCGCGAACCGCCCGGAGGAGGTTTTGTGGCTGACGCAAAAAAAACGGGTTCCGCAAACAGCCTAGTGTGGTATTTATGCGTCATTCTCACATTGGCCTCTGCCGCCGTAGTCGCGGCGTTCGGCTTTTTTTATGCGGCAAATCAAAACAACATAGGCAGAAGGGTGGTTCTCATTATGGGCGCGGAACCGCCTTCGGCTGATGCTAAGCTGAACGACGTCAGGCTGTGGCTGGACTCGTACTCGGATGCGCTTCCCGGCTGTCTCTGCGCGGTCGGCAGGCCCGCTCAGGAAGAGCCTATGCAGTCTATCCTGCTTTGCGTGGGTTTCAAAGAGGGCGAAAACGCCTGCGCTGCGCTCCCGGAAAAAATGCCCGGCGGGGTCACAGCGGCCGTGTCCTCGTTCTCCGATGCGGACACTTTAACTAGAGTTTTCTTCCTTCTTTCCCGTTTGGTTCCCGGCGACTGGATAAGTCCCCGGACGGACGCCCTGCTTCAAAAACCATAGACTTATGCAACTTTGAATATGCAAGCCGTATAGAGCAAGGCATTGTTGAAATTTGCCGACAGAATACATTTTTCATAATCAAACAAAGCCGATTTTGAATTGAACGAAGATCAACAAAATCGGCGTCCAAGAGTTTTTTGGGAAGAGGTGCGGGGAAACCTATTTTTGCAAAAAATGGTTTCCCCTCAAACTTCCTAACAAATTCAGTTGAGCATTGGTTTAAAATGCAAAACCGGGCCTGCGGCCCGGTTTTTTTAATATGATATTATGGCGTTCGGATGACCGTTACGCCTTTATATCAATGCCGGTTTCGCTCACATCCGCAATGTTAGCCAGAGGCTCGGCCTGTGCGCGCACCGCTTTATTGAATGCCGAAAGCAACTGGATTAGCGCCTCGCCTTGGCTTGAAAAAGACTTGTTCAACACCATGTTCAGACTGGTCATTCCCGCCGGTTCAACCGACATTGTAATCGCCTTCTTTCTTTTGCGCCGGATTTTTACGGTTTTCCCGGCGAATTAACTCTTCTCTGTTATGTGTTTTATCGGCAGTTTTTCGATGAAACTTTAGCCCGGCGCGAAAAATAGTTAGAATCATGTTATGTCGCGCTGCGCGCGGGAGAGGCGTTTTTATGAACGGAAAGGGCAATAAAGTCGCTGTGGCGATGAGCGGGGGAGTGGACAGCTCCGTTGCGGCTTTGCTGTTGAAAGAGCAGGGCTTTGAGGTGGCCGGGTTCCACATGAGTTTGTTCGACGCGGCGGAAGGCGGCGGCGCGGCTCCCGGCGCGTGTTGTTCAGAGGAATCTTCTTTGGCCGCACGCGCGGTGTGCGACATCATCGGAGCCGATTTCTTCTGTCTTGACTTAAAAGAAGCGTTCAGAAACTCGGTTATCGTCCCATTCGTCGAATCATACCTTGCGGGCCGCACTCCGAACCCGTGCGTCGAGTGCAACAGAGCAGTAAAGTTCGACGCGCTGCTCAAGGACATTAAAGGACTCGGATTCGATTTCCTTGCGACCGGGCATTACGCGCGGCGTGAACGCGACGGCGACAGGTGGCGGTTGCGGAGGGGCGCGGACAGCCTCAAGGATCAGTCTTATTTCCTTTACATACTGGATTCGGCCGCGCTCGAATCAATCCTTTTTCCTCTCGGAGAACTGAAAAAAGAGGAAGTGCGCCGGATCGCCGTCCGGGCGGGCCTCCCATCCGCCGAAAGAGAGGAAAGCCAAGATATTTGTTTCGCCGGGGAAGAGGCGTATGAACAGGTGATAGAGCGCGCGCGGCCCGGGGGATTTGCTCCCGGCCCGATTTTCGATGTTTCCGGAAAAGAAATCGGCCGACACTCAGGAATAGTCAACTACACGGTGGGACAGAGGCGCGGAATGGGCGTGAGCGCCGCCGAACCATTGTACGTGCTTAAAATTCTGGGGTCTGAAAACGCGATAATTGCAGGGCCGAGAAGCGAGCTTGCGGCGTCGGGGCTGGCTTTCGCCGAAGCCGTTTTTCAGTTTGGCGAGCCTCGCCTAGGCGCCTTTTACGACGCGGTGGTCAGGCATAAGTCAAAACCTGTGAAAGCAGAATATAAGGGGATATATCGCTGTGGCCAAGCAGAAGCGGCGGGACGACGCTTGCATTCCATAATATTCGAAAATTCCGTCGACGGAATAGCCCCCGGACAGAGCGTGGTTCTTTACGACGGGGACATGGTGGCGGGCGGCGGAATAATCGAAAAAGCGATTGAAAAATAAGGCGGAGACCTAGACTTGAGCAACATGGCGGCGCTGATACTGTCGATACTGCTTGCGGCGTTGCCGTCGGGTCGCGAGGCCGCGCGGCGCGTTGAGTCCGAACTTGCGCGAGACGTGAGCGCGGAAAAAATCTCAGTGGCAATCAAAGGGGAAGCGGTGTCAGGAGCGTTGTGGAGCGCGGAAAGCGTAACGGTCGCGTTGTCCGGGTGGGAAACGGATTCCGGACGCGCGACGAGCGCAAAGATTGTCTTCAAGTCGCCTCGCGCAAGGATGGAAAAAGGCGCATGGAAGCTTTACGGTTGCGAAAAGACAACTGTAGAAATCAGATTCAGCGAAGAGGACATTTGGACGGCCGCGGCGTTGAGGGCAAGCGGAGCGCAGATTGCTTCGCTGGAGTTCCTCGGCGGAGCGAAGATATTAATAAAAGGAATATATCAGATGTATATGGGGATACCCGTTCCGTTCGCGGTCGCGGGGGAGCCGGCGGTCAGGGGCGGCTCGGAAATAATTCTCGCCGCTCCGCTTGAGACAACGGTGGCGGGCGTCAGGCTAAGCCGCCGCGCGGACGTTTATGTGTTGCGTATCGTCAATCCTCTGGCGAATTTCGACGATTGGGACGTGTCATCCGCGCTGCTTGGCGACGGGGCGTTCGGCCCCGGTTGCTGGATGTCGATGTCGCTCAAATCTGCAAAAATCAGGAATGGATTTCTTGAGGTTTCCGGGCAACTGAAGGGGCGGTAGCGGCCCTCTTTTAGAAGGCTGCGACAGAGGAGTTTTTGGACGTTTCAGTCTGTGCCTTTTCGAGTTTCATAGCGAAATATAGCTCATCCGTTACAACAACAAAAAGTGGCGAAAAAGGCGCGGAACCGACGCCTCTATGTTTTTTGCGGAAAACTTGTCAAGCCTTGTGTCAAGGTCATATGAATCAGAGCTGGGAGGGTACTTGTGAAGGAATCGAAAACCGAAACAAGAGATGGCAGAGGTTGACATAATGAGGCGGCAAATGTTGTCTAAAGAGGCGAAAGCTAACCAATGTGCGCAAAAGCGGTAAAAGGCGATAATTGATAATCATAGTAATCCATGGTTTGCAAAAGCGCTGAAAAATTTTTAATATGGGGTTGACATTACGGATATGAGAAGTAATATATGTAACTATAGTCAGTATTTTCTATACGAAGGGAGGTGCAAAATGGCGAAGAAGGTAGCGAAAAAGGCAGCCCCGAAGAAAGTTGTAAAAAAGGCGGCTCCGAAGAAAAAAGCCGCGAAGAAGGTCGTGAAGAAAGCGGCCCCGAAGAAAGTCGTGAAAAAGGCGGCCCCGAAGAAAGTCGTGAAAAAGGCGGCCCCGAAGAAAGTCGCGAAAAAAGTAGCGAAAAAGAAATAACGCATTCCCGAAGCAATTTGAATCGCATTATCGAAAAAGGGGAACAACAGTTCCCCTTTTTTGATGTCTTAAAAAATGCGACCCGGCGTTGTCCGACGACGGAAGAAACGACCCCCGGCAGGGAATAAGGCTATCGTG